>OGRE01002660.1_pt1 | contig 12061 bp, 9 predicted proteins | sample 1553421 | NCBI WGS metagenome assembly OGRE01 (sample SAMEA2580076, study PRJEB22360) | human gut metagenome | biome: human gut; feature: human-associated habitat; material: faeces | place: Denmark | collected 2008/2010 | reverse complement strand
AGCCGGAGGTGATAGGTTTAAAAAAACACCCCTCCAGCCACTGTGCAGACTGAGGTCTCCGGGGATGATCCTTAGAAGCCTGAAAACGCTCCAGGGGAGTGGAACCAATGCCCCTGTGGAAGGTAGTGTTATAGGAACGCATGTAATCCCTGAGCATCGTGTTGAACTGCGACAGCGAAGTAATGGAACTGATGTCAAGGGTGTAAAGCCAGCGCTCCTTCAGGGTGCGGAAATGGCGTTCCACTTTGCACTTACTGGCACCGTCACGGATCTTTGTGTGAAGGAGCAACACCCCGATGGAGACACAGATCATGGACAGCTGTTCATTAGAATAGCTGCAGCCGTTGTCAACGTAGAGCTTGTCCGGGATGCCATAGGCAGCGATGGCAGATTTGAGAACCTTCTGGAAGTTGCAGGCATTGTCGTTATAGAACAGCTCTCCGCCGACCAGGAGCCTTGAGTGGTCATCAATGATCATGATACAGTAGATGCGTCTGGTCTGGCCGTTTTCGGTGATGTGTGGAAGGTAACAGGTACCCGCCTGCCAGATCTTGCCGAATGCGTCCTCTTCATAGGCCTTACGGTCCCGGAGATTCGGATCCCTGGCAGATTTGAGATCGTTGAACCTGATAAAACGTTGCACGTAATCCACGCTGACTGCAGCGGAAAGAAAAGATTTCTTTATGAGATGCGCATGTATCTGCGTGGCGTTCATGCGCGGATGTTCTTTCTTGACCCGGTAGATCTCGGCAATGGCCTCATCATTCACTGCACGGGAAATGCCTTTGTCAGACCGGACGGTGGGCATCAGGGCATCAAGACCGCCCCGGCTGTACAGGGATTTCCATTTTTCCAGTGTTTTGTAACTGTAGGAAACGGTAGAACTGTCCGGAAGAGTCAATGGCGAAGCGGAACTGTGCCACTTCGGCATCATGTTTAAGAGTTTCAGTGTCTTTACGCATGGGAAAAGCCTCCTTCTTATGTTTTCCCTTATCATAAGAGGAAATCCCGGAGGCATCCATCCCCCGGTCGTGTGGTCAGAAGATGGAGATGTCGGGAGCAAACACCAACTGATGGTACCGTGCGTTTTTCAAACCGGCAGGAACCGGATTGTTGTGAGACTGGAGAAAGGAATACGAAAAACGCAGGGCAAACTGCATGGAGAAATCTGAGAAGCGGTCTGACACAAGGATGCCCCTGAGGAAAGAAAGGTCAGAAACAGAGAGATCCTCCAAAAGCCCGAGCCAGTCCTGTTTGTGGGATCTCCAGAGGGAGAGCCACTGATAGAACCGGTTCTGTGAGATGTCATATCTTTCACAGAGCTGCTCCACAGTAAAGCGGTCTGCAAAGTACTGCCCGAGAAGGCACAGAATAAAGAGCAGACTGAAACTGGAATAAGGGATCATGACATCCGGAAGGATGGCGTGGGCGTGCTCACAGCTGTCGCAGAAGATGCGCATTACGCAGAGACTGTAGCGAGTCCGGATTCCGGAGCGAAAATCAACCAGGGAGCGGTCATAGTAGTCGTGGATGTGACAGTTGGCGGTGCTTCCACAGAGGGGACAGGTCTCGAGATGAGGCTGAAATTTCGCCATGTAGGAATCAAAAAGAGATTTTGATGAAGTTTTTATACGAAATATCTTGCATAACAGTAAGTTTTTTCTTATCATAAGAGTTGCATAACAATGCGAAGTGACTGCTTATATGACAGGCAACCATTTATTAGGGCATGACCCTGCAGAGGACCTGCTTTGCAACACTTGAATTGGTGAAGAGAAAGAACGAACTGTAGGAGGGGCTGTTCTTTCTCTTTTTCTATTGGTTAAGTAAGAACTATATGGGAAAGAACGGGAATGGCCAAGAGGGCAGATAAAAACGTGCCGTAAAAAACAGCACGTTAAGATAGATGATATGAAGGAGATGCCGGATTTAATCTGCGGTAAAACTGCCGTAGGCGGGAACTATAATTCGACGCATGACATTAAATTAAATATGTTCACGAAAAACAAAAATTAGATTTTCATGAAAGGCAGAATAATGAATAAGCAAGAAGCAGATATTTTGATGGAAATACAGCAGGAACAATTTGCGACGCAAAGAATACTTTCAGAGACAACTAATTATTCATTGGGAATAAGGTAAAACAAGCTATAATAATGGCTGCTGGATTAGGCAAGAGAATGCGACCGGTTACATTGGAGACACCTAAACCATTAATTAAAGTAAATGGTGAAAGGATGATAGACACGGTTATTCGGGGGCTTCATGCAAATGGAATTAATGAAATATACATTGTTGTAGGCTATTTAAAAGAGCAATTCGAAAGTTTGTCGAAGGAATATAAAGGTGTAACACTTGTGGAAAACCCTTTTTTTGATGTATATAATAATATATCTTCGCTCTATGTAGTTAGAGAACATTTAGAAGATGCAATTATTTTGGATGGTGATCAAATAATTTATAATGACGCTATTCTCACCTCGAAATTTGAAAAATCAGGATATAATGCTGTTTGGAAAGAAAAGAGCACTGATGAGTGGTTAATGCAGGTAGAGAGGGGAAAAGTAGTATCCTGTTCCAGAACGGGAGGGACGAAAGGGTGGCAGCTATACTCAGTATCAAGATGGACTGCTAAAGACGGTATCAAATTAAGAAAACATTTGGAAGAGGAATTTGAAAATAAAGATAATCGTCAAATTTATTGGGATGATGTAGCGATGTTTTGTCATTTTGAGGATTATGATTTAGGGATAATGCCCATGCAAGAGGACGATATAGTAGAAATAGATAGCTTAGAGGAACTGATTGCATTAGACAGCAGTTACAAGGATGAGGGGAGAAGACAGAAATGAAAAAGACAGATAGAAATCGAATTGATTGGATGGTAACGTTGGTTCCATTTATTTTGATTATGGGGCTTGCAATGCTGTTGTTTTTATTTTCAGAGCAAGCAAATGCTGTAATAAGTCAGGTGCGTTTTTTCTTTGGAGATACTATTGGAATTTACTATTTAATAATGGGGGTGGGGGTTCTTATAATATCCTTATTTCTGGCTTTTTCAAAGTATGGAGATATTGTATTGGGAAGGCCAGATGAGACTCCAAAATATTCTTTTTTTGCATGGGGGAGTATGATGTTTACTTGTGGACTTGCAGCTGACATCCTATTTTATTCTTTTTCTGAATGGGTAATGTATGCAACGAATCCACATATAACAGAGCTTGGCTCCATTAATGAGTGGGCAGGAGTATTTCCATTGTTTCATTGGAGCCTTATTCCATGGGCATTTTATTTAGTATTGGCAGTTGCATTTGGTTTTATGTTGCATGTAAGAAAACGTACACGGCAAAGGTATAGTGAGGCATGTCGTCCGGTTATTGGAAACTATGCAGATGGATTTTGGGGAAGAATTATTGATTTATTTGCTTTGTTTGCCCTTTTGGCAGGTACAGCAACTACTTTTTCTGTTGCAACGCCATTAATGGCGAGTATTATTCTAAAATTATTTAATATAACGGTTAGCAGAACGGTGGTTACAATTATTATTCTTTTACTCACCTGCGCTGTTTACACATATGCTGTTCTACATGGATTTAAGGGGATTAGCTTTCTGGCTAAATTATGCATCTATTTATTCTTTGGATTATTGGTTATAGTTTTATTGATCGGGGGTCAGGGGAGATTCATTATAGAAAATGGGATACAGTCAATAGGCAAAATGTTACAACATTTTATTGAGTTGGCCACCTATACAGATCCAGAGAGGACAACGCATTTTCCCCAAGATTGGACAATATATTATTGGGCTTACTGGATGGTATGGTGTATAGCTGCTCCATTTTTTATCGGAAATATCTCGAAAGGAAGAACTATAAGGCAGACAATTTTGGGCGGTTATGTATTTGGTGTAGGTTCTACAATTATCAGTTTTGTCGTATTGGGGAACTATTCTTTGGGACTACAGTCTTGTGGTACCGCAGATTTTATTGCGCAGTATGAAGCAAATGGAGATTTGTATGAGTTAATTCTTAATATTATTTCAACAATGCCTGGCGCCACAATAATATTAATTTTAACACTGATTTGCATGATAGCTTTTTATGCAACATCATTTGATTCTATAGCATATACGGCAGCGTGCTATAGCTATAAAGAATTGAATGAAGGTGAAAAACCCCATACAATGATTCTTCTATTATGGTGTATTCTACTTATAGTGCTTCCAATAGCTTTAGTGTTTTCCGAGAGTTCGATGAGCAATATTCAGTCCGTGAGTATCATATCAGCGTTTCCGATAGGGATTATTATGATTCTTATGATTTGGAGTTTTATTAAGGATGCGAGGAAGTATGTTGAGGAGTTAAACAAGAAATGATACAACAATCGTAAGCGCCAAATATTCCCGCAGCTAGCCAAGAACCACCTCTAAATCCATAATTATAGTTAGACTATTTCACTACAACAACTACAATTATGGAGGACAACATCATGGCAAATATCCGTAAACCCCGTGTTCCCAAAGAGGAACAGCTGAAACTTATCAATGAATGCCGCTCCAGCGGCATGACAGATATCGACTGGTGTCGTGAGCACGGCATCGCTGTCAGCACCTTTTATTACTTCCATCGTCAGCTTCTACAGAGGGAGTTCCTCATGGCAGACGAGACCCGGGTACAGGTCCTGAAGGAACCCGGGCGGAGTGCTGAAAGCCAGTCATTCATGTGGCTGTTCCGCACTGGGGAAGATGGTCAGCCTGCCATTCTTCTATACGGATACACTCCGACAAGAAGCGGAAACAATGTGGCAGACTTCCTGGATGGCTTTCAGGGTTATCTGGAAACCGATGGCTACCAGGGCTGCAATAAAGTGTCCGGCATAAAGCGCTGTTCCTGCTGGGCACATATCCGCAGATACTTCGAGGATGTCATTCCGAAAGGAAAACAGCTGGATTACAACCAGCCGGCAGTACAGGGTGTCCACTACTGCGACCGTCTGGCAAGACTGGAAAGCACCATTACCAGCAAATGCGGGACGGATTATGAAAAACGCAAACAGATGCGTCTCGAGAAGGAAAAGCCGGTTCTCGAGGCCTTTTGGGCGTGGGTCGACAGTCAGAATCCCACCCGTAACACCCGTCTGGACAAGGCGCTGACCTATGTGAAGAACCGTCGGGAGACTTCCATGACTTATCTGGAAGACGGACGCTGTCACCAATAACCTCAGTGAAAATGCCATCCGGCCGTTCACGTTGGGCCGCAAGAACTGGCTGTTCAGTGACTCTGTGGAAGGTGCACAGGCCAGTGCCATTGCTTACACGATGGTGGAGATGACAAAGGCACACAACTTAAAAATCTATAGTTACCTCAGCTATGTTTTGGCGCAAAGGCCGGATGAAACCTGGAGTGATGAGCAGCTTGCAGAACTGGCACCCTGGAGCGAAAAACTCCAAACTCTAAAAATATGAGAATGAATTTGTAGTAAAGTGTTCCAACTCAAAATGAGTTGGGGCAAATTTATAGGCACCGTCGGATTATTTGGCGCTTACAAAATAGAGACTTTTTACATATCAAAATTTCATATTTTTGTATTTTTTTCGCAGAAATTGGCGTTTTAAATACAAACAGAACTCCCGGAGTAGCAGAAGGTCCTCAGGCAGATGTCTGTCGGAGCGTGTTGATATTTTCTTAAACAGTGGTGAGTCATCAGGGTGGAGCAAACACGATGTTTGCGACAGGCGGCCGGCGACATGGATGTCGCCTAGAGCCGTGCCCGTTCGGATGAGATACACTTTATCCACTGCTTTAGAAAATTCACACTCGGAGACCGATATCTGCCTGAGGACCTTCTGCCGCTTCGGGAGTTCGTCTGGTTTGCCAATATTTATTCTCCCTTTTCGGAAAAGTGTTTCTGATATTACTTAGCCCAAACTATCCTGTTATTTATACATTTTAAGAAGTTAATGCAATTTGAGCTATTGATTTGCTTGGATATAATAAAGATTAGTTTTGCTGACTGGATTGAAATTGAGTTTAGGTTTAAAACATAATAAAAGCTATCCAATCTTTTTGACCGGGTAGCCTTTGTAAAATTTATTCTGCTGGAACTTCTGTGGTTGTGAGTGATATATACTCTGAAAAAATGGCATTTACCACAGCTTTCCTTTCGTCATCCAGTGATAAATAGTTCTGATTTACATTATCGTTGAATGTACCACAATCGGAATGATATTTGTATGTTTCTTCGTTGATTGTAATTTCAATGTTGCTTAAACAATCAGTTGTACCTTCTGTATTCCATGCATCACCACATAATATATTAGATATAGTTCTGATATCCTCATTTTCAGTGATGTTCGCATTTTCTCCTGTGAAAACATTATGAATACTTATTACTGCAACTGGGTCTATCATAAGTTCACTACTGGCCAGGACTTTTTCTGTTGCAAAAACCCACCATTTTTCATTCATATTAATCTCGATTATGCCTTCTTGTGAACCATATTGATATCCATAGCCTGTACCAAAGTTAGATTGATTGTCTTTTGTTGGCTTTTCACTTCCGTCTACTTCTGACGTAATCTCTCCATCCATAACACCACAACGGGCTTCTACTGTACTTTCATGACCTGTGTCAATATATAACTCGCCATTTACCATGACCATAGGAATTAAATCCCATTGTTCTGCTTCTTTGACAACTTTGATACCGTAAACCTCTGTTATCTGTGCTGGATAACTTTCTGCAATTTCTCCGTTATATGCTATTTCAATAATGTCACCAACATTTGGTTGTGGAGCAGTACCTATGTTTTTCATTGGTACTGTAATCAGATCTGCATTGTTTAATTCTTGACTACCCTCTACGGGTTCTACTAAAAAATAATTATCACGAATTTCAAGAATGGTTGCTTCAAAAATAGTGTTATTTTCTTCACCTATTCCATTTGGTCTGAGCCATTGACCTGTTTCTTCATCTTTCACTAAAATCAACTCGTAACCTCCCTCCGGTCTGTTAAAATAAATTTTTGTATCATCCGAAGTAAGCTCTAATTGGAAGCTATGCTCTGCTCCAATCGGACTGTTTATTCCACCAAATGTCGAAAAAAATGTAAGATAATGTGGTTTTACTCCACCGCCATTGTCTTTAAATCCTCTGATATATCCTATAGATGTTGGAATTCCTACATCAAGCGTGATCTCCGTTCCATCCTCTGATACAGAGTAATCAACTAATACGACATCCATTCTTTTTTGAAAACCTGTGCCAATAAAGAATAGAGCTACTAATACAGCTAAAATTACAATTACTGCAATTATTCTTTTTTTCATAATCAAACACCTCTATTGATTTGGTGAAACTTCAAACAAATTCGTTTTTAAATTAACCTTAATGTAGATTTATACATGTTTTTCATTCAGACACACAATTCCGAAAAGGGAGTATTTATTTCATTAACTTTCTATTTATACAATCACAATCGGCGTCCGATATTCATTCACCATTTCCGTCTGGTTCTTTAAGGCCAGATTCCCCAGATAGATCTGATTGCGGAGGATATCCAGATCCAGCATCCGCAGAGATTCGGGAGAAAGCGTCTGTCTGGCGTCAGCCAGGCTGGTGACGAGAGGAATGGAACTGTTCTTTTTGATCTCGGCAAGCAGTGGCGTCGCATTCTTGCGGAAACCCAACACTCTGGCGTAAGAGATATAGTCTTCCGACTTGCAGGTCTCGAATTCTTCCTTGGTCATATTCAGCAAAATATGAAGCAGACATCTGCTGATGCGGGTGTAGGTCATATCCTTACTCTTGAGCAGATCACAGAAAGAAGTGTAACCTGCGAAGGAAGGCAGGGTATTGCGGATCCGGTCGGACAGATCCGAAGAAATATCCTGATACTTGTCGTAGCCCACAGAGTATTCCGTCAGCAGCTTGTATTGCAGTGCTGCGGAAAAATCATCGGCAAACAGAGGCTTTTTGTGAGACAGAGAATCCGTCATCAATGCATAGGCACTTTCCGGCATCTGGGCAGCCAGATAGGATAGATCATGCCCGGCGGCCACCGACTGGCGGATAGCAATGGCGGAACACTGATTGGTGCCGAGACGTTTGTCGTGATAATCCGCACCGACTCTGGTGGTAGTGAACGGTGAGATCTTGCTGTTTCTGGACATCAGAGCTTTGAGATATTCAATTCCCAATATATTATTAGGAGAGGAAAGAACGTCCTTATCATCGCTTAAGGAAGGCGCGTATTGCAATAACGCCCAGGTCCTGGCGATGGGGAAGGACATTCCCTTACGCATATTGCAGCGCAAGGATTCCACGTAAGGTTCCGGTTCCGTATAGAAAATCTCAGCGATCCGTGACAAGACTTCAATGTTGCCGCACTCACTGCCAAAGCACAGATTTGTGGTCACTCCCAGTTTGTCGAACAAGGCAACCGAGCCCTTGGCAAAAAATTCCGCACTGGAGGCAGCATAGCGGGTGGGCAGTTCCAGCACCAGATCTGCACCGTTCTCCAGAGCCATTTTTGTACGGGTGAACTTATCTAAGAGGGCAGGAGCACCCCGCTGCATGAAATTACCGCTCATGACAATGATCGTATAATCGGCATCATTGGCCTCTTTGGCATGCTGTAACTGGTAAGCATGGCCATTATGGAAGGGATTATACTCTGCGACAATACCATTGACCTTCATAATGTGGCTCCTTTCGTGAAAAGAAATATACGTTATAGCGAACACAAACCCTGACAGGGAATGTGAAAAAAATAACATACACTGAAAGCGTTTACATATGCATGGTTATCAGCTTATTTTATTCTGAAAAAATAGTGGTTGTATCTGAAAATATACAATTTTGCGAACATTATGCCCTTGTGTACTCCAGATGTATTTAGTATAATATAAATACATCGGTTTGTTAAGATAAAACCAAAACTTTACAGAAGTTATTTGGGAGGAAGCGGGTATCCCCCGCCGGAAAGGAGAATGGATATGTCATACATTGACATGATTAAAGAGAGAGCAAGACTCGACAAAAAGACTATTGTATTACCGGAATCTAATGATAAGAGAACATTACTGGCTGGGGGCCGGATCGTGGGAGAGGGCATCGCAGACATCATTATGATCGGTGATGAAGAGAAGATCATGGATGGTGCAGGCTGGCTGGAAGTTGACCTGTCCAAAGTTAAGGTAGTTAACCCTAAAACAACTCCCAAGTTGGATGACTATGTGAATTTATTATATGAAACCAGAAAAGCAAAGGGAATGACCCCCGAGAAGGCAAGAGAGATCCTGCTGAATGATTACCTGACCTTCGGTATCGTAATGGTTAAGGCTAATGATGCAGACGGTATGGTAGCAGGTGCATGCCACTCTACCGCAGATACTTTAAGACCTGCACTGCAGATCCTGAAGACTGCACCCGGCGTTAAACTGGTATCCGCATTCTTCGTTATGGATACCGTATTCAAGGATCAGGGTGAGAACGGAACCTTCCTGTTCGCTGACTGTGGTCTGAACCAGGATCCTACTCCCGAAGAACTGGCTGCTATCGCAGATACTTCTTCCAGAAGCTTCAAGTCTCTGATCGGACCTAAGCCCGTGATCGCCATGCTGAGCCACTCCACCAAGGGAAGTGCAAAGCACGCACTGGTTGACAAAGTAGTAGAAGCTACCCGTATCGCACATGAGGAGTATCCTCATCTGACTCTGGACGGCGAACTGCAGTTGGATGCAGCTCTGGTTCCCAGCGTTGCCAAGTCCAAGGCTCCCGGAAGCCCTGTAAACGGACATGCCAATGTCTTGATCTTCCCGAACCTGGATGCAGGTAACATCGGTTACAAGCTGGTACAGAGACTGGGTGGAGCAGAAGCTTACGGCCCTATGTTACAGGGTATCGCAAAGCCTGTTAACGATCTGTCCAGAGGATGTTCCTGGCAGGATATCGTCGGTGTCGTAGCACTGACCGCTGTACAGGCACAGTTAGTATAATCACTGGTAACGAACATAAACGTGTGCGGGATATCTGTCCCGCACCGTATTCATGTATTGCCCGCACGGGTAACATGACCCCATAGAGTAACAGATTTGAAAGAAAGGAATTCACCATGAATATTTTAGTTATTAACTGCGGAAGCTCTTCCCTGAAGTTCCAGCTCATTGATTCCGAGACCGAGAAATGCATCGCAAAGGGTCTTTGTGAGAGAATCGGTATCGAAGGAAGCCAGATCACCTATACCCCCGATGGCGGTGAGAAAGAGCAGACTGTAACTCCCATGCCGGATCATACCGAAGCTATCCGTCTGGTACTGGAAGCTCTGACCAATGAAAAGACAGGTGTGGTAAAGAGTCTGGATGAGATCGGTGCCGTAGGACATCGTATCGTACACGGGGGCGAGAAGTTCGCAGCATCCACCATTATCACCGATGAAGTTATGAAAGCCATCGAGGAATGCAACGACCTGGCTCCTTTACATAACCCTGCTAACCTGATCGGTATCAATGCATGCAAGAAGCTGATGCCCACCACTCCCATGGTAGCTGTATTTGACACCGCTTTCCATCAGACCATGCCTGAGGAAGCTTATATGTACGGTCTGCCTTACGAGTATTATGAGAAATACAAGATCAGACGTTACGGCTTCCACGGAACCAGCCACTCTTATGTATCCAAGAAGGCTGCTGAGGTTCTGGGCAAAAAGTACGAAGATCTGAAGATCATCGTTTGCCACCTGGGCAATGGTGCCAGCGTATCCGCTGTTAAGAACGGCAAGTGTGTAGACACCTCCATGGGTCTGACACCTCTGGAAGGTCTGATCATGGGAACCCGTTCCGGTGATATCGATCCTGCCATCATGGAGTTCATCGCTCACAAAGAGGGCAAGAACATCGACGAGATCATGACCGTTCTGAACAAGAAGTCCGGTGTATATGGTCTGTCCAACAATCTGTCTTCCGATTTCCGTGATCTGGAAGCAGGTTACAACAACGGCGATGCACACTGCATCCGTACCATGAACACTTACTGCTACCGTGTGGCAAAATATATCGGCTCTTATGTAGCAGCCATGAACGGTGTAGATGTGATCTGCTTTACCGCAGGTATCGGCGAGAACGCACCTTTAGTTCGTTCCCTGGTATGCGAGCATTTGGGCTTCTTGGGAGTATCCATCGATGAGGAGGCGAACCACAAGCGTGGCGAGGAGATCGCTATTTCCACTCCTGACAGCAAGACCACTGTTATGGTAATTCCTACGAATGAGGAACTTGCTATTGCCAGAGAGACTGTAAGTTTGGTAAAATAGGTTCGACGGAACCTTAAGAATGAGAACACCCATCAACCGGAGGATCCGATTGGTGGGTGTTTTACGTATGCAAATCGAGCATGAGAAATCCCCGTCGATGTATGGTAACGAATCAACAGAGGGAGAAAAATTATGAAAAAAAATGTGATCGTAGGACAGTCCGGAGGCCCCACAGCGGTGATCAATGCCAGTCTGGCAGGTGTCTACAAGACAGCAAAGGATATGGGAGCGGATACCATATACGGTATGCGCTATGGCATTCAGGGTTTGTTGGAGAAAAAGATCGTGGATCTGGGGGAAAAGATCCGCAACGACATGGATGTGGAACTTTTGAAGAGAACACCGGCTTCCTTTCTGGGATCCTGCCGCTATAAGCTGCCGGAGATCAGTGAAGATAAAGCTATTTACGAGAAAATATTTGCAATTCTGGAAGAACTGGAGATCATGGCATTTTTCTATATCGGCGGCAATGACTCCATGGATACCATCAAAAAGCTTTCCGATTATGCAGAGACAGTGGGCAACCCGATTCGTTTTATCGGCGTACCCAAGACCATTGATAACGACTTAGAGGGTACGGATCATACGCCTGGTTACGGAAGTGCGGCAAAATATATTGCTACCGTTACCAAGGAACTGGTACGTGACGGCCTGATCTATGAGATGCAGAGCGTGACGGTCATCGAGATCATGGGAAGAAATGCGGGATGGCTCACCGGAGCAGCAGTACTGGCCAAGAGTGAAGACTGT
>OGRE01002650.1_pt1 | contig 12108 bp, 10 predicted proteins | sample 1553421 | NCBI WGS metagenome assembly OGRE01 (sample SAMEA2580076, study PRJEB22360) | human gut metagenome | biome: human gut; feature: human-associated habitat; material: faeces | place: Denmark | collected 2008/2010 | reverse complement strand
AATGCAAACAAAAGCATTTCGGGCAGGTAACGGATAAGTAACAAAACTCACCGTCAAACCTGCCCGATTCTGCTTTTTTATTGCTTGGAGCATATGCAGAATAGAGAATTAAATACTTGCAAACAAGATATTTACTCTTTTCTGCATTCTCGTTTACCTACAAATACCGAACCCCGAAAGGTTCCCTCTTTTTCTATCGGATGGCTTACGACTATTTGTTGTTGTAAGCGGCCATCTTCTCGATCAGCATGAGGACCTTGTTCGAGTAGCCCCACTCGTTGTCGTACCACGAAACGACCTTCACGAAGGTGTCCGTCAGCGCGATACCGGCAGCCTTGTCGAAGATCGACGTGCGGGCGTCGCCCAGGAAGTCCGACGAAACGACAGCCTCCTCGGTGTAACCCAGGATGCCCTTCAGTTCGCCTTCCGAAGCCTCCTTCATGGCAGCGCAGATCTCGTCGTACTTGGCGGGCTTGGCCAGGTTTACGGTCAGGTCGACAACCGAAACGTCGAGGGTCGGAACACGCATCGACATACCGGTCAGCTTACCGTTCAGCTCGGGAATCACCTTGCCTACGGCCTTTGCAGCGCCGGTCGACGAGGGAATGATGTTGCCCGAAGCGGCACGGCCGCCGCGCCAGTCCTTCATCGAGGGACCGTCGACAGTCTTCTGCGTTGCGGTGGTCGAGTGAACGGTGGTCATCAGACCGTCGGTGATGCCGAACTTGTCGTGCAGAACCTTGGCGATGGGGGCAAGGCAGTTGGTGGTGCACGATGCGTTCGAAACGATCGTCTGGCCCTTGTAGGTATCGGTGTTCACGCCGCATACGAACATCGGGGTGTCGTCCTTCGAGGGAGCCGACATAACGACGTACTTGGCGCCGGCTGCGATATGAGCCTCGGCCTTCTCCTTGGTGAGGAACAGACCCGTCGACTCTACCACGTACTCGGCGTTAACCTCGTTCCACTTCAGGTTTGCGGGGTCCTTCTCGGCGGTTACGCGGATAGCCTTGCCGTTTACGATCAGCTGGCTCTTCTCCACGTTGAAATCCACCGTACCGTCGAAACGGCCGTGCATCGTGTCGTACTTCAGCATGTAAGCCATGTAGTCCACGGGAACCAGGTCGTTGATGCCCACCACTTCGATGTTGTCGTTCGTGCAAGCGGCACGGAACACCAGACGGCCGATACGACCGAAGCCGTTGATACCGATTTTAATAGTTGCCATAATAATTTGAATTATTTGTTAATAAAAAATTGCGTTATTTTTTTAACAGCACAAAAGTACATACTTTATATAATTTACGCAAATAAAAAATTAAATTTTTTTACGAACCGCGGACGCATCCGTTTCCCGGCACGCACCCGTCCGCCGGAAACCTCCGCCGTCTTCAGGCGCACAACACCGCGGAAGCCTACTGCGCAGCCAGTTTGGCCCGTTTGGCCATGGCCGAGGCGAAGACGAAATCGTTCAGCTCGCGGTTGTCCGCATGCAGGATGTCGTCCTTCGTCCCCTCCCACCACTTACGGCCGTCGTGGATGTATACAATTTTCTCGCCGATCTCCATCACGGAGTTCATGTCGTGGGTGTTGATGATCGTCGTGATGCCGTACTCCTGGGTGATCTCGTGGATCAGGTTGTCGATGACGATCGAGGTCTGCGGGTCGAGTCCCGAGTTGGGTTCGTCGCAAAACAGGTAGCGGGGATTCATCACGATAGCCCGGGCGATGGCCACGCGCTTGATCATGCCGCCCGACAGTTCGGCCGGATAGAGTTCGTTGGCCCCGTCGAGCCGCACGCGCTGGAGGCAGAAATTCACGCGCTCCATCTTCTCCCGCTCGCTCTGCGAGGTGAAGAGGTCGAGCGGCAGCTTGACGTTCTCCACGACGGTCGAGGAGTCCAGCAGCGCCCCGCCCTGAAAGATCATGCCGATGTCCTTGCGGATACTTTTGCGTTCCCGGAAACCGAGTTTCGAAAAGTTCACCTCGTCGTACCACACGTCGCCCGAATCGGGTTCGTGCAGGCCCACCAGCGTCTTGAGCAGCACGGTCTTTCCCGAGCCGCTGCGGCCGATGATGAGGTTCGTTTTTCCGGTCTCGAATTCGACCGAGATGTCGTCGAGCACCACCCGGCCGTCAAACGACTTGACGATATGTTCGGCGCGTATCATATAAGCAGGACTTGTGTCAGGATCAGGTCGAAAAGCAGAATCACCACGCAGCTGGCCACCACGGCGCGCGTCGAAGCCGCGCCGACCTCCAGCGAGTTGCCCCGGGCGTTGTAGCCGTAGAAGGCCGAAATCGAGGTGATGATGTAGGCGAAGAAGACGGTCTTGATCAGCGTGTAGGTGATCGAATAGGGCTTGAAATCCATCAGCAGGCCGTCGACATAGTCGGCGGGGATCATAATGCCCGTCGCGGCGGCGATGAGGTATCCGCCCAGAATGCCGATCAGGATCGAGAGGATCGTCAGAAAGGGGAAGAAGACCATCGCGGCGACGATCTTCGGGAGGATGAGGTACGAGGCGGAGTTGACGCCCATGATTTCGAGCGCGTCAATCTGTTCGGTGATGCGCATGGTTCCGATCTCCGAGGCGATCGACGACCCGACCTTTCCGGCGAGAATCAGCGCCACGACCGCCGACGAAAACTCCAGGATCATCGTCTCGCGCGTGGCGTAACCCACCAGCGAGCGGGGAATGAACGGCGAATCGAGGTTGATGCACATCTGCAACGTGATGACCGCGCCGATGAAGACCGAGATGATGGCCGTCAGGCCGATCGAGTTGACACCGAGCGACTCCATTTCGAAAATGATCCGCCGGCGGTAGATGGCGGCCTTCTCCGGACGGGAAAAGACCTTTCCCATCAGCATGAAATAGCGCCCTATGAGTTCGAAAATCTTCAACATGCTACTGCTTTTCCTCTTCGAAATCGACGTAGTCGCCCACATCCTTCGACACGCGCTTCTCGGGCGTTCCCGGGGTTTTGTGCACCTTCACCTCGCCTTCGCGCTCCTTGCGCGGCTGCTCTGCAAAGGGCGAGCCGAAACCGCCGAATCCCTTCGGTCCGGACTGCTGTCCGAAGCCTTCGCCGAACTGCTGCTCCATCTGCTTGCGGACCTTGTAGATCCGCCAGCGGAAAGCCAACATCAGCACGACGACCAAAATAACAAGTCCCATAAGAAAATACAAGATAAACAGCGCTATGCCCTTGAGCAGCGCGGGGGCGCCGAGCGCCAGTATGACGATAAGGAGCGTCGTCAGCGGATTGCGCTGCACGAAGCCCACCAGGGACTCGATGATTGCCAGTATGAAATTCATTCCGATTTCGGTTTACATCTCCACAAAGGTATGGAAAATTATGCGTATTTCAATTAAATGTCGTAAATTTGGCGTTTGGAAACGAAAAACAAATCACAATCCCATATGTTAACTCCCCTCACCGCCATCTCGCCCGTCGACGGGCGTTACCGTAATAAAACGGAGAAATTAGCCGATTATTTTTCGGAGCAGGCCCTCATCCGCTACCGCATCCGCGTCGAAGTGGAATACTTCATCGCCTTGTGCGAACTGCCGCTGCCGCAGCTGACCGGCATCGACCGCTCGAAATTCGCCGCCCTGCGCGCGCTCTACCTCGATTTCTCGGACGCCGACGCCCGGCGCGTGAAGGAGATCGAGTCGGTGACCAACCACGACGTAAAGGCCATCGAGTACATCATCAAGGAGAAAATGGACACCCTCGGGCTGGAGGCCTATAAGGAGTTCGTGCATTTCGGCCTCACGTCGCAGGACATCAACAACACGGCCATTCCGCTCTCGCTCCGGGAGGCGATGACAGGCGTCTACTACCCCGTCGTCGAGGAGGTCCGCGACGCTTTGGCGTCGTTCGCCGAGCAGTGGCGCGAGGTTCCGATGCTGGCGCGCACGCACGGGCAGCCCGCCTCGCCGACCTCGCTGGGCAAAGAGTTTTCGGTATTCGTCGAGCGGCTCGAAAAGCAGCTGTTCATGCTCCACGACATCGCCGTTCCGGCCAAGTTCGGCGGCGCCACGGGCAACTTCAACGCCCACCGCGCGGCCTACCCCGAAATCGACTGGGTGGCTTTCGCCAACCGGTTCGTGAACGAGACGCTGGGGCTGTGCCGCTCGCAGTACACCACGCAGATCGAGCACTACGACAACCTGGCGGCCATCTTCGACAACATGAAGCGCATCGACACCATCCTCATCGACCTCTCGCGCGACATGTGGACCTACATTTCGATGGAATACTTCAAACAGCAGATCAAGGCCGGGGAGGTCGGATCGAGCGCCATGCCCCACAAGGTCAACCCCATCGACTTCGAGAACGCCGAGGGCAACTTCGGCATCGCCAACGCTGTTTTCGAGCACCTCGCCTCGAAGCTGCCCGTCTCGCGCCTCCAGCGCGATTTGACCGACTCGACCGTGCTGCGCAACATCGGCGTGCCGATGGCCCACGCGGTGATCGCCCTGCAATCGCTGCTCAAGGGGCTGAACAAGGTGATCCTCAACCCCGAGGCGCTGGCGCGCGACCTGGAGAACAACTGGGCCGTGGTGGCCGAGGGCATCCAGACCATCCTGCGCCGCGAGGGTTTCCCGAAGCCCTACGAGGCTTTGAAGGCCCTGACGCGGACCAACGCCCACATCACCCGCGAGTCGATCGCGGCATTCATCGAAACGCTCGACGTCGCCGAATCGGTCAAGGAGGAGTTGCGCGCCCTCTCGCCCTCGACCTACACGGGCGTGTTCCGGTAGGCCGGAACCGACATCGAAAACAAAGGCAGGACCCGAAAGCGTCCTGCCTTTATTCGTCCCGACGGACCGTCACTCCTTGCAGCAACGCACCGTATAGCCGTAAGACCGGTTCATGTCCAGTTCATTATTGATCGAACCGCTGCTCGACAGTTTGCTGCGGAAGAAGAGGTAATAGGATTTGACCGAAGAGGTTTCCGCCGACCAGTAAGCGCCCAAACCGCCGGTCGAGCTGCGCAGCCCCACGATGGCGCCCGAACTGTAATTGCGATAGCCCTGCGCCGGATACCAGGCCGTCTGTTCCCCGTGGGTATAGGTCATACCGTAGTTCGTTCCGTCCCATACCGAAACGCCGTCGATGTACTGACGTCCCGAAATCAGATCCTCCCATGCACCGGTTCCAGGAACCCTGTACCCCGGCGGGCAGGGGTCGTTGAGCGTTTTGGCCTCACCCCACAATGTCGCGTTCGGCGACGCAAGCCAGTTATAGCCGGTTCCGACCTTATCGTTGTAGAACGTCATAGGATTGGCGGCAGCCCCGTCGGTCGTCGTCGCACTCTTGCTGAAAGCCCAGTCCAGCGCCGGATAAGCGGGATTCACCACCGTGCCGTTCTTTGCTTCGAGGAACGCATTGGCCGAAGTTTCCGTTTTCTCGCCCCCGTAGAACGGGTCCTTGCGCCCCCACTGGTAATACATGCCGTAAGCGTCCGTACCGCCTGCGGTCGTACCTGCGGCGCCCAGGTTGCGGTCCATGAAGACCGTCCCGTTCCCGTAGGTCATCGTCTGCGGAGCGTCGGTCACCCAGACATGCCAGCTCCAGACGACCTTTCCGTCCTGCATCAGGGCGACCAGCGCGTTGCCCCTGCCTTCGCCGACCGTGAGGAAAATATCGCCGGAGGTCGTGTCGAGGGCGACTCCCGAAACGAGTCCTTCGGAGTCGGTCCACAGCCAGTCGGCCGTCATGCCGTCCGCCATCTCGATCGCCGGCTCGAATCCGACCCCTTCGCCGGCTCCGTTTCCGCGTACCCGGGCATTGAAAACATACGTTCCGGGCGCCGAAACCACATAGCAGTTGGCCGTCCCCGCAACGCTCAAGTCGTTGACCTGCGCCGCCGAAAGAGTCCCGCCGTCCGTCAGCGCGATTTCCACCCGGCCGTTTCCGGCCTTTACCGACCGGAACAACTCCACCTGCTCGTCGCCCGTGGCTTCGACCGGATTTCCGGAGCCGTCCCCGATCTGCCACGGCGTCACGGCGGCGTCCGTCGTCACGGTCCAGAAACCTTTATCATCGCGCCCCACGACGGGGACAGGCCCCGAAACAGGCATTTTCGCTCCGGCGGCATCTTTCAGCCAGGGAATATCCTTTTCCGCGGCGAGTGTCCAGTAATACGCATCCCCGTCGACCGCAATGCCGATCAGCGGCGCTTCCGCCGCCGCATTGCAGGCTACCGTCACTTCGGTCCCGTCGCAGAACGTAAGGCGCACGCCGTCCTCCGTCTCGGCCAGCGACCGCACTTCCGACTGCGACACGGCTCCGGCCAGCGTCTTCAGCGAGACCAGGCCCGCATTCAGGTCTTCGATCTTTTGCAACAGTTCGGCCGAGGGGGGGGGAACGGGTTTGTCTCCATCCGGGTCCGAAGCCCCGGATTCGCTCTTGCAGCCGCCGAGAAGCAGCGCCCAGGAGCAGATCACAAATAATTTTTTCATCATACCTTGTTTTTTAGTTAATGGTTCCATCTGTTCCGTCCGTAAGGGACAGACTTCACGGAGAATACCGCGCAGGCAAAAACAGGCATGACGACCCGGCAAAGCATGGCGACGACTTCCTCATCCAACCGTAAAAAAGTCTGTCCGAAGAGGTTCGCAGCAACAGGAAAAAGAGGGCCGAAGCAAATAAGGACGCACGGAAAAACCGCCGGCGACGACTTCAGGCGCTCCCTTTCTCCGCAGGAGCAAACACCCTATCGCGCAAGGCAGGTCTTCTGACTTGTCCCCCGAGGCGGCGCCTTCCCGGTCCCGGAGGACCAGTGGCTCAAGAATGCCGCAACGAAAAAGCCCTTGCGGGCGGGACTCACAGCAGCGGGAACTGTTGCCGATTCACACGGCATTCCCTTTTAATTCCCCTCCACGGGGAAACCATTGCACGGCAAAGGTACACTTTTATCGGCAGGAAGCAAGCGATCCGGCGGAATATTTCCGCGAAACGCGCCCCGCCGCTCTGCGCAGCGGACCGTTCCGACCACGATGCGTCCCTTTTCCGGCAGACGGCGGCGCGACTTTGGCACGCGCCTTGTACTTATTTCAGTCAGCTGCGGCACAGCAACCGCAGTGAGGTTTCTTCATTTATTTAAGTTTGGGTTAGTAGTTTTAGGAGGGCAACCTCCTGGGGGCAGCAGGCAATCGTGAGATTCCCTGCTGTTTTTTTATCCCCGGAGGGCATCACTAACCGAACAGGTCGTTGAGCACGGCGGCCAGACGATACGACGCCAGGATCAGCTGGCATTCGGGCAGCAGGTAGGTGTCCGTCACGAACTGCTTGCCGTAGGTCCCGTCGGCCCGCTGCCAGTCGTAGATCACCCGGCAGGCGACGGCCGTTTCGTGCAGCCATTCACGGGGCGTAGCATCGGCTCCCGCAACGGCGAAGACCTCCCACACGCGAACCGTGTTTCGGGAAGATCGGCCGCAAGGCATCGCTGTCCCCGCCACTCACCCGCCGCAAAATGTCTTTTTCTCCTTCCACGTTACAACGCCGTGAATTTTCCTTTAAAGACACTATCATCAGGCATATGCCACAAATAAAACAATAAAAAGAAATAAAACCAAAATTATTCCGGTGAAAATTCCACAACAAGACCCGATAATCGGCCAAACGGTCCCCGGCGGACGGCGATTGCAGGTTCGGCACGCGCTTTGTACTTATTCCGGTCAGCTGCGGCACAGCAACCGCAGTGAGGTTTCTTCATTTATTTAAGTTTGGGTTAGTAGTTTTAGGAGGGCGACCTCCGGGGACAGCAGGCAATCGCGAGATTCCCTGCTGTTTTTGCATCCGCATGCCGGGCGCGCCGTTTCTGCGTGCGCAGGGTACGAAAAAGCCGCCCGGTGTTCCGATCGGTTCTTTGCAACGCTCCGGCCGCCGATTTCACGGGGCGGCAATGCGCTCCGGCACGAAAACTGTGCGGCGGACGACGAGGGAAAACAGCAAAATCCAACCTACCCACCATGGCAAAACGTAAAAATATCACCACGACGCAGCTGGCGCTGATGACCGCTGCAGCCGTCATCAGCCTGCGCGGGCTCCCGATGATGGCCCAGGAGGAACTGACGATGTTCTTCTACATTTTCTTCGCGACGTTCCTCTTCCTGATTCCTGCGGCCCTCGTGGGCGCCGAACTGGGCAGCGCCTTCGCCGACCGCGGCGGCGGCGTCTACACCTGGGTCAAGGAGGCTTTCAACCGCCACCTGGGTTTCTCGGCGATCTTCCTGCAATGGATTCAGAACGTCGTCTGGTATCCCACCGTACTGGGATTCGCCGCCGCGTCGATCGCCTACATGATCGGCGTTCCGGCTCTGGCGCAGAACGGGCTGTACGTCGGGTTGTTCTCGATTGCGATGTACTGGTGCGCGACGCTGGTGACCCTGCGCGGCACGTCGGCCATCTCGGGCATCACCTCGAAGGGATTTCTGATCGGCACGGTGCTCCCGGGCGTCGTCGTGATCGTGATGGCGGTCATCTGGATGGCCGGCGGCAACGAAATCGCCCTGAAGGAGATTCCGGCCGGCGTCTCGCAGATCGTCAACGTCGACGCCGCGCAGCACGTCCACCCGCGTCTCTTCCCCCACATCACGGGCATGAGCGACATCGCGTTCCTGGCGGGCATCCTGCTGCTGTTCGCCGGCGTGGAGGTGCACGCCGTGCACGCTCCGGAACTGGCCAAACCCCAGACGCAGTTCCCACGGGCGATGTTCCTCGCGGCGCTGATCTCGTTCGGACTGTTCACGCTGGGCGCGCTGGCCGTGGCCATCATCACCCCCTACGACCAGATCAACCTCCAGTCGGGGCTGTTCACCACCTTCCAGATCGCTTTCGAACGTTACCACGTGGGATGGCTCTCGAACGTCATGGGACTGCTCGTGGCCTTCGGTGCGCTGGCGGGCGTGATGTCGTGGATTTCGGGCCCCAGCCGCGGCCTGCTGTGGACGGCCAGGGACGGCGCTCTGCCCTGCTTCCTCCAGAAGACCAACAAGAACGGCGTGCAGCTCAACATACTGATTATCCAGGGCTGCATCGTGACGCTCCTCTCGTCGCTTTACATCGTGATGGACGACGTCAGCGTGGCGTTCTTCCTGTTGAGCGCCCTGACCGTGGGACTGTATCTGATCATGTACATGATGATGTACGCCGCGGGAATCCGCCTGCGCTACACGCAACCCAAGCTCATCCGCAGCTACCGCGTGCCGGGCGGAAACACGGGCATGTGGCTGATCGGAGGCGTAGGGTTCCTCGCCGTGCTGTTCTCGTTCATCGTCACCTTCTTCCCGCCTTCGCAACTGCCCGTGGGCAGTCCGGCGACGTACACGTGGCTGGTGGTGACCGGCACGGCGGTCTTCCTCGCGATCCCCTTCATCATCAGTTTCGCAATGGACAAACGGAACGCCCGGCGGACGCCGGAGGCTTAAAACTCGACCGTCAGGCCCAGCGTCGGGAGCAGCGTGCCGCTCACCTGTTCGAGGTATTTCATGCGGTAACGCCGTTCCGAAGCCGGAGCCGAGGGGTTCTCGATCTCCCCCGTGGACATCAGCACGTCGGGCTGGCGCAAACGACCGCCCGCAACGTTTTGCAGGTCGATGTAGAGACCCAGCATGCAGCGGCGGAAGTAAAACACCTTGTCGATGCGCACGTCCAGCTGTGCGAAGGCGTCGAGCCGCCCGGCGTTGTATTTCGAATAGTCGTAGTAGGGCCGTCCCTGCGCATCCCACGCCTCGACGAGCGACGAACGCTCCACGTCGTAGGGCGTGTAGGGCGCACCGCCCACGGCGCTCAGCTTCGCACCGAAGCTCCAGTGGCGCGGCAGGTCGTAGGTTCCGCTGACGTTGACCACGAAACGGTTGTCCCACGCCGAGGCGATCCACGGGGCCTGCCGGTCGTTGCGGTACTCCGAGCGGAACACGGTCACCGATCCCACGACGTTCACTCGCCCCGGAATCTGCCAGCGGGCCATCGCCTCGACGCCGTAGGCGCGCCCCTGCGCCGAGGAGACCAGCTTCTCGTTGCCCACCACGCCGTAATCGTTGCCCTTGCACGAGAGCGGAATCCCGTCCGCCACCGACAGCGGCACATCGCCGTAGCGTTTGTAAAATCCCTCGACCGAGACGATCAGCCGGTCGCGCAGCCGTGGATCCGCGGGGGCGCCCCAGCCGCCCGCCCCCCCGCCAGTCGACACCCGCGCTGAAGACCCCGACGCGCATGTAATCGAGCGATCGGTTGACCAGCGCGTCGTCCACCTTGAATCCCAACGCCGTGTAGGGCGGCAGCTGGCAGTAAAGTCCCGCGCTGCCGCTCACCGACCAGCCGGGACCTACCGCATAGGAGACCGAAGCCCGGGGCGACAGCTGGCGCCACACCCGCGCCATACGTCCCGAGTAGTCGCACCCGTCGGCGCGCAGGCCCGCCGAGGCGGTGAACCGCTTGTCGGCCGAGGCGTATTCGGCCCCGGCGAACAGCCCCCAGCCGACGATTCCCAGCCGGGTCCGGTAGTCCGACAACTGCGTCCTGTCGGTATAGAGCCGTTGCAGCGTGCGGTTCGTGTAGTCGGAATAATTCACCTCGACGCCCTCGCGGACGGTCCAGCGGCCCAGATAGGTGCGGTTCTCGGCCCGGAGCGTGGTCTTCTGCTCCACGGAGCGCAGCCGGAGCGTCAGGTTGTCCTCCGACGAATCATCGTTGCGCAGGTATTTCAGGTTGCGGTTGTTCAGGTAGTTGTGGCTCAAGGTCACGGTCTGCACGTGGCGGCCCGCATAGTGACGCCACGAAGCCCCCACCGTGAAGGTCTCCTGCCGGATGCGGGGCAGGTAGCTCAACAGGTATTCGGCGTCCTCGCCCTTCTCGTCGACGTTGAGACGCATGTTGTCGAATCCCGCAAGGGCCAGCACCGTCAGCTCGTCGCGCTCCGAAAGGCGTGTCTTGACTTTCGCCTGCCCGTCGATGTAGTTGGGCAGGAAGGGCAGCCCCAGCAGTTTGAACAGCAGTTGCAGGTAGGACTGGCGGATGGAAAACAGATAAGTCGTCTTGCCGCCGATGTGCCCGCTGCCGCTCAACCCCACTTCCGAGGCGCCCAACGTCGCTTTGAAGGTCTGCTTTTCGGCATTGCCGTCGCGGAGACTGAAGTCCAGCACGGAACTCAACGCCCCGGCCCGGTCGGCGGGAAAGGCTCCCGTATAAAAACTGATTTCGCGCACGAGGTCGGCGTTGACGATGCTCACCGGACCGCCCGTCGCCCCCTGCGTGGCGAAATGGTTGATGTTCGGGATTTCGATCCCGTCCATGTAGAACTTGTTCTCCGCAGGCCCGCCGCCGCGCACGATCAAATCGTTGCGATACCCCACGGGCGAGAAGGCCACGCCGGGATACGAGCGCACGATGCGCGACACGTCGCGGTTCGAGCCGGGGCTTTTCTCGATCTCCCGCAGGCCGATCACCTTCAAACTTACGGGACTCTCCGCCGTGACGCGGAACGGCGACGGACGGACCGTCACGGCCTCCAGCTGCGCGGCATCCTCCTCCAGCTCGACTTCGATAAAGGGCGTGGCGGCCGAGACCATGTATTCGGGCGTCGTGAGGCTCTTGTAGCCCACCGACGAGACCGCCAGCCGCCAGATGCCCGGCTTCACGCGCTCGATGCGGAACCTCCCCAGCGAGTCGGTCGAGGCTCCCTTCTGCTCCTGCCCGGCCAGCACCACGGCGGCATAGGCCACGGGGCGGCGGCTCAAACGGTCGATCACCCGCCCGCTGACGGGATAGGTCCCGCCCTGCGCCCGCACGGCAAACGCCGCGGCCAGGCCGAAAAACAAAACAGCGACTTTCAGGAATTTCATACGGCAAAGATACTCGGTCAAGCGCCTTCCGACGCCGTTTCATCGGTACATTTCGGCAGCAGTTTCAGGTACGAGAGCAGAACCACGTTCATCACGAGGGCGTAGACGATGGCCGGGACGGCCATTTCACCGCTGTCGAAGATCAGCGGCGAGGTGGCGACGGCGATCGCCTGCGCAGCGTTCTGCATCCCGACCTCGATGACGATCGTGCGGCGCACCGCCCGCCGGAGCCGGAACAGGCGGG
>OGRE01002646.1_pt1 | contig 12144 bp, 10 predicted proteins | sample 1553421 | NCBI WGS metagenome assembly OGRE01 (sample SAMEA2580076, study PRJEB22360) | human gut metagenome | biome: human gut; feature: human-associated habitat; material: faeces | place: Denmark | collected 2008/2010 | reverse complement strand
AGCGGCGCTCGCCGTCGCCACCGCGCCCAAATCCAACGCCAGCTACAACGCCATCAACGCGGCGCTCGCCGACGTGGATGCGGGGCTTATCGGCCAAGTGCCGCTGCATCTGCGCAATGCGCCGACCGCGCTGATGAAAAGCTGGGGCAACCACGAAGGCTACCGGTACGCGCACGATTGGCCGGGCGCGGTGGCGCCGCAGCAGTACATGCCTGACGAATTGCAGGGGCGTGAGTATTACCATCCGAACGACCGCGGTTACGAGCATGAGGTCAAGCCGAGATTGGAGCGGATTCGGAAGATTCTGCACGAAGAGGACGATAACGGTGACGGCCGTTCCGGCCAGCGCAACGCCTGATGTTCGTTTCCTGCCGGCATTGGGTCAGGGGTTCCGCTAGAATTCTTCGCTGGGGTTGACGCCTGCTTGCTTTGCAAGGCCCATGCGTCAATCGCGGCGTCGCACATGGCCGCAGGAAAAAGTGCGCGGAAAGTGATTATGAAAGAACGGAATACAACGCTCGAAACCACCGACCATAATAATAGGGACAATAGCGAAAACATCAAGGAAACGCCGGACGAACGCATTCCCGGCAAACTCATCGGCGCCATCGTGGCGGTCGGCTCGCTCGCCTTCATCGGCATCCTCACCGAAACCGTGATGACGGTGCTGTTCCCACAGCTCATGCGGGAATTCAACGTGAACACTGCTACTGTGCAGTGGATCACCACCATCTACCTGCTGACGGTCGCAGCCACCATGCCGCTTTCGTCGTATCTTAACCGCAAATTCAAGCATCGCGTCCTGTTCCTCGCCGCGGTGGCGCTTGCGGTGCTTGGCTCGCTGACCATGATCTTCGGCCATGCGTTCCCGGTGATTCTAGTAGCCCGCATCATCCAGGGCATCGGCTCCGGCGTGGCCACACCGCTGATGATGAACATCATTCTCGAACAGTCTCCACGCAGCAAGGTCGGACGACTGATGGGCGTCGGTTCGCTCGTCATTACCGTGGCGCCCGCCATCGGCCCGACCGTGGGTGGCGCGGTGTCGAGCATTCTGCCATGGCGTGCGATTTTCGTCATCGTCATTCCCGTGATTCTGCTGATTTCGCTGCCTGTCGGCCTCAAATGCATCGAACAGCACCGTCCGACGGAAGAGGCGCATCTGAATCCGCTGCAGTTCGCGGCGATTGTGCTGGCGTTGTGCGGTCTAGTGATGTTCCTGAACCAGGCGGGCGTGGCTGGTGCGGGCGCCGGTTCGGGGGGGGGGGGCCGCCCCCGCCGTTTCGGGTGGTGCGGCTACAGCGCCGGCGATTTTCGCAGTGATCAGCCTGATCGTCGGCTTGGGATCGCTTTTCTTCTTCGGATGGTCGTCCCGTCGTTCCTTCTCGCCGCTGATTCGCTTGGGATGGCTGCGTGATCCGATGGTGCTGCTGCATCTGATCGCCTACATGCTGCTGCCAATCGTCGGCATCGGCTTCGGCTATGTGATCACCAATCTTGCCCAGCTTTCCCTGGGAACGGACGCGTTCCTGGCAGGCGCGCTGGTGCTGCCGGGCGCGTTGATCGGCGCTTTCTTCGCACCGATCGGCGGCACGCTGTACGACCGTTTCGGCCCTGTCCGCCCGATTCTGGGCGCGTTCTTCCTGGCGATCTGCGGCCCGATCCTGCTGCTGGTCTTCTCCATGCGGCTGACGCCGGCCACGCTTGCCGGTTTCTACTTCATCTTCGGACTTGGCTATGCGCTTGGCTTCTCCAACATCATGACCAATGCGTTGCGCAGCATTGCGCCGCAATTCATGCCGGATGGCAACGCCGTGTTCAACACCTGCCTGCAGTTCGGTGGCGCAGCCGGAACCGCGCTGTTCTCCACGGTGCTGTCCGTGGCCCAGGCCGGCGCAGGCAAGGAAGGAACCGAGGCATTCAGCCATGCCACGGCGGTTGGCGGCAGTTGGACGTTCACCGTCATGATCGTGATTGTCGCCGTTGCAATCTGCTGCCTGATTACCGCCTTCCGCATCGGCGCGAAACGCAAATAACCGTGTTTTCGCCGTCGGCTTCTCCACTGTGGGCGCAATTTTGTTCCCCGTCGCTTCGAAGCGGTAGGCTGTGAAACTATAGAGAACACTGGAAAAGGAGACAAGGTGAGCAACCTTAGTGCACCCCTGCCCGTCATGGCTGGCGAAGACATGCCGGCAGGACCCACCGATCCGATTTTCAACCGCCTGCTCAAGGACCGCATCATCTGGATGGGTGAGGAAGTCAAGGACGAGATGGCCAACCGCATTTGCGCGCAGATGCTGATGCTGGCCGCCGAGGATCCGAAAAAGGATATCTGGCTGTACATCAATTCCCCGGGCGGCTCCATCACCGCGGGCATGGCCATCTACGATACCATGCAGCTCATCGAGCCGGACGTGGCCACCGTGGGCTTGGGCATGTGCGCCTCCATGGGCCAGTTCCTGCTGAGCTCCGGCACCAAGGGCAAGCGTTTCCTGACCTCGCATGCGCGTGTGCTGATGCACCAGCCGTCCGGCGGCATCGGCGGCACCGCCACCGATGTTCGCATCAACGCCGAACTGATCATGGACATGAAGAAGACCATGAGCGAGCTGACCGCCGAGCAGACCGGACACACCGTCGAGGAGATCTACCGCGACAACGAGTATGACCACTGGTTCACCGCCCAGGAGGCGTTGGAGTACGGCTTTGTGGACAAGCTCGTTTCCACCCATGACACGATGAGCGCCACCAAGGGAGAGTGACCATGGCAAGCGAAGAAGCACAGTTTGTAGCCCGCGCCGAACGTCTGGCCGGACCGACCGGTGTGGTCGGCTTCCAGAGGGCTGCGGCGCGTGAGGCCGCGTTCGCACCGCAGAACCGTTACGTTCTGCCGCAGTTCGAGGAAAAGACCCCGTACGGATACAAGAGGCAGGATCCGTACACCCGCCTGTTCGAGGATCGCATCATCTTCATGGGCGTGCAGGTGGACGACACCTCCGCCGATGACATCATGGCCCAGCTGCTGGTTTTGGAAAGCCAGGATCCGAACCGTGACGTGATGATGTACATCAATTCGCCGGGCGGTTCCATGACGGCCATGACCGCCATCTACGACACCATGCAGTACATCAAGCCGGACGTGCAGACCGTATGCCTCGGCCAGGCCGCCTCGGCCGCGGCCATCCTGCTGGCCGCCGGCGCCAAAGGCAAACGTCTGATGCTGCCGAACGCCCGCGTGCTCATCCACCAGCCGGCCATCGACCAGGGCTTCGGCAAGGCCACGGAGATTGAAATCCAGGCCAAGGAGATGCTGCGTATGCGTGAATGGCTGGAGAACACGCTGGCCAAGCATACCGGTCGTGACATCGAGAAGATCCGCAAGGACATCGAAGTGGACACGTTCCTGACGGCCCAGGAGGCCAAGGAATACGGCATCGTTGACGAGGTGCTGGAACATCGCAGCTGAGCCTGCGGTGGAATGATATCTTCACAAATGCAATACCCCTGCCGGGTCGCGGCAGGGGTATTGTGTTTTCTAAACGGCAGATATGTGAAACGAAGAGGTTGCGAATGGGACGCGTGGTCAGCTACAACGATGCGGTGCCGAGATGCACGTTCTGCGGCAAGTCCGAGAGCCAGGTGCGTAAACTGGTCACCGGTTCGGGCGCGGCCATCTGCGATGAATGCATTGAATTGTGTGTTGACATCATTTCCGAGGAACGGGACAAGGACGCCCAGCTCAATATCCTGCAACTGCCCAAGCCGGCACAGATCAGCGCCTACCTCGACAATCACGTCATAGGCCAGGAGTCCGCCAAAAAGACACTTTCAGTGGCGGTGTACAACCATTACAAGCGCGTCAACATGGAAATGCGCGAGTCGTCGCGAATCGGTAAGGAACGGATGCATGGACATGACGATTCGTTCGAGGGTGTGCAAGTGGCGAAATCGAACATCCTGCTACTCGGGCCGACCGGCGTGGGCAAAACATATCTTGCGCAGACGCTGGCCCATGTGATGAACGTGCCGTTCGTCATAGCGGACGCCACCACGCTCACCGAGGCAGGATATGTGGGCGATGACGTCGAAACCGTGCTGCAGCGCCTCATCCAGGCTGCTGACGGGGATGTGGCGCGTGCGCAGCAGGGCATCGTATATATCGACGAAATCGACAAGATCGCCCGTAAAAGCGGCGAAAACACCTCCATCACGCGTGACGTGTCCGGCGAGGGCGTGCAGCAGGCGCTGCTCAAGATCCTTGAAGGCACCGTCGCCTCCGTGCCGGTGGAAGGGACCCGCAAGCATCGTGAAATGGAAACCGTGCAGATCGACACCCGCGACATACTGTTCATCTGCGGTGGCGCGTTCGTGGGACTCGCCGACATCGTGGCGCAACGGTTGGGCGCCAGGGAAAGCGGTTTCGGTGCGGCCTGGCATGACCATGAGGTTCCCAAGCGTGAGCTGCTTGCGCAGGTCTCCGCCGATGATCTGGCTGATTTCGGATTATTGCCGGAGTTCATCGGACGTCTGCCGGTAGTCAGCGTGCTTGAGGAACTTACCGAAGACGATTTGGCCCGAATCCTCGTCGAACCGGAAAACGCGCTGGTCAAGCAGTACCAGAAGCTATTCGCCGTCGATGGGGTGACGTTGACCTTTACCGAAGGGGCGATACGGCAGATTGCGGCGACGTCGATTCGGCGGGGTACGGGCGCACGTGGATTGCGTTCGATTATTGAGAAGACGCTGGAGGACACCATGTTCCGTCTTCCCAGCATGGAAGGCGTCGAAGAGGTGGTCGTCGACGAAGCCGCAGTCACCGGATCGGGCACTCCGAAACTATTCAAGGTGTCGACGCAGAAAATTCCTCGTCTACGTGAGGCGTAAGGCCGAAAACTCCTGCGACACGCCGAGATTTTGCCTGGAGTTCATTTGGGTGTATCTTATTCGAGTTGCCGAAAACAAGACAACGTTGCGCGAGTAGCCCAGCGGATTAGAGCAGCTGACTACGGATCAGCAGGTCGCAGGTTCGAATCCTGTCTCGCGCACTGGCCACCGGTCATCAGGTGGCATAAATAAATGAGATGACGTTGCGCGAGTAGCCCAGCGGATTAGAGCAGCTGACTACGGATCAGCAGGTCGCAGGTTCGAATCCTGTCTCGCGCACATGAACCTCCTTCGCGAATGCGGAGGAGGCTTTCTTTATTTTCCGTGGATTTTTGTGAAGCCTGCAATTGATTGCGCGCACAGCGGAGCGCAATATGCGGCAGGGATGAACGCCAAGACCCTCCGATACACTTGATACTACGTTTACGGATACTGCGGTCGAACGGGGACCGCAAGACAAGGAGCATGATGGCCACATCGAAGAGGGGAACCTGGGCAACAATCCGACGTATAGCCGCGTCCGACCGCATATCCGGTCTGATTATGCTCGGTTTCGCTCTTGCCGGCCTATTGCTCGCCAATCTGCCGTTCACCGCGCATGCGTTCGAACAGCTTGAGAACTTCCGTATAGCCATTCCACACACCAATATCGACATGGGATTGGGCCATTGGGTGCAGGATGGCCTGCTGACGGTGTTCTTCCTGACCGTAGGCCTGGAATTGAAGCAGGAACTCACCACGGGATCACTGTCCAATCCCAAAGCCGCGGCCGTGCCGATGCTGTGCGCGGTTGGCGGTATGCTTGCTCCGCCGGTACTGTTCATCGGCGTGATCTCATTGTTTGCGGCGGCAGGATCAGGGCAACTCGTCATCGCTTCAGGAACGTCGTTCTCCTTCGCACAGATGTCCAATGGCTGGGCGGTGCCCACAGCCACGGATATCGCGTTCTCATTGGCCGTATTGGCCCTGTTCGCCAAAGCGTTGCCGGGATCCATCCGCGCTTTTCTGATGACATTGGCCACAGTGGACGACCTGCTGGCCATCATCCTGATCGCGGTGTTCTTCTCATCGGTGAACGCATGGTACTGGTTCCTTGGCATAGCCGTATGCGCGGTCGTCTGGTACTTCCTGGTCCGCATGCGCAAGGTACCGTGGCTGGCCGTGGCCATCGTGGGCGTGCTGGCATGGGTCATGATGTTCGAAGCCGGCGTGCACCCCACTTTGGCCGGCGTGCTCGTGGGACTGCTCACGCCGGCGCATGAGCGTTTCGGTGAGAAGACGCCGCGTGCGGAACGTTACGCCGACAAGCTGCAGCCGTTCTCCGCACTGCTGGCGTTGCCGATCTTCGCACTGTTCGCCACTGGTGTGCACTTCGAGTCGTTGACCTTGGCGCTGTTCGTCTCGCCGGTGGTCGTTGCCGTGATGGTGGCGCTCGTGGTCGGCAAACCTCTGGGCATCATGACCACCGCATGGCTGTCCACGCACGTGGGCGGTCTGAAGATGGCCAAGGGGCTGCGCGTGCGCGACATGTTCCCCGCCGCCTGCGCCTGCGGCATTGGTTTCACGGTGTCGTTTCTCATCGCGTCGCTGGCATATCAGGATGCCGAACTATCGGCTGAAGCCCGTTTCGGCGTCCTGGTGGGGTCCATGGTCGCAGCCGTGATCTCAGGTATTCTGCTGAGCCATCAATCCAAACGATTCGAACTGGAGGACGGTACGAAGCATAAGCACCATACCGGCGACGAAGATGCCATGAACGAAGTTGAGACGGTGCTGGAAGACGGTACCGTGGTGGTCAGCCAGATAATCGGCACCCACCAGGAACAGTAAAAGGGATTTCCATATGTTGAAAGGGCCACGCATTCCCATGCGTGGCCCTTTCAACATATCGTGCCATTGCGGCACGGCTGATTAATCTGATTGGTCTATTTCTTGACGGCAACCAGCAGACCAGTGCCGGTCGGCGTCAACGCAGTGACGAACCGTTCATCCGACTCCACTGTTTCCAGCAATTCGCGCATCGCGATGGATTTGGCATCACGATTGGCGGGATTCAGCACGCCGCCGGCCGATGTGGCCGAATCAAAGGCAAGTACATCGGTGAAGACAATCGCGGCATGCGGTTTCAGCAGGCGTGGAGCCTGCGCGAAAGCCGCCGCATAATTCTCCGGATCGCCGGCCACGACGATCAAATCGTAATTCTCGGCGTTCAGACGGGGCAGAAACACACCTGCGGACGCGTTCACGGCACGCAATGTGGTTTCGGTGTCATCGGACAGACGATTGAACAGTTTGCGAATCAGCGCGATGCCCTGCGTGGACGAATCGACGGCCGTAAGCTGGCCTGCATTGTCAAGACCGTTGATCAGCTGCATCGTCTCCACCACGGAACCGGTGCCGATGGCGATCACCGACGAGGCGTCCAACATTCGCACCAGCATGCGCAGCAATTCGGCCTGCGCCGCGGATCCTTGGGGAATGCCGGCTTCCTCGGCCGCGGTCCTGATCGCATTGAGTTCGGCAGACTGGCGTGAGAACGCATGATCCTCGACGTACTCCCACGATTTCGCGAGATTGGTATATGACGTCCTATCCATTTCAGCGCTCCTTGATTTGGGCGATCAGCTGCCAGATCTCCTCACCGACATCGATGCCACGCGGGCATTCACGCGTGCAGGCGCGCACCGACTGACACGCGGCGATGCCATCGGCGGAATCGATGGCATCCATACGTGCATCCGTCTGGCCGTCGCGTGAATCATTGATGAAACGGGAGGCGGCGATAAGAGCCGCAGGGCCGATGAACGCCTCGCCGCCTGCATATACCGGACAGCTTCCCTCACAGGTGCCGCAGGCTATGCAGTTGCTCAGCAGCTCATACTTGGCGAGCTGCTGGGGATTCTGCAGATATTCGAATGCGTTGATCTTGCCGTCCGCGGTGGTGGCGAGTTCGCCACTGGCCTGCAGATACGGCTTGAGTTTCCTGATTTGGTCAAGCATCTGGTCGATATCGGCGATCAGATCACGCTGCACGGGGAAACCGGGCAGCGGTGCGAGCTCGATGACACCCAAATCGTCGGCATCCTGCGTTTGCGCGGGTTGAACGTCTTCGCCCGTATGACGGAAGCCGTCCTCATCCACCTGTGCGTCGGACGGCTGCTTTGCCCAAGCCTTCACCGTGGCGGTGCACAGAAGCGTAGGCGTGCCGTTGATGGACATGGCATCGGAACCGCACATGCCATGACCGCACGAATAACGGAAGGCAAGCGTCGGATCGATGGTGCGCTTGACTTTGAGCAGGCAGTCAAGCACGGTGTCCTCCGGACGCGCCGGCACCACGTAATCCTGCACCCACTGCTTGCCTCGCGGACGCCTGCGCGTGGATCCGGAATCGCCGAAGGGAGAGCTCTTCCTAGCGAACGGCGAGCCGCCTCGTTCACGGCCGCGTTCGGGACGCGGCGTGAACCTGTTCACCCGCAACGTCACCGTTTCCATGCCGTTCTCCATGCCGCTCATATACCTGCCTTTCGATAAAAAACCGTCAACCAGTCTGCCATACGCCGTGCCCAGGGTGTCAGTATTCACGGGCCTTTGGCGGCATGTCCACGATGTGCACCGGCTGCCAGGAGACCTGGCAGGAAACATCCGTCATGGAATGGGCCAGGAAATGCTCGTCGTCACGCTCCGGGAAATCAAGACGCTTCAACGATCCACGGGATTCGTGACGCGCATCGGAGGCGGCGAGCACGGCCTTGCCGAGCTCCAACAGATGGCGCACCTCCCAGATGGCGGTGATTTCCTGATTGAACGTGGGGGAGTCGGAATGCGCATGCAGCGCCTCGGCACGCGGCGTGAGCGTATCGTCCAGCGTAGCCAACGCCTGTTCGATGCTGTTCCGGTCACAACGCACCGCGACCGCCTGCTCCATGACGGATCCCAAATCGGCCATCAGCTGGTACGGATTGTCCGACGACGCATCGTCGTCATCGGACGGCCGCGTCAACAGTTCCTTGACCTGCGCGGAACGCTTGTCGGCAGCCTGCGACACCGCGTCGATAGATGCTTCGTCGGCAGGCTCGGCCATCGGATCGTTCACTGGATTATCGACGACACGTTCAGCCATCGCCTTGCCCGAACGGGTGCCGAAGAGGCAGGCGTCCAACAGCGAGTTGCCGCCCAGACGATTCGCGCCATGCACCGACACGCAGGAGCATTCGCCAGCGGCGAACAGACCGTCCACGACGGCGCGTTCGCCATCGACCCAACGGTAGACTTCGCCGTCGGTGGTGATGGGGATGCCGCCCATGGTGTAATGCGCGGTGGGTTTGACCGGCACATAGTCGCGGGTCGGATCGAGATCGGCATACTGTTCGATGGTCTCCACCACCTGCGGCAGCACCTCATGCATATGATCCGCATCGATGCCGGTCATATCCAGCCAGACACAATCCTTCGGCCCATCCGGATCCTTCGGATCGGCGATTCCTCGTCCGGCGTCGATTTCAGCCATGATGGAACGGCTCACCACATCACGCGCGGCAAGGTCGGCATGCCCCGGCGCGTAATGTTCCATGAACGCCTCGCCATCGGAGTCGCGCAGCACGCCGCCTTCCGCACGTGCCGCCTCAGACAGCAGAATGCCGGTATGGGCGAGACCGGTCGGATGGAACTGCACGAACTCGCTATCCTCAAGCTGAAGGCCGGCGGACAATGTCAACGCCATGCCGTCACCGGTCAGATCCCACGAATTCGACGTGGTATGGAACAGACGGCCGGCACCGCCAGTGGCCATCAGCACATTGCGTGCGTGGATGGCATGCGTCTCGCCCTTGTGCGTGTCGAACGCCACCACGCCCTCGACCTTGCCGTGGTCTTCGGAAACCACCAGATCGGTCACATACCATTCCTCGGCGAACTCAACGCCCTCGGCCACGCACTGCTGCCACAGCGAGAACAGAATCTGATGCCCGATGCGGTCGGCCGCATAAGCGGCGCGGCGGACCGGTTCCTTGCCGAAATCCTTGGTATGGCCTCCGAAACGGCGCTGCGCGATATGGCCGTCATCGGTACGCGAGAACGCGACGCCGGCATGCTCCAGCGCGATCACAGTGGCAGGAGCCTGTTCGGCAAGCAGCTTCGCCGCATCCTGGTCGACAAGCCAGTCGCCGCCTTTGACTGTGTCATAGTAATGCCAATGCCAATCGTCTTTCTCCACGTTGCCAAGGCTGGCCGCAATGCCGCCTTCCGCGGAGCCGGTGTGCGAACGCAGCGGCTGCAGTTTGGATATCACCAGGACGTTCGGTTCGATGCCGTCCGCCCTCATCTGGCGCATCCGCTCGCTACGGAGCATTCCCAACGCTGCGGACAGGCCGGCCGCGCCTGCGCCGACGATCACTGCATCATACATATCTTCAACATGCTTCGGACTCATACCACCGATTCTCGCACAAGGTGTGACCTCGCACGTTCGACGCGGCTGAGGTGGAGGTGCCGGGCCTGCTATCGCTGCTCGGCGATGATCCATCCGGACCGCATGCTGATGCGGCCTTCAAGCTCCAAGGAGCCCAGTTCGCGCATGATTCGCGAGATGGGATATTCTCCCGGATACGTCTTGTCCATTAGATCGAGCAGATCGTCGGCGGAGACGTGGCCGTTTGCTTCGGCGCAAGTTTTAATGGCGGCGAGTATGGCATCGTCGGATTCGTCTGTCGATTCCTGCGGATGTTCGGTGTCATCCGGCAGGTCGACATGTTGCGGGCGATGCGCGCTATGGCATAGTTCGTCGATCTCCGCCAGTGAGCAGATGATGGTGGCTTTGCCGTCTTGGATAAGGCGATTGCAGCCGGTGTTATGCGGCATGGTGATGTCTCCCGGCACGGCGAACAGATTGCGGTTGAGTTCGTTCGCCCAGCCTGCGGTGTTGAGCGCGCCGGAACGCGCACGTGCCTGCGCCACGATCAGAGTGGATGACAATGCCGCGATCAGACGGTTGCGCAGCAGGAACCGTCTTGCCTCCGGCACGGTTCCGGGGCACAGTTCGGAAATCAAAGCGCCCGAATGGCTTTCGATCTGCTCGAACAGGTTCTGGTTGCTTTTCGGACCGATATGGTTCAGTCCGCCAGCGAATACGGCGACGGTGCGTCCTGCCAGCGCGGCGCTCATTTCGTCCATGGCTTTGACCGCGCCCCAATGTGCCGCGGCGTCGGTGCCCAGCGCGCCGCCGGATACCACCAGATGTCCGGCACGCGCCATCCGAAGGGCCAATTCGTGGGCGCTTTGCCTACCGTAGTCGCTTACGCCCCGTGAGCCGACGATACCCACCGGCTCGGGGCATGACACCAGCGCCTTCGGATCGCCTTTGCCCCATAGGCAGAGCGGGGAGGCCCAGTCGGTGCGCAGTGAAAGGTCGTTCAGTTGGCTGGGCCAACAGGGGTGATGCGGGGCGATGATCCACTGCGTGCCGTCTGCTGTGAACCAGTCTCGCAATGCGTCCGGATCCTTGCTGGGCAACGATGCCAGACGTTGCTGCCATGACACCAGCGAGCCATGGAACGAAGCCATTCCGCGGGCGTTGATGGTGCGTCCCCAACGAGTGACGCCGTTGATGAACGCCGCATCCAATGACGTGCAGGCCGCGGCCGTCACGTTTTCGTGATTGCCAGGGCCGCTGTCAGCGATCAGCTGTAGCGCGCTTGCCGCGGAGCCGGTGCCTTTGACCAGCGCGTACATCATCGCGTCGGCGCTGTCCAGGCAGAAGGTGAGCACCGCGCGGGCCAGGGTCTCGTCGTCGATCGTCACCATCATGCCAGCCTCGTTCTCATGGATATTCCCTGCATCATTTCCTCAGGTCCTGGGGAAGTCTTTCCCGTCAGATCGGATAATGTCCACGCAAGCCGCATGGCACGGTCGGCGCCACGCAGGCTCAGCCGCTCGCTCGCCAAGGCGCGGTTGACCAATTCGATGGCCTTGGGGGAGGTGTTGGCTCTCAGCCAGGTGCCGGTAGCCTGCGCGTTGCAGCACCAGCCGAATTCGCGGAACCGTTCCTGCGCCATCTGCCGGGCAACGATGACACGCAGACGTATGGCATGGCTCGAATCGCCGGAGGGAGCGTTCCCCGGACTTATCCGCTCCACCGGAGGCACCTCGATCTGGATGTCGATACGGTCGAGGATCGGTCCGGAAAGCCGGCTGAAATACTTGACGCGGTCCTTTTCTCGGCAGGTGCAGCGCTCGCCGTTGCCCCTCGCGTACCATACCGCG
>OGRE01002629.1_pt1 | contig 12199 bp, 10 predicted proteins | sample 1553421 | NCBI WGS metagenome assembly OGRE01 (sample SAMEA2580076, study PRJEB22360) | human gut metagenome | biome: human gut; feature: human-associated habitat; material: faeces | place: Denmark | collected 2008/2010 | reverse complement strand
TGGAGCACCTCAAAAACACCATCATACACTAAATCAGTAAGTTGGCAGCATCACCTTTATTCATTATAAAATGCCCCGTAATATTTATCTCACAATGATTATGATTAGTGGATACGCCCCTACATTTCCAGACAGCTGTTATCACTTAATCTATTACTGGCCCGCAGCCGTAGATATTCTAGCCACGGTGGTAACGAGTATCCGGAAGAGATTCCACTTACACTCTTTCAATCCTATTGCAAAAGCTGATTTACTCAACAGGATTAAAAGAGGGAGTTTGATACAATTTATTTCACTTTTTGTTAGAATACTAATTCTTTTCTTGTATTTTTTTGAGGAAATGAGCACGGAACACGACATAATCTGTAGTCAGTAAAGAGTCTATCCTCCCTGACTACAGATTATGTCGTGTATTATATGATATCAACTTGGCTGTCAGCGGCCATGTTGATATCAGCGTACCTTTGTTGTAAAGGAATACCGGTCAGAACAGCACAGAGTAGTTCAGACCAAAGGTTCGGCCCCTGCCTTTGTAGTCGTACAGTGACGCTGGGCCGTAACCCGGGCTGTAGTACAGTGGTGCACGCTGCCCCCAGACAGTGGTGTAGTCACGGTCGAAGAGGTTTTCAATGCTGAAGCTGAGTGTACCCACCGGAAGCTGATAACTGCCGAGCAGATCCACGGTGGTATAGCCATCGACCTTGTAGCCCTGCGCGTCGCTCACGTCAAAGGAGGTGGTGCTCTGCACGCGCAGACTCCACGGGTCCGGTGCCCAGCCAATGTAGGCTGTCGCTTTTGATGGGCTTGCTGTCTTCACATCGTATTTCTGCCAGGTACCGTTCACTTTCGACTCAGTTTTCAGCACGTTGAAGTTCACTCCGGTACTCCAGTCAGTATCAGGAATCAGGTAGTCCACCGCACCTTCCACGCCGTAAATACGGCGTTTGTCGTCCACCACGCTGATGGTCAGATCTTTATTCGCCACCACGCTCTTATCAGAAATCGAATAGTAGGCCGCGATTTGGGTACGCAGATTATTGCCAGTAAAGCGCCAGCCCAGCTCATAAGAATCGACTTTCACGCCTTCCAGCTTGCTGTCGCTGACGTTCACACTCTTTGTTAGAGGAAGATGGCCGTTCACTGCAGCACCATAGATGCCGCGACCATAGTATTTACCCGGGTCCGGCAGCTCCACGCCCTGGGAGAAGTTGAGCCATGCCTGCTGGCGTTCGGTGATGTGCATCAGCAGACCGGCGTTGAACAGGAAGTTGTCGTAATCGACTGAGCCGCCAGGAATGGCGTCGGCGGATGTAGCCTTCCCGGCGGCAATCTGCCGTTGCTGCGCGTAGCCGATGAAATCATCAATCTTGTTTTCAGTGTACTGATAGCGTACGCCACCGTTGAGGGTAAAGAGATTATTGATGTCATAGCCTGATTGCAGGAAGACCGCCAGGTTGGTGATGTCATACGACGGATAGCGCCCGGTGGTGTAAATCTTCTTGTTGTTCAGCCCTCCGGAAGCGCTTGCCTGAGCCAGGTCGAAGAACATCTGGTTGGAGGTAAAGCGCTCATGATCAGCATCCAGCCCCCAGGTGATTTGCCAGCCGTCCATCGGTTTGCTGTTCAGAGTCAGTTTCATGCCGTACTGGTCGGTGTCCTGCTGTGACGAAGAGAAAGCCGTCACCTGTTTGTTCGCATTTACCGTCGGGAACGGGTAGAATCGCAACGACTCATCGCGGTAGTAAACCTGACCGACCAGCTCCTGTCCCAGAAAAGCGCTGTCAGAGTACTGCAGGCTGATCAAATGCCGCTCAGTGCCGGGAATACGGTCGGAATTCAGCCCGTTACTGACGAATGGCGTGCTGGTCCCTCTGATGGCAGAGAAGCCTTTCCCGAGATTAAGCCCGTAATCGTCGTCGCCCTGGCTTTTATAGTACTGTGTGATCAACTGAAGCTGCCGGGATTCATCGATGTTCAGCGTACCAGTTCCCATGATGTCCAGCCGATCGGAGTACTGCAGGCCGGTCTGGGTGTTATCAAGCAAGGTGGCATCGCCGTTACCGTCAAACCAGCCGCCAAATTTCTGATATGCCACGGAAAGACGTCCGGAGATATGCTCATTTCCGCCGGAGACAGCTCCGGCAATGCGTTCATCGTGATCTTTACTGCTGCTAAAGCCACTTTTGGTGCCAGCCTCAAACTCCATCATGGTTTCCGGCTGGCCTTTTTTGGTCACGATGTTGATCAGGCCACCGGTACTGCCGCCGCCGTACAGGGACGTCGCACCGGAGATCACTTCAATATGGTCGATATTAAAAGGATCTATAGAGTCCAGTTGTCGGCTGTCGGTACGTGAAGAGTTGAGACGCACGCCGTCAACCAGCACGACCAGCGGGCGGCCACGCACATTCATACCGTAGTTGGTGCGGCTCCGGCTGCTGACGTCAAGGCCAGGGATCAGCTGAGCCAGTGCGTCTTTAAGCTCTTTGCCGCCCTGAATCTGCTGTTCCAGTTCGGCGTTTTCGATAACCCAGGTGGTTTGCGCCATCTCCGCTACGGTGCGATTGCTGCGGTTGGCAGACACCACGAACGTTTCATCATCGGTTTGTTGAGCGACTGCTGGCGCCATCATGGTAAGAAGCAGTGGGTTGAGAGCCCAAAGCGTATACTTTTTGCTTATCATCATTATTCCTCCATACGGGCGGAAAAAATCAGCCCAAAGATGCTGTGTAGCGAGTTAAAGAAGCAGCCTCCGGCTGCGTTTTCCCTAGGTGCCGCTGCGCCACTGAATCAGGGCGGGCGGCATACTGAGATCGAATAAATCACGTCCCATTACGCGATTAAGAATACGTGCAGATCTCCATGCCATCAGGCTGAGCTGGGGTTCGGCGATGCCATGGGTTTGCATACTGGCGTTGACCACGAAGATGTTGTTCTCTTTCGGGCCACTCCATTCCAGAGTGAAGTCATCACGCACTTTAAAGGTGTTCTTATCGTGCATGGTGATCAGGGGCATCAGTGAGGGAAGTATTTGTGGCAACGCAGAACGGTAACCTGTGGCGAAAATCACCACATCACTTTCCAGGCTCTCCCTGCCCTGATCCAGATGATGCTCCATCAGCAACTTCCAGCCAGGACCACTACTTTCCAGAGTTGTTACCGAGCGGCTGGGTAGCAGACGGATATTTCTTGGTTTTCTCAGAACTTCAAAACGGTGGTACAACTCACGATAAATGGTCAGTAAAGAATCGGCAGTGATGCCATCCGATGTCATTTTCTGCTCATCCAGTAACTGATGGCGAATATCTTCCTCCAGTCCGGAGAAGCCTGAAATATATTCAGGTGTAAAATACTCATCAGCAAAAGCAGCCTCATCCAGTGCGTTAAAATTATTACGCCGGGAGACCCAGTTTATTTCCGCCGCTTCTCCCCATTCCCCGCGTAATGCATTAAGGAACAGGTCTGCACCACTCTGTCCTCCACCAACCACGGTTATCCGTTTTCCACTAAGGTCCGGCCGACGAAGATTCATTTCACTGGCATGGAAACAGGATTGTGTCATATGCTTCACACAGGGTGGTAAATAAGGTTGTTTTCCTGTACCAAGGCAGATATTGCGGGCAAAATATTCTCCCTGGCTGGTTTGCACCAGAAACAATCGACGTTTTTTATCGAAATCAATGTTTTCAACGGTATGACTGAAATACAGGTTATTCATATCTTCAGCAGCCCAGCGGAGGTAGTCAGAAAACTCTTCACGGGATACTGTACGTAGTCTGCTTGTAAGGAAGCGATAGAACTTTTTGTGCTTCACCAGATAGTTAACAAAACTGTAGGGATTTGTAGGTGCAACAGCACTGACCAGATCTTTCAGAAAGACGGTCTGCATATGACAATCCGGTACCAGCATACCCGGATGCCAGGAAAAATGAGGATGTTCATCAAAGAAGAGACAGTCCAGTTCTTCGATCTGATGTGACAACGCAGCAATGCTGAGATTAAATGGCCCTGTCCCTACACCAATAAAATCGACACTTTTTTTCATGATTCATATTCCTGAGTTACCAGCCACAGCGGATTTTGCAGATCCTCAAGGTAATTCGGCAGCATGCGGCTGCCGCCATCCAGATCAGGCCAGGTCAGTTTTACCGGGTTCAGCACCACGCGAATGATTTGTGGCCTGAAAAGTGAGAAAAGCGCAAAACGCTCTGACATTTGTGGATGTTTTTTCATGTAATCACTCAACACTGCTGCCAGCAGTTGATAAAATCGCCTTTCAGGTACGCCAAGACGAACCATCAGTGGCGAAATAAAACGCAGTACTGTCACGAAGTGACCCGTCTGCAAATCATGGATTAAGTAGTCCGCACTCAGGCGGGATGTAACATCACGAACCTCCTGAGGCAAAGAGTCCATTTCGGGGAACTCTTCTTTCACCAGTCGCATATCGCCCTGGAAGTCTTTCAGCAGAACACGCTGTGGAACCCCCTCTTTCATGGCGAGAGTTATATTTTGTCCATGTGCAATAAGCGCGACACCGTAGCGGCAAAGCAGGTGATACAGAGGAACCACGACCACCCGGAACAGTTGCGTAAGCCAGGTTTCAGCGTCCAGCCCGGAGCGGTCTATATATGCGCCTGCCAGCGGCTGATTGTTTTCGTCGCACTCCATCAGTGTTGCCATCAGAACCGGACTTTCATCCGGTTTCAGCCAGCGGCACGGATTCTCCCGCCAGATAACACCAAGCATTTCCTGGTAGCGATAGGGAGCCCGGGCAAGCGCGGCATAGCCTTCATGGGAGACATAGCCTGCAGCCGGTTCACCAAGTATCACTGCGCCGCTTTGCACTAGGGTGGCGTCGGTCGCAAAAACCTGTTGTAGCCAGCGTGAAGCCAGTGGTCCGGCAGCGATGTATCTGCCAGGGATCCCCCGGTAGCATGAGGTGTTGTAGATGGTCAGCGGCAGCTTGATATCCAGCCCGCCCCGGCGACTGGCGTTGGTCAGGGTACGCAGCGACTGCTGGGCGAGCCACTGGTCGCCAAACTCGCCGAGAGACACCATCCTGCCTTCGGCAAAATCAGCGATGAAGTCGGTAGCGATTTTTTGCTGCCACTGCCACGGATGTACCGGCAGCGGCAGCCAGTTATGATCCAGTCCGTTTTCCTGCCAGACCTGACTGAAGCGGGCAAACTCCTGCGGATCCATTGCGGCCGTCAACAACTGATGAATATCCATCTCGTTATCACAGCGCCAGATCATATGTTCACGTTTTACCGCCAGCCAGTGCAGTCTGAAGGTGTTGGCATACTCTGGCGCATATCGTTCCAGCGCCTCTTTACCCCAGCCACGGCGACCTTTATTAAAAACGAATTTAGGATGACCGCTCAGCAGGCATTGCAGGCGGTCGGCATTAAGATTAATCAGGTCACTGGCGCTCAGCCCGCGACGGGCTTTCAGTAGTTGCAGGTCGCCCAGCAGCGTGGCATACAAATCCTGCATATGCTCAGCAACGGTTGCATCGCTCATTGACAGTACCTGCTTTAGCTGCATCAGCAGCGTCTGAGCCAGTACTGGCTCGTCCGCGCAGCGCAGAGTTTGAGCATCAATCCAGAGCCAGCCCCAGATACCACGTTCAGCGATGAAGCGCCATTGTGCTCCCGGCAGGTTAATGCAGTAGCGGTCATCGCCCTGAGATTCCGCGTGGAAAACCTGCTCATACTCCAGCTCAGACAACATTTTTGCCACCAGGCGGCGGTTGACCAAATCCCAGTCTTTGTGATTCATTACAGACCGACCTCCGTGAAGAAGTGATGACGATCCGCCATCACCATGCGCGAGCGTTTATGTGGGAAGTCGAACTCTTTAATTGTCCGGTATCCCGCAGGCTCAAGATGGCGGAACAGGCGCTGGTTATCGGTGCGTGGCTCCAGTACTGTGCGCTGCGTACGTGGCTCATTCAGCAGCAGGTAATGTGTCACCCCGCGCAGCCAGCTTTGCACATAGTGGGCTCCGCGCCATTGCTGTTCACCAACCAGCAGATGCAGGCCACGGTCAAAGGGCTGCCACGAATAGTGGCGACCAATGCGGTCTTCCGCCGCCCAGTAGATTTCGAAATAACTGAACGGCCGATCGTCGAAACAACCAATCAGCGGGAATGCATGTTTACTGGTGAGCTGGCGTTCCAGATAGGCGATCTGTACCTCCAGTGAGCCACTTTGCTCCCAGAAATACTCAACGCGCGGATCGTTCATCCAGCGAGTGAAACGTTCTGCATCAGAAACGGGATCGGCAATGCGGAAACTCAGCATCCTGCGAATGCGTGGATCGTAACGACGATAAACTTCACCCTGCGGACGGGGGGGGGCGCTGCGGGAAATAAATCTCACGCTCTGCATCAAAAACCATTTTACCGGAGGCCCGGTTTGCCGGAGAACTCAGCCATAACGGTAACTGCCAGAAAGCGGAACGATGGATAATGTCGCTTTGTACCTGTCCGAAAAGCGTCAGCGCCTGTGGCTCCTCACACCATTCGGACCAGGGAAGAACCACTGCTGAAAGTTGTGGTGCGGCGATAAATATCTGATCCAGCGCGTCGCACAGCCACCCTGTTGGCAGCTCCCCGGGCCAGTGCAACACCGCGCTATTGTCCAGCCCCCAGCCAAGATTCAGAGGCTTGTCGAGTTTTTCACAGCGCAGTCCATATCCGCTGTGAACAATGTTTGCCCCAGACATTCAGACCTCCTGAGCCTGCAGCGGGTTAGCGAAATCAAAATAGATCACCGAAGGGTCAACGATGGTGTTCTCGTTATGATCGTTCAGATAACAGAAAAAGTTACCTTTTACGTTCCAGTACGGACTTTCCAGAACATAGTTGAGACAGGTTTTATGAGTCACCTGGTCACGCACTTCAGCCAGCAATGTTCGTACACGAGCCATCAGATTCGCTTCGCTGTCCAGCCCGGCAGCACCCAGCGCAGCAGTTACGGCAAAAGTGGAGTTAACCAGCAGGTAATAAGGGAAATAGCGCAGCAACTGCTCACGGGTGAAAATATTTTCCGCCTGCGCCTCGTCAATGGTATCGAGCCACTCTGTCGCGTGAGGCATAAACGCGCTGCCCTGGCAGTCACGGTAAATAAATCCGACCGGCAGATCCCCAAGCATCTGCACAAGAATATTTTGCTGATGCGCCAGCAGCACCAGGCCGTAATCCGCTTCAGCCGTAAACAGAGGCTTCAGCACCTGCTGACAGTAAGCATCGACCCATGCGTGGGCGGCCTGTTGCACAGTGATACCGAGGCGATCGCTCAGGCGTTTTACCGCCGAAACCAGCAGCGAATCACCGCCATCCGGTGCGGCCTGAGTCAGGGAAACCAGAACGTTGGTCTGGCTTTGCGGCTGCTCCAGCAGCAGGTTTTCACGCAGGGAAAACAAACTTTCCTGCATGATGTTGCCGTTAAGATCGCGCAGCCCGGCCCAGCCGTCCTCCTGCATTACCCGGAAAGTAGGGAAGCGGGCCTGTAGCATCTGCCAGCCGTCGGTTTGCGCCAGACGTGCCAGGCGCATTCCTCGCTCCACCTCTTTCACAGACAGAGTACGGACGGAGTTGGTCAGCCGAACGCTCAGGGAGAACTTGATCATATCGCGGCTGGTAGCACAGTAGAGGGAGCGGGAAGAGGTGGTCGGCAGCCACGACGTGCCGGCCTCGCCTAAGTCTCTGATAAGTCCTTTAGCAAAAAGTGCCTGGCACCACACTTGCTGCAAAAGATATTCTCCCTGCCACGGGTGCAGCGGGAACAGCCATTGATTGTCACTTAATTCGTTGAGTAACTGGGGCGCATTTTCTGCGGCAAATCGCGTCAACCGCTGTTGAAGGTTAAGATGCAGACTTTCACCAGCGATTTGCGTTTTATCCACCGAAAACCACCGCAGCGGGAAGTGAGGTGCCATGTCAGGCAGGTATCGTTCAGCTTCCTGGCGGTTAAACGGTTCATGAGACTTAGGTGCAGGGTGGAAAGCGTGTCCTGTCAGCAGTGCCTGCTCAGCCTCGCCAAAATTCAACGCTTTTTCACGCAGGATGGCCCAGTCATGGCGGGCATCAATTGTCTGTTGCGTATGGGCGTAGCTTTCCAGCACGCGTTGGTGGAAAGTTTCGCAGAGGGGAACTGGCAGAAAAAGTTGATGCCGGAGCTTATCAATAATAAGCCGGGAGAGAGTGGTAAAGTCGACAGGATAACTGCCTGATGCCGTGACCAGATGAGCAGGAAATGCAAAGCGGTGATGCTGGGTTGGGGAGAAATAAGCCACTCTGAAATGGAGCGACTTCTGTTCGTCCAGCGGGATAATCAATTCGTCTGGCGGGTATTCCGCCAGTTGCCAGTCTTTGGTTTCACGAATCAAGGCATTCAGGAAGCACTGCGCAGCCACATCTGTGGCGGATTTTTCAGAGGGCAGGATCATAATCAAACAGCTCCTACACAGTAAAATAATAACAATTATGTCAATAATGATTCTCATTATCAATGAGAAATGTTATTGTCAGAAAAATTAATTTTACAAATAAACACAATTAATACATGGTGTTGAAACATTACAATGTCATCTAAGATCGAAGATACGCCCCAAAAAACCCTGTCCTGCTGGCCACTGGCGTTCAGTGCCGGTCTTCTCGGTATCGGACAGAACGGTCTGCTGGTTGTACTCCCTGTTCTGGTCATACAGACAAATCTGAGTCTGTCTGTATGGGCTGCCCTGCTGATGCTGGGCTCAATGCTGTTTCTGCCATCTTCCCCATGGTGGGGAAAGCAAATTTCCCTTACTGGCAGTAAGACTGTGGTGCTGTGGGCTCTGGGAGGATATGGCGTAAGCTTTACCCTGCTTGGGCTGGGAAGTGTGCTGATGGCTACCGGTGCCGTAACAACAGCGGTGGGGTTGGGAATATTAATCATCGCCCGGATCGTCTACGGTCTGACCGTGTCAGCAATGGTGCCAGCCTGTCAGGTCTGGGCATTGCAGAGAGCGGGAGAAGGGAATCGCATGGCCGCTCTGGCAACCATCAGCTCCGGCCTGAGCTGCGGCAGGCTATTCGGGCCGCTGTGCGCGGCGGCAATGTTGGTCATTCACCCTCTGGCGCCAGTGTGGATGCTGATGGCAGCTCCGGTGTGGGCTGTGGTGATGCTTCTGCGGTTGCCCGGCACACCACCACAGCCCACACCGGAGCGCAAGAGCGTCAGCCTGAAGCGGGATTGCCTGCCTTATCTGCTTTGCGCAATGTTACTGGCTGCGGCAATGAGCATGATGCAGCTTGGACTTTCGCCAGCCCTTACTCGCCAGTTCGATACTGATACCACCACTATTAGCCAACAGGTGGCGTGGTTGTTGGGGCTGTCCGCAATAGCTGCGCTTATCGCGCAGTTCGTGGTACTCCGTCCACAGCGCCTGACTCCAGTGGCTCTGCTCCTGAGTGCCGGGGTGTTGATGAGTAGTGGTCTGGCTATCATGCTCACTGAACAGCTATGGTTGTTTTACCTGGGCTGTGCAGTGCTGTCATTTGGGGCCGCTCTGGCAACACCCGCTTATCAACTTTTACTGAATGATAAGCTGGCCGACGGCGCAGGCGCGGGCTGGCTTGCGGCCAGTCACACACTTGGCTATGGGCTGTGCGCATTGTTGGTGCCACTGGCGTCGAAAACAGGTGTCTCAATCGCGCTGATTGTGACGGCATTATTTGCCGCTGTATTATTTACCATAGTGTCTGCATGTATTTGGCATTACCGTACAATCAAGTAAGGCTATGATGTTGTACTCACAGCCGGCATAACGTCCTGTGCAATTTCGCTGTCGAAACCGCCTGTGCTGACCGCCCAGTGCACTCACCTGAAGCACATCGCAGCATGCCACCAGGATGCCAGATCGTCTTCTGAAATGGGTGGATACATTGGCAACGTTAACCGCAACAATTTTTCAGAGAGAATTTTGGGGGGGGAGGGCCAGTGATGTAAAAAATACGCCAAGAGGTTAATTCATTGTTTATACTGATATGTCAGGTAATGCGTTTGCAGTCATTACAGTCGTCATGGAGACTGTAATGACTGCAAACGCATACCATGGAGCGAAATTCTATCCTAAGCGTCACATTAGTTGATAAACCTGTAACGTTAATGAATTCTCATGCGAAAAGTATGGTTATGATAAAAAAGCCTAAAGCTGTCATGATGAGGGAGCCAATGACGTGAACAAGTACAGACGTCAAAGCCCATATATAATTTCCCGCCTGGAGTAATGCGAATACTTCAACAGAAAATGTAGAGAAAGTACTCAGACCTCCACAAAGTCCCGTTGTTATCATTAATTTCCAAAAAGGATCAAGGTGTGGTTGTCGTAAAAAGTACGCCAACGCAGTACCAATAATTAACCCGGCAAGGAGGTTTACCACCAGTGTACCTGGAGGTAGATTTGGAAAAAGACTGTTAAAGCGTGTGGACAGTAACCAGCGCAGAGTACATCCAACAGAACCGCCGATAATGACGGCAAAAAGTGATTTAATCATGTACCCCTCATAAAATAATTTTTTATCGTAACAATATCAGAATATGTTCTCATTTGACTGATATTGTTAATTTATATCCTTTGACTACATGCAAGATAAGGGAAGGTTCTATTTATTGACATTAATACCCTCGACAATTGCTGAGCAGAAGCCCCCACGACAAGTGACAGAATGACAACATCTACAGTGGGGAGCGTTTTATCGATGAACAAGCAACCAAGAAGTAACACGGCATAGGTGACGACAATGCCAGTAAGCATAGAAATAACAAAAACGTGAGCTTTCATCATTCCTCCAGAATAACCCCGACGTGTAAGCCTGGGGGATTGGCACAATAATGTCATTTAAAGGCAGACTTTCCAGCAAATTGCGCCGATGAACCCAGTTCATCCTCAATTCTCATAAGCTGGTTATATTTTTCAATACGCTCACCCCGGCATGGAGCTCCCGTTTTGAGATGACCTGCGCGCATTGCAACTGTCATATCGGCGATAAAGCTGTCCACTGTCTCACCACTGCGGTGTGAGATAAAGGTGCCCCAGTTGTTGTCATGGCAAAGTTGTACCGCATCAAAGGTTTCACTCAGGGAACCAATCTGGTTGAGTTTAATCAATGCTGAATTGGCAAGGTTTTCGTCAATGCCGCGCTGAATATACTTTACGTTGGTCACAAACAGATCGTCGCCAACCAATTCTATCTGCTCTCCCAATGCACCATGCAGGATTTTCCATCCAGCCCAGTCATCTTCAGCTACCGTTAAGGGCAGGAAGATCAACTAGGTGCTCTGGGGCTGGTGACCAATGCGGTTGTGCTGTGAAACACACTTTACATGCAGGAGGCGTTGTCACATCTTCGCAAATCGGGAGAAACTCCTGAGGAGTAGCATCCGGCAAGATTATCGCTGCTGATACATAGCCATATAAATATGCTGGGGCATTATACGTCTTCGTTACCGGAAGATATTCTTAAGGGTGAGTTAAGATCATTAAACTTCAATACAAACAATTAATTAAACTCTTAGCGTGGTTTTTTACATCACTGGCCCTCGCCCCCCAATTTTCTCTATGTTTTGCCACTACTTCCCTCATTTTACTGCGCTGTTTGCTACCCCTGAGAATCGACATTACTTGCTATCCAGTCCGCAGCAACTCTCTGGCAACAAAACTTATCAGAATCATAAGTCTGTGCATTATTCGTTCAAGCGCATCGCCAATAAGCGGATGTTGCTGGCCGAGTGTTCTGCTAATCGGATGATAACAAATCCCGTGGTTCGGCATTTTCCTTTGTGCGTGCGTTGATGCTGGTAACGGTAAACGTCATGATGAACATGACCGCGAATAAGACAACAATTGTCGGAGCTGGCGCGCTGTCGATAAAAAAGGACAGCCAGACACCAGTCATTGAGACCAATATCGATATGCCAGTCGCCAGCAGGAGCGCAATATGAAAGCGTTGTGTCAGGAGTACCGCAATGGCACCAGGCGCAATGAGAAGAGAAATAGAGAGAATGATACCTACCGCTTTCAGCGTCGCCACAATGGTCAGGGAGACCATGCACAGCAGCCCATAATGCAGCCATCTCGTATGCAAACCGCTTGCCTGCGCCTGTTGATAATCAAAGCTGAACAGCAAAAAATCCCGCCATTTTACGCT
>OGRE01002616.1_pt1 | contig 12250 bp, 21 predicted proteins | sample 1553421 | NCBI WGS metagenome assembly OGRE01 (sample SAMEA2580076, study PRJEB22360) | human gut metagenome | biome: human gut; feature: human-associated habitat; material: faeces | place: Denmark | collected 2008/2010 | reverse complement strand
GCAACGGCAGGGTGAGGGGATGGGGGGGAATACGGCGGCAAGCCGTACCACTTCAAGCTGCTGATCGACGCCACCTATGAGAATGTCGACCCCGTCAGACATCAGCGCGTGATCGACCGCGTTGACTTTTACAAGAATCTGCGCTCGGTGCTGGACGAGGTAGAATACTACGACGCCGGAGGACTGGCAACAGAGTATTTCGGCGCGGCCTGTATCGGCTGCGAGCTGGTCGACAGCGCGGCCGCCATTCGATACTGACACGGAGGTGTTTTACTATGGCAACATGGAACGGCGTCATCACCAACGCCGGCAACAGCCTGCTCAATGAGTGGGTGAATGAAAAGACCCTGAACTTCGACAGCGCAGCTGCGGGGCAGGGCACCGTCGCGGCGGCGGCAATGATGGCACAGACCGCCCTCGTCAATGAAAAGCAGACCGCGAGCCTGCTGGGCGGCGAGAGAGTATCTTCCGGCATTCGCCTGAAGCTCCGCATCGCTGCGCCGAATACGGCCTATACGCTGAATCAGTTCCGCGTATCTGCCAGCGTGGACGGAGGAGCGTCCGCCATGATCGCCTTGTTCCAGCTGGAGCAGGGCGTTCCCATTCCCAGCAAGACAGAATCGCCGGACTTCGTCTACACCTTTTACGCGCTGATCTCCTGCTCGAATACCGGCACATGGACGGTGACGGTCGACACCAGCGCCTGCGTCACGCAGAGCGATATGTCCGCCGCCATCGCTGAGGCGGTAAAGACCAAGCAGGACAAAATCATGGTCAAGGGTCTGCTGCTGGGCGACGGGAACGGGAATATCTCTGCGGCAGTCGCCGGAAAGGACTACGGTTATCCACTTGCAACAGGCTCAGGAGCGCCGACAGACACGACCGAGGGTACCGCAGGGCAGCACTACTATGACAGCGCTACGGGCAAGGAATACGTCTGCAACGGCAAGGACAGCAGCGGCAAGTATCAGTGGAAGCTGTCCGGCGCCAGCGACGCGGCCGATCTGACCTATAACGGTGAATCGCTCGACACCTTCCTTGATGGCGTTTCCGTCGACCTTGACACGCTCTCCAAGGGGCTGGACGGAAGTAAGCCACTCACCGGCAAGACCGATCCGACCTCCAGCACGAAGGGCTCGGTCGGCCAGTCGTATCTGAACACAGACACCATGCAGACCTTCTACTGCACGGCAGCCAACGATCAGACCGGCGTATATACATGGGAAAAGCCCAAGGGCGGCGGCGTGGCTCCACAGCTGGAGGTCTCTGTTGCCACCGGATCGGCTATCACCTGTACGAACGGCGAGACTACTCTGACCGGCACCAGCGTCGGCGGTAAATGCGTTTTTGATCTTCCCGGCTACGGCACATGGTCGCTGTATGCCACGCTGAACGGGCAGACCACCGCCACCGAGACTGTGGTCGTGGATCAGGTCAAGCAGTACGCGGTGACGCTGAGTTACTTCGCGGCTACGCTGACCGTAACGGCGGAATCCGGCGCAGTCGTGACCGCCGCGCTTGGCACGAAGCAGTATACCGGCACCTGCGGCAGCAACGGCAAGTGTGCGCTGACCGTCAACTATGCCGGCACCTATTCCGTGACGGCCACCAAGAGCGGGGTATCCTCGTCCACGGCGTCCGCGTCGGTGTCGACCTCCGGCGGCAGTTACACCGCAACGGTGAAGTTCTGCACCCTCACCGTCACCATCGACAGCGGCTCTACGGTCAAGGCGGTCAACGGCTCCACCACACTCACGGCCACCAGCAGCGGAACGGCAAAGTTCTACCTGCCGAACACCGGCACGTGGAGCGTCACCGCCACCAAGAACGGCGAGACGGCCACCGGCAGCGTAGCTTGCAGCTCCTACACCGGCTATACGCTGGAGCTGTCCTATGTCAAGGTCTTCGGTGTCTGCTGGAATTACAATGCACAGTCGACGGCGCTGACCCGCCTGAAAAAGTCCACCGATCCGAACGGACTGGTCAATGTCGACATCACCACGAATCCCGCGCCTGCGGTTGGTACCGGCGCCGGCAGCTCCCCCTTCGACAGCTATCTCCCGTGGAGCGGCATGGACGAGTACAACATCATCAACAATGCCGTAAGCTACAAGAAGGGGCAGAGCGGCTTCTCTCGAAGCAGCTACGATACCGTCGTCTTCATCCCCGAGTATTACTTCCGTATTATCGACGATGCCGCCAACAAGAAACGGTACTTCTACATCGCGGATAAGGCCAAGAGCGGCTTCACCAAACACCCCGGCTCCGGCAAGTATGTCGGCCGCTACAACACGATCTCCGGCCATTATTCAAAGACCGGCGCTGCGCCGCTGGTCAACCTGACCCGCGCATCGGCTCGTTCCGGTGCCAGAGGAAAGGGTAGTAAGTGGAGCGAGTATGACTTCGCGTCTTGGTGCGCGGTCTGGCTGCTCTATTTGGTGGAGTTTTCCGACTGGGACAGCCAGAGCAAAATCGGGCGCGGCTATGTCGACGGCAACAGCTCTGCCATTTCTTCCGGCGGCACAGACAGCATGACTTACCATACCGGACGCGCAGCTGGGACGGACGGAAAGACCGCCGTCCAGTACCGGCACATCGAGAATCCCTACGGCAATGTCTTCGAGTTTATCGACGGGATCAACTTCTCCGACGGAACGGTATATGTCTGCCTGAACCCTGCGAGCTATGCAGATGACACCGCAAACAATTACACGAACATTGGCACTAAAATCCAAAACAACGGCTACATTAGCGCCATCGGCGTAGCGGCTGCCATGCCTTGGGCGTTCTATCCCACGGCGGTCGGCGGCAGCGAGACGACCTATATTCCGGACTACGCCTACTACGGCTCTGGCTGGCGTGTCCTCCGCGTCGGTGGCTACTGGGGCAGCGGCGGCGATGCCGGCCTTTTCTACGTCAGCGCGTACTACTCGTCTTCCGACACGTACTCCAACGTCGGCGCGCGACTCCTTTTCCACCCCTAATGGGGGACCGGGGGCCGCAGCCCCCGGAGCTTTCCCGCCTGCACTATCTGGCGGCATGAGCGCAAGCCCAAAAGCTGAATGGGGTACGGGGCGAAGCCCCGTCGACACGATTTTTGAAAATAACGTATTCTGTTATTTTCTCCCGTTTTTCCGTATGCGTGGCAGGCCGGAGGTATAATTATCTCCGGGACTGTCTGCGCCATGCGCCGAGGGCTTGATTTCTACGCCAACTACAACTCTGGCTGGCGTGTCCTCCACGTCGGTGGCAACTGGAACAACGGCGGCAATGCCGGCCTTTTCTACTTCAACGCGAACAACTCGTCTTCCGACACGAACTCCAACGTCGGCGCGCGACTACTTGTTTTTCTTTTTGACTGGCGCGGGCTTTCCCTCACCGCTTGGTGAAAATATTGCCGCATAGGACGGGGTTTAGTAGGCTTCGGCTCGAACAATCTCGCAGGCAAACAAGGACGGAGGGAAAATCCTATGCCAAAACGAGTCGGCTATCTCTACGACAAGATGGTTGACCGGGACTTTATCCGCAGCGTCATACAGGAGGCGGCTAAGGGACGTCGGAACAGGCGAGACATCGCCCGCGTACTGGCGGACCTTGACGGATACGTCGAAAAGACCTACGAGCTTGTTGCAACGGAGAGCTTTGTGCCATCCGCGCCGAAAGTGCGTGAGATCTATGACGAGAGCAGCGAGAAGTTCCGAAAGATCAAGATGGTCCCGTTCTGGCCGGACGGCGTGATCCAGTGGATGCTGGTGACGGCCATGAAACCGGTGCTTATGCGCGGGATGCACCCGTGGTCCTGTGCGTCGATTCCCGGACGTGGTGGAAAGCGAATCCACAAGAAAATCCGCGGCGCGCTCCGCAACGACCCGAAGGGGACGAAGTACGCCGCTGAGCTGGACGTCGCACAGTATTACCCCAGTATCTCCGGCAAGCGGCTGATCTGGGCGCTGGCGCGGAAGATCAAGGACAAGCGCTTTCTGCGGACGGTCTATTCCATCATCGAATCCTGCGGCGGCGGGCTGGCTATCGGGTATTACATCTGCCAATGGCTGGCAAACTTCTACCTGGAGTCTCTGGACCAGTACATCATGACGCTGCCGGGCGTGAAGTATATGACCCGCTACATGGACAACATCACCCTGCTCGGGCCGAATAAGAAGCAGCTGCACAAGGCGCGGAAGCTGATCGCCGCGTTCATGCAGCAGCGGCTCGGCCTGTCCATGAAAGCGAACTGGCAGATCTATCCCACGGCAAAGCGCATGGTGAGCGCGGTCGGCTACCGCTTTTCCCGCACTCATGTTATTCTGCGCAAGCGGAATTTCCTGCGCTTCACCCGGCAATGCCGCCGCGTCAAAAAGCGGCTTGACGCCGGAAAGCCTATCATGTTCGCCCAGGCCTCCGGGCTACTGAGCCGCGCCGGGCAACTGAAGCACTGCAATAGCCATACAATTCGGGTGAAGTACATTGACCCGATTGGAGTAAAACATCTGAAGGAGGTCGTGCGAAATGAGAGTAAGAGGCGACAACGCGCCCAGCAACGCTTTCTCGCTGGAGGAGCAGCCTAATAAGCCGGGGGTAGCCCTGGTACGCTTCTATGAGAACGCCGAGCCGTTTGAGGAAAAGCGGGACGAGCTGACCATCAGCGGGTGGGTGTACGACGAATATCACCTGGAGCTGAATATGTACGACGGCCTGAGTGAAGACATCCTCGGCAACTATGCCGGTTATCTGGCGCAAGCCAAGCTGCATGAGGCGGAGGGCAAGACGATTCCCTCCCTGCAGCAGCAGGTAGCCGACCTGGAGACTGACAAGGCGGCATTGACGGAAAAGGTGACGAGCCTTGAGGGGCAGGTCACCGATACGCAGATGGCGCTATGCGATGTCTACGAACAGATCGTCGCCGTGACATCTACAACAGGAGGCGCGTAACCGATGGCGAGCAATTACATGGTGAAGGTCTACGCAGACCTGATCCGCAAAGGGAAAAAGACGATTGAGGAAGTTCCCGACCAGCTGCGAGCAGCCGTCCGGGAAATCCTCGAAAATAGCAAGAATGGAGCTGAGGGCTTATGAAAAGCCTTCGGCTCCTTCTTTTATACATTCTGATGGGAAAGGAGGTAGCAGTTATGGCAGTTGTCTACGCGACCCTGATCGTCAAGGGCAAGAAGACCATCGACCAGGTTCCGAGCCTGATTCGGAAGCAGGTCGAGGAGATCCTGGCAGATCTCGAAGTCACCGTCTGACCACGGCATTGATACGGAGGGCAGCTCCTTTACGGGGGCTGCCCTTCTTATCACGCGCAGAGGAGGATTGAGAGATGACGCTCAAGGAGATTTTGTTTGGTGGGGGAAGTGCGCTGTTTGTGCTGCTGACGCTGCTCCAGCTCGCCCCCATCAAAATCAATCCGTGGTCTGCAATAGCAAAGGCTTTCGGGCGCGCTATCAACAGCGAGGTCTTGGAGAAGGTCGGAAAGCTCGAAAGCGAGCTGCAGTGCGTTCGGTCTGGCATGGCCGAGGAAAAGGCCGTCAACTGCCGGGCGCGCATTCTACGCTTCGGCGATGAATGTCTCCACGGCGAGCGCCACACCAAAGATCATTTCGACCAAACGCTCCGGGACATCGCTGCCTACGAACGATACTGCGAGGATCACCCGGAGTTTGAAAACAATGTAACAGAGCTGACCAGTGACCGGATCAAGACGATATATCGCCGGTGCTTGGACAGCAACGACTTTTTGCAATAAGGAGGAGTCACCGTGAATTTTCTGGATATGGCAAGTATCCGGCTGGCCGTCGGACTGGTGCTTCTGATCGCCGCCAATATCGCCCTCGGCTCCATCAACGCCATTATCGCCTGCGAATGGGATCTGGTAAAGTTCCGCAACGGCTGCATCAAGGGCGGCGTGATCGCTCTGGCGCTGATTGCGGTCTACTTCGCCGGGTACCTCAACCCTGATCTGATGGTGGTGGAGGTGAGCGGCCAAACCGTGAATCTGATGACAGCGGTGTCGCTGGTCATGCTGGCGGCATTCACGGCCTATGCCGTTGATGTGATTGGCAAGCTGAAAGATATGCTGCTGACCGCAACGCCCGGCACAGATCAGACACCGGCCGCGCTGCCGGAGGAAAAGACTGATGAAGCCCCCGACGCCCCGAAGGAGGAATGACCCATGACCGCTATTGAGCGAGTGATCGCCACGGCCAGAGCCGAGATCGGCTACATCGAAAAGGCCACCAACTCCCAGCTGGAAGACAAGACTGCAAACGCCGGTAGCGGGAACTGGACGAAGTATGCCGCATTTCTCGACGGCCTCGGCGTCTACAACTTCCCGAAAAACGGCTACGCCTGGTGCGATATGTTCGTTGATTGGTGCTATATCACGACCTTCGGTCTTGGCGTCGCCATGAAGATGACGAATCAGCCGATGGGCGGGTACGGCGCCGGCTGCACTCAGTCGGCAGGCTATTATCGTGCGGTCGGCCGTTTCCACAAGAGCAACCCCCAGCCGGGGGATCAGATTTTCTTCACCAAAGACGGGGGGAAATCCATGTATCACACCGGCCTCGTCGAGAAGGTGTCCGGCGGCAGGGTATATACCATCGAAGGGAATACCTCCAGCGCCCCCGGCGTCGTTCCGAACGGCGGCATGGTGCGCAACAAAAGCTATTCGATCAACTATGCGCAAATCGGCGGCTACGGTACTCCGGACTGGTCGCTCGTAAAGGAGGAAGAAGAAATGGCAGAGATCACTCAGGACAAATTCAACGAAATGTTCAAGGTCGCCATGAACGCCTACCGTGCGGAATTGCAGGACAATGACTGTGGCAATTTCAGCGCGGACGGCCGAAAGTTCGTTGAGGAAACCGGCCTGCTGGTCGGCGGCAGCAAGCTCCCCAACGGCGAGGCGAATTTCATGTGGCAGGACTTCCTGACCCGCGAGCAGTTCGCAACCGTCCTCTACCGCTTCGCCCAGAAGTTTGGGCTGAGCTGATGGCAAGGCGCAAGCGCAGAGCCGCGAAGAAGCGCAAGGTCGAATGGAGCAAGGTCGTGTGCTTGCTGGCGATGCTGGCCGGTCTGCTGATCGTTCAAGAATGCCTGTTCCTCATGTATCTGTGTATCAAAAGCGGCTATACCGCCGCAGCTGCATGGCTTACTGCCGCCACCGGCGTTGGCGAGGCAATCATCATCGCCGGAGCAAACGGCTACCTCTCGCTTGCGAAGTCCGACCACAAGCGCGGCGGGATCACCTTTGAGGCAGCCAAGGCAAACAACTTCCGGACCGACACGGAGGACAATGGCAGCGTTGACAGCCCCGCCATCTGAATACCGCCCACACAACGAAAGCCCCCTCGCAGGATTTCACCGTCCTGTCGAGGGGGCTTTTTCTGTTTTCCGGCGCTTTCGCGTTTACGGGGGCGCAGGAGCGTTTTTCGCATTTGGGTGGGCGTCTACCCTCCCACGCCACAAAGGTGGTGTTGCAACTCGCCTACGGCGGCGAGAGAGGTGCTTGCGCGTGGCCGCTGCGCTTTCCTTTCAAAAATCCCATGTGTCCCGTGCTGGAACAAACTCAATGATCGTTCCCTCCGGAACAGGGTCGCATGGCTCGCCGTCAAAGGCGTTGCCCTGCTTCGTGCAGATGTCTGCCGATCTGCTCCGGCGCGGGTCGACATCGACATAGAGCTGACCGTCGCACTCGTAGACGGGGCGATCCCAGCTGTCGCGGCCGAGGTGGTGTAGCTCCAGCACCTTCATTCCCCATGCTTCCTCGTCCCATGCGATAGCCCATTCTGTCAGCGGTGTCCGGCTGTCCATCATGTCCTCCAACGCTTCCTGCATCCCACAGGCGTCGCAGATATAGACGGTGGCGCGGCGGCTTAGGGCGTTGTGCGTGACGCTCTCCGCGTCCATCGTCATCTTCCCGCAGCGGGAGCAGGCAAAATGCCCGCCCTGCTGTTTGACTGCAAAGCCCTCAATCGTGGCCTTCGCAGACTTTTCTTCATGCGTATCCATCATCGCGTTATCCTCCTTCAGTAGTTCGTCATAACAAAGTCTATCTCTTCCTGGGTGACGGGTGGCGTGGTGACGGGCTTGTACTCGTCCTCGGCCCCGCCGGTACACCCGTATGGGCACGGTTTATGACATCCCCCATTGGCATCCCAGCAGACAGAACAGGGAGCCAGAGGCTTCCCGCAGGTCGGACAGGCCGTGATGCCCTCGGCGTGGATGACGACCTCTTCTTCGCACCAGGGACAGAACTCCGCCGTGTAATCCTCCAGCTTCATATCCTTCCTCGCTTTCTGTTGTGCAGGTCCTCGATCTCGTCGAGGGTGGCAAGTCTGACATCCAGGTCGTCAATGCGCTCCTGACAGTGCCGGGCGATGTCCATGGCCTGGCCTGATAAGGCCTTTTCCTGCATCTGGCGGTAGTTTTCCTTTTCGGCATGGAGGCCCTTGCGGGCCCAGCCGAGGATTTCAAGGTAGGTCATAGCGTTTCCTTTCTCCCCGTAGGCCCGGTAGGTCAGGCGATTAATTGTTTATCTGGCGTGTACGGCCAAGATGTAGCACCCGGGACTGTCTTCGGCCTGGTTATCCGTCCGCCGCTGGAACTCGGCATCGTCCAGAAGGAGGGCTGGGCAATAGATGTCCACCTCACGCAGTTCCCCGGTCTCCTGGGAGTAGTGCTTGACGGCGTAGACGGCGTGGGCCTTTCCGAATTGCTTTACCGCATCGGCTGCAGCTCTCCGGGCCATGGTGATCATCCCAGCCAGGTCGGCCGCTGATGCCTCGTGCTGGGGGACGAACAGGGAGCCGTCGTGGAAGAAATACTTCATGCCTGCACCTCAAATCTCCCGTCAATGCTGTGATCCCACTCAATGCTCCCGTCGATGTACTGGATGATGCCCTTGGCCGTAAATGTCCATCCGCTTTCGATATTCTGGAAAACGCCCGATGTGTTGCTGCATCCGCCGGCCCCGTTCCAAAACATAGGGCCGTTATCAGTCGGCGCGATGCACCGATAGCGGCCGCCGCCGCGATTGGTATAAACTTCGCCGACTACCGGCTGAATACGCTGGCCCTTGTCGATAGCCCAGATTTTTTCGTTGGTGCCGTCAGGGTGGAAGATAACCTCCCGCTCCTTTCCGGTGTCCAAATGGGCGATGACGGAAACGGGTATGCCCGTCTGCTGGGCGCGGGTCTTGGCAGCGCTTACGGCCTGCTCCCGGATGAGGGTGTTGCCGATAACCTGGTCAGCTTGCTTGATGGTGAAGCTGGTGATGTGCATGGTGCTCTCCTTCTGCCCTCGTGACCTCCGGGGCGGGCGGTGATTCAGCAGGAATAGAAACGAAGTTCTCCGTTGACCAGCTCGTACATGAAGCAGGCGCAGTCGAAGCGGACATAGTTCCAGTCGGTGGATTCGTACACAGGCGCACGGTCGAAGGTGCCAGCCACACGGAGGCGGCGGTGCTTGTTGACCTCGTAGGTGCTGGCCTCGTGCAGAATGCGGATTTTCTCGATAGCGAAGCCGCACTCATCGGCGATAAAAGCCTTAGCCTTTTCGTCAGTCATGACGCGCCCAGAGCTGGCCAGGTCTTCATAGCGGCTCTGCTCCATGTTCGTTCCAGTGCCGGTGCTGGGCTTCCATTCAAGCTCTCTGTCCAGCTCGGCAGTCAACTCATTGATGCGGCGGTCGCGGTCTGCCACTTCCTTCTTGTGCTCTTTCTCAATCTCCAACATCTGGCTACGCAGGCGAGCAATCTCGTTAGCTCTCGCCTTGTAGATTTTGATCTCCCCGCCATTCTCAACAAACGCCTTGCAAAAGGCATCCTTGTCGCCATCAAAGGCATAATAGGCGCTTTCGATCTGGTCGTACTCGTCAGCAGTGGGCTGGAAGCCGGTGCGCTCAACAAACTCGGACATCATCATTTTGTGTTCCTCCTTGATTTTTCTGCCTTACTCGGTTATAATCAAGGCGGCGGGAGTAAGGCTTCCCGCTCGCCTTTCGGGGTGTTTGAGTAGCGGCGCTTTAGCGGGGGTCGCTACTCTTTTTTATGCCTTGACTTTGCTGTCTCGCACGATTTTCGCGGCTGCGGCCGGGTCATCTGCGGTGGCCTCAATCAGTTTTGCAATGTTCTCTAAGAACTGATTGAGCTCGGCGGTTGTCATCTCGTCCAAGTCCTCACTTCCTTTCGTAAGAGGTTGTCGACCTCTGCCTTACGAGTATATCTTAAAGGATTTCCTTTCATTTGTCAAGTGTATTCTGTAAAGTTTTTCTGTAAAATTGAAATTTTTTATTTGACACTTGAAAGAAAATCGTTTATAGTTATGGTGGAGGTGATACCATGGACATCCCAACAAAAATCAGACTGGCGGAAACCTATGCCAAAATGAGCGAATCGGAGTTGGCACGGAAGATAGGAACAACACCGCAGGCGCTGGGGCAACGAATCAAAACGGGTAAGTTTTCGTCGGCTGACCTGGACAACATCGCTACAGCACTGGGGGCGGAGTTTATTTGCTCGTTCAAGTTCCCGGACGGGACAGAGATTTAGGAGGTTTCCATGTACGAGGATTTCGAGAAGCGCGGAATCAGGCGGACAATAGTTTCGTTTGATCCGTTTTTGAAGCGCGATGACGTTCGCGGGCTGACAGAGGTACTGGACAGAATATGCGAAGTGCTGGACTGCTCCATACAGGACGTCGTCAGAATAGAATACGGGAGGGATTGTGATGAGTAAGTTTTTTCCACAATGGATAACAGCCGACGCTATTCTTCGAGATATGATCGCACCCAAACTTGGGGGATACTTTAGTTCGGACGGCAGCAATGTCATCTGCTCGCTTTTGCCTAATGACGCGATTTACCTCGTTCCACCAGAGGACCGAGAGCGGTTTTCTGAAATAGTTGGAGACTTTTCAGCGTGGGCCGCGGAAGCGCTGGATCTGGAAGAATGTTTTGGACGAAGGCTTTACTCTGCAATATCCGATAGCCTTTTCTGGGCAATGGCTGCTGATGTCGATGCGAGGATCGCCAAGTTTAATAGCGATAATCATATAAGCTTTCAGGAAAAGTTTTTGGAGATGATGGGTGTCAGTTTGGTGATCCGCTCCATCAGATTTGAAGTTGTTTGCGACGAAAGAAAAAAGAAGGCCTCGGACGAATGAACGCTCGAGGCCTTGGAGCAGGCTACCGCTTGCTATGTATTTCTGCGCCGGTGCGCGATTTGACCCGAACATCTGGGTTGTCTTCCCGGACTATCAGATCGGATAGATCGCACCCCAACGCTTCGCATATCAGGTCGAGATGCTCCAGATTGACACGCTCGGCAATCTCGTGGTACAGGTCATTGATTGTCGAAGGTCGAATGCCTGTTGCCCTCGCAAGGTCAGCTTGCGTCCACCTCCGCTCGCCAAGCCGGGTGGACAGTAAAATCCTAATCATAGCCATGCTCCTTTACGGTAGATTCTAACAATGATTTTAGAATTCCGCAGGGTTTTGGTAGATTATAACGAAATCCGTTATGGCTATGAAAAAACACAAAGAGGCTACCGCGCAGGAACAATCCTGTGCAGTAGCCTCTTTTTTATTCTTCCGCGTCGAGCGGACAGACCAAAACGAAGACTCCGCCGACCATATAGATTGCAGAGATAGGAGCAGAGCCAGGCGACCTCTCGGTTCGTCTGGCTCTGCTTTGGTGGGGGAAGGTGGATTCGAACCACCGAAAGCACTGCTAACAGATTTACAGTCTGCCCCCTTTGGCCACTCGGGAATTCCCCCAAATATGAACTTGTCCGTTTGAAAACACTGTGGAGCCGGTAGACGGATTCGAACCCCCGACCTGCTGATTACAAATCAGCTGCTCTACCGGCTGAGCTATACCGGCGTCTCAAACAAGCATGGTTATTATAGCGAGTTCGCGCCGTTTTGTCAACCACTTTTTTGAGATATTTCGATTTATTTTTCTGTCTGGCCGCCGCAGGTCCTCCCGACGCTTGCGTTTTGGCCCGATCCATGCTATGATACCCCCGATCTGAAACCGTGCAAGGAGTTGGTCTGTCATGCTGCCGCAGGGCTTCCCGGAACGAATGCTGCACCTGCTCGGCGAAGCGGAATTCGCCGAATTTCTCGCCTCCTATGAGCGCCCGCGGAGCGCCGGGCTGCGTCTGAATCCGCGCAAGCCCCTGCCGGATGGCGCTTCTCTCCCGTTCTGCGAGGCGCAGGTCCCGTGGGAGCCGAACGGCTATTACGT
>OGRE01002607.1_pt1 | contig 12308 bp, 7 predicted proteins | sample 1553421 | NCBI WGS metagenome assembly OGRE01 (sample SAMEA2580076, study PRJEB22360) | human gut metagenome | biome: human gut; feature: human-associated habitat; material: faeces | place: Denmark | collected 2008/2010 | reverse complement strand
CCGGAGGCGCGGTCAAAAGCCCGCTGCCGGGCGTCGTGCTCGACATTCAGGTCGCCGTCGGCGACCGCGTCGGCACGGGCCAGCGGCTGATGATCCTCGAAGCGATGAAAATGGAGAACAACATCGACTCCGACCGGGAGGGAACCGTCAAGGAAATCAAAGTCGCGACGGGAGACTCCGTGCTGGAAGGGGACGTGCTGCTGACGATCGAGTAGACGCCGCGGCGGAATATCTTACGATCGGAAATGTCAACGGACCGGCTCCGGCCGGTCCGTTTTTGACTCGATGCCCGTGCATTCCCGGCTTTTCCCTTTCGGCACCTGCCGTAAGAATTCCCGGTCGAGTACGTTTCGGTATGTCCGGCACTTTCTCCCCCGCCTGAACATCCGAACGGTCTGCCGGCCCGGGCAAGCCGGCGGATAACCGTCGGAAGCGGGAAAAACGGCGGGAGCGCGAAAAGCTCCGCCGTCCATATTTTACGCAACAATTTTAATACGACCCGAATATGAAAAACATGTTAATCGCACTACTGGCCGTCCTGACGCTGGCCTCGGGCAGCGCCGCAGCCCAGAGCGCAAGAATCGAGATCGTTCCCAAACCGGCCGAAATCGTCGCATTCGAGAATCAGGCCGTTTACAAAGACCCCGTGCTGGTCTGGCTCGACCCGCAAGCGGGACTCGATCGGAATTATGTCGAGCAAACGCTCCGCGAGACCGGGCTTTCGCCGATTTTCGTCGATAAGCGAAAGAAAGCCGATTTGGTATTCTGGCTCAATAAGACGCCGCTGAACAACGACGACGAGGCCTATCGGCTGGCCGTGCAGTCGCCCGACAGCAAGAAGCAGATCGTCGCCAGAGCCGACGCGAAAGAGGGCCTTTTGTACGCCTTGCAGACCCTGCGTCAGCTGGCTCAGCAGGAAAACGGCACCGTCGTCGTGCCGAGCTGCGTGATTACCGACACCCCGGCCTTCCCTTGGCGCGCGTTCATGCTGGACGAAAGCAGGCACTTCCACGGCATGGCGGCCGTCAAGGACCTGCTCGACGAAATGGCCCGCTTGAAGCTGAACACGTTCCACTGGCATCTGGTAGACGATCCGGGATGGCGCATCGAGATCAAGAAGTATCCCCTGCTGACCGAGCGGGGCTCGAAGCGCGACTTCTCACACATGGATATTACGCCCGAAGGCTGGGACAGCCTGCATCCGGAACGCACTTACTATACGCAGGACGAGATCCGCGAAGTAGTGCGCTATGCGGCCGACCGGGGCATCCGGATCATACCTGAGATCGAAGTGCCGGGCCACGCCTCCGCCTCGATTCTGGCCTATCCGTGGATCGGCTCGACGAGCCGCCGCGAAGGCAAGGCCGTGACGGGCGACCTGTACGACGTGACCGATCCGAAGGTCGAAGCGTTCCTGCACGACATTCTCGACGAGGTGATCGGGTTGTTTCCGTCGAAAATCGTACATATCGGCGGCGACGAGGCCAACTACGTTCACTGGAAGAACTCGCCCGAGATCATGGCGTTCATGAAAGAGAACGGTCTGCCCACTTGCACCGACCTGCAGGTGTGGGCGATCAACCGGATGTCGAAATACCTCGCCTCGAAAGGATGCCGGATGATCGGCTGGAACGAGATCACGGGCGAAACCGTGCGCGAGGGCATTCAGGCCAGCCAGTCGGAGCAGCTCGCCCCGGGCACGATCGTCCAGTTCTGGGACGGCGACGTATCGCTGGTAAACAAGGCGATCGCCAAAGGTTACGACGTCGTGAACTCGAACCGATTCTTCACGTACGTCGACTATGCCTATGAAGTCACCCCGTTCGAAAAGGCCTATTCGTTCGACCCGATTCCCGAAGGACTGGCCGAGAAGGACAAAAAGAAAATCCTCGGCCTCGGATGCCAGATGTGGGGAGAGTACACCCCGACCCTCGAGCGGGTCTACTACCAGACCTATCCCCGAATCGCCGCCTTCGCCGAAAGCGGCTGGACCGCTCCGGAGAAAAAGTCGTACCCCGACTTCCGCAAGCGCTTGAAAAAGATCGAGGCGATCTGGAAAGAAAAGGGATATATCAAGACTCAGATAGGGAAATACTGACTTTCAGTCCGCAGGCAGAAACGATCGGCCCCGCAAACGATAGGCGGGGCCGATTTGCTTTCGGTATCTTTCCGCCGCACTTTCGCCGATAAACGGGTAAGAATGCTCCCGACAAGCCGCAAGGTAGTTTCTTCCCGTAATTTTCACGACGGACGAGCGTACTCTGCGACCGTTTCCCGGAACCGTGCGGGCATCGCTGCAACGGTCACATAAAAGCCCTCCCACATAGCGTCGGTCGAAATTTTGTTCGACCATCCGATCGCTCGTCGCACATATTTCGGTAGCAAAGGCTCCAAGCCTATCGCCCAGTGCGGCCAAAACAAAACCCGCCTGACGAAAACGTCAAGCGGGCCGTCCGGCAGAAACCGGCATACCAAAACTCAACAGCCGCAACCGCAGCCGCCCTTGTGATCGTGGTCGCAGCCATCGCCGCAACCGTCGCCACAGCCGTCGCCGCAGCAATCGCAGCCGCCCGCGTGATGGTGGCCCATCATCATATCCTCGGGCGTAGCCTCGCGCACCTCGACGACCTGCCCCGTAAACTCGAGCGCCTTGCCGGCCATCGGATGATTGAAGTCCATCGTCACGCTGTCCTCGCCGACCGCCTTCACGACGCCGACCAGCCGGTTGCCCTGATTGTCGCTCATCGGCAACTGGTTGCCCACCTCGAGCAGGCCGTCCTCGATCTTGCCCTCGATCATGAACACCTCCTTGGGCAGTTCGACTACGGCATCCGCCACCACGTCGCCGTATGCTTCGGCCGGCTCGAGACGAAAGGCGAAACCGCCGCCCGGCTCCAATCCCTCCAACTGCTTTTCAAAAGCCGGCAGCAGGAAGCCGGTGCCGTATACGAACCTCAGCGGGCTCTCGGCCGTAACCGTTTCGACGACTTCGCCGTCGACTTTCAACTGGTAGCTCAGAGCCACAAAAGTCTTTTCTCCGATTTTCATATCTGTCAAAATAATAAAATGTCGTATTCCTAAATCCGAACAATCCGGCGGCAAAGGTACGAATTCCCTCCGGAATCCGCCTTCGGTTTTCCCGATTCGTCTGCAAAAACGCGACCGGAAACGACTCGGGCGAAATGCCTGCCACCCCAGCCCGACCGATCCGGCAAAGGGGAAACGCTCCGGGTAATCCCCGTATACAAGGCTCCTAAAACCGGGCCGAGACCGCTGTCGCGGCTCATTCCCCCTCCTTCCGGAGATGGAAACGATGGGTCCGATCTCCTCTCCTAAACGGTCCGGTTCGGAAAAACGGTTTCTCACGAGCGAACCGAACCCCCACTTCAACACCTTTTACGAAACCGTTCTACTCGACCGATTCCAGAAGGTATTCCCTCCAACAAACAAACCTGCCGGCTACCCCGCTTCCGGAAAGCGAAAGGCCGCCCCCCGAAAGCCTCCGGCCTACTCGGCCTCGTACAGCGTTCCGCAGGTGCAGCAAAGATTGCGGTCGCCGTATCCTCCGTCGATTTTCGTCACGTAAGGGAAAAACTTGTTGGCCCGAATCCACGGTAACGGGAACACGGCCCGCTCTCGGCCATAAGGGTGAGTCCATGTATCGGCGCAAGCCTCCTGCGCCGTATGGGGAGCCATCTTGACCGGATTGTCTTCGGCGTCGGCTTCGCCGTCGCGTATCTGCTCGCACTCGCGCTTGATCGCCACGAGCGACTCGACGAAGCGGTCGAGCTCGGCGAGGCTCTCGCTCTCGGTCGGCTCGATCATCAGCGTCTCGTGGACCGGAAACGACAGCGTCGGGGCATGGAATCCGTAGTCCATCAGCCGGCGGGCGATATCGGCGCACTCGACGCCGTAGAGTTTGCGGAAATCGCGCAGGTCGAGAATCATCTCGTGTCCGACGCGCCCCGTCTCTCCGGTATATACGATGCCGAATTCGTCCTTCAGCGCTGCGGCCAGATAATTGGCATTCACGATCGCCATCTCGGTCGCGCGGCGCAAACCGCTTTCGCCCAGCATCTTGATATAGCCGTAGGTGATCGGCAGAACCAGCGCGCTGCCGAACGGAGCGCCGGCTGACGGCCCCCCCCGCCGTAATGCCGCTGCGTCCGCCCGTCTCGGCCAGACTATGCCCCGGCAGGAACTCGGCCAAGTGGGCCGCCACGCAAATGGGCCCGACGCCCGGACCGCCGCCGCCGTGCGGAATCGCGAACGTCTTATGCAGGTTCAGGTGGCAGACGTCGGCCCCTATGTATCCCGGGTTCGTCAGTCCGACCTGAGCGTTCATGTTCGCACCGTCCATATAGACCTGTCCGCCGTTGTCGTGCACGATGTCGACGATCTCGCGGATGCGGCTCTCGAACACGCCGTGCGTCGAAGGATAGGTAACCATGATGCAGCAAAGTTCGCTGGCGTATTGCGCGGCTTTGGCTTTCAGGTCGTCGACGTCGATGTTGCCGCGCTCGTCGCAGGCCACGGTCACCGTCCGCATGCCGGCCATCGCGGCCGAGGCGGGATTCGTGCCGTGAGCCGAGGCAGGTATCAGCGCGACGTTCCGATAGCCCTGCCCGCGACTTTGGTAATAGGCTCGGATCACCATCAGGCCCGTATATTCGCCCGACGCGCCCGAATTGGGCTGCAACGACACGGCCGCCATGCCCGTGATCGTCGCCAAGTCCTTCGACAGCGCGTCGATCAGCTCGCGGTAGCCCTCGGCCTGATCGGCCGGAACGAACGGGTGAATATCGGCGAACTCACTCAGGCTCAAAGGCATCATCGCAACGGCGGGCGTCAGCTTCATCGTGCACGAGCCGAGCGAGATCATGCTGTCGACCAGCGAGATGTCGCGCCGCTCGAGCTTCTTGACGTAGCGCATCAGTTCGGTCTCGCTGCGATAGTTGCGGAATACCGGCTCGGTCAGATAGGCCGACGAGCGGCGCACCCCGACCGGAAGACGGTCCTGCCCCCCGATCGTCTTGAGCGCCGGAGCTTTCTTGCCCGCCGCCTCGGCGAACGCGGCGATCACGGCATTCGCCTCGGCAAGCGTCGAAAGCTCGTCGAACGACAGCCGCACGCGGCCCTCGTCGGGATAAAAGAAGTTCAGCCGGCGGGCGAGCGCGGCCTCGCGCACTTTCGCCGCATCGGCAGCCACCTCGATCGTATCGAAGAAGTTTTTGGTTTTCAGCTCGTAGCCCAGTTTTTCGAGCATATCGGCCACGACGACGGCATGACTGTGGGCATGCAGGGCGATCCGACGGATGCCCTCGGCTCCGTGATAGACGGCGAAGAAGCCGGCCATCGTAGCCAGCAGCGCCTGAGCCGTACAGATATTCGACGTGGCCCGCTCGCGCTTGATGTGCTGCTCGCGCATCTGAAGCGCCATGCGCAGCGCTTTGTTGCCGAGCCGATCGACCGAAACGCCGATGATCCGGCCGGGCATATTTCGCTTGAAAGCGTCCTTCGTGGCCAAATAGGCCGCATGAGGGCCGCCGAATCCCATCGGAATGCCGAAACGCTGCGTCGAACCGGTCACGATGTCGGCGCCCCACTCGCCCGGCGCCTTCAGCAGCGCAAGGCTCAGCATGTCGGCCACGGCCGTCACCAGCACGCCCCGACTGTGGGCCGCCGCAGCGAAATCGTCGTAGTCGCGCACCTCGCCGTCGGCCGCCGGATACTGTACGATCGCGCCGAACTCGCTGCCCGTGAACTCGTAGCAGTCGAAGCGGTCGCTGACGATCTCGATGCCGAAAGGCTCGCTGCGGGTCAGCAGCACGTCGAGCGTCTGCGGGAAAATATTCTCATCGACGAACAGCACGTTGCGTCCCTCGCGGACCGCCTCGCGCGAACGGAGCGCGAACATCATCGCCATAGCCTCGGCCGTAGCGGTCGCCTCGTCGAGCAGCGAGCAATTGCTCACCTCCATGCCCGTCATCGAGACGACGGCGGTCTGGAAATTCAGCAGCGCTTCCAGACGCCCCTGCGAGATTTCGGCCTGATAGGGCGTATAGGAGGTATACCAGGCGGGGTTCTCGAACACGTTGCGCAGGATGACCGCAGGCGAGGCCGTGCCGTAATACCCCATACCGATCAGGCTGCGGTAAAGCTTGTTCTTACGGCCGATCTCGCGGATATGGGCGGCGAACTCGCATTCGCTCATGCCTTCGCGCGGAAGGGCCAGCGGCTTCTTGAGCCGGATCGTCGAGGGTACGACCTGCCCGATCAGTTCGTCGACCGAGCGGACGCCGATGGCCGACAGCATCTGCGAAAGCGCCCTTTCGTCCGAACCGACGTGGCGACCGGCATATTGATCTTGTGACATAATGCTTTGTATGTTAAAGCCACAAAAATAAACAATTTATCCGAACGCAACCGTTCCGACTTAAAAAATCGTTCATTCCGGAACTTTCGAGTTACGATCCGACACTTCGCTCTAATATTCGAAGCTGCTGCCGCCTATGAACTCGCGCAGAATGGACGTCGGCGGAATCTCTTTTCCGTCGAGCGAGGTGAAATGGTCCAGAAACTTCAGCAGGCGTCTCGCCTCGCCGAACTCGGGCTCCGTGTCGGGGACCTCGCGCAGCAGCGGCCAAACGCAATCTTTCAGAACGGCCAGCTCGTAGAAAAGCGACGAGTTGAACATCACGTCGGCCTGCTCCTGATTCGGGAAGATATGCTTGTCCTCGCCCCGGCGGACGCTCTCCCAGCGGCGCAGCGTAGCGGTCGCGCTGTTGCCGCGCGTACGGTGATCGCGCACGATACGCCGGATCAGCCGGTTGTCGGTCGTGGCGATCCGGTTCAGGTCGTCCATTGCGATCGAGGTCAGGGCCGAGACGTAGACCTTGAACTTCATCGCCGCGTCGATTTGCGGCGTCAGCCTCGGATTCAGGCCGTGAATGCCCTCGATCAAAAGCACCGAGCGCTCGTCCATGCGCAGCGTCCGGTGATTCGGCTCGCTCTTGCCGGTAATGAAGTTATAGCGCGGCATCCCCACCTCGCGGCCCGCGAGCAGGGCGGCCAGATCGTCGTTGAACCGGCCGACGTCGATCGCTTCGAGCGCCTCGTAGTCGTACTCCCCGTCCTCGTCGAGAGGCGTCTTCTCCCGGTCCACGAAATAGTCGTCGAGCGAGACGAGCACCGGACGCATGCCCAGAATGCTGAGCTGGATGCCGAGCCGCTTGGCGAACGTCGTCTTGCCGCTCGACGAAGGGCCCGAAATCAGCACGATGCGCGCTCCTCCGTCCCGATGTCTCTCGTAAATCCGGTCGGCCAGATTGCCCAGCGCCTTCTCATGCAACGCTTCGGCGATCCGGATCAGGTCGCTTCCGCCCCCCTCGAGAATCCGCGCGTTCAGCGAGCCGATGTTCGCCACGCCGATCACGTCGACCCAGCGCGTGTACTCGCTGAACACCTCGAACATCTTGTCCTGCGGGACCAGCTCCTCGAGCTTCGTCGGATCGGTTCGCTGCGGCAGAGCCATGCGGAACCCTTTGTAATAGGGATGCAGGTCGAAGCGGGAAACGTATCCCGTCGAAACGGCCAGCGCGCCGTAAAAGTAGCCCACCAGATCGGCCATGCCGTACACGGTCACATACAGGTGCGGCCGGGTCCGCAGCAGCGCGATCTTGTCGTCGAGCCCCAGCGCCTCGTACATCGCCTCGGCTTCGGCCGAGGTGACCTTCTGCCGCACGATCGGCAAGTCCTGAGCGACGATCGCGCGCATGCGCTCCTTGATCCGGACGATCTGCTCGTCGGAGAGGTCCTCCATACCCTCGATCTCGCAATAGAATCCCTTGGCGACCGAATGCTTGATATGCAGTTTCCGCTCCGGAAACAGGTCGTAGACGGCCTTTTGCAGTACGAAGAACAACGTGCGCTGATAAACGCGCATTCCCTCGAAATGCGTGATGTCTACGTAGCGGATGCTCACCGGCGAGTAGACGGCGAAGTCGAGCTCCTTGAGCCGGTTGTTGACATAGGCGGCCAGAAACGGACGGTCCTCCCGCTCGCCGAGCGACAGAATCTCGGCAATCTGCAACAGCGAAGTTCCCCGGTTGACGAACAGGCTGCGGCCCGTATTCTCGCAAACGATTCTTACGGTATCGTTCATATTCATGGTTTCAGACGGTTTGATTTCGGCGATTCTCGCGGACCGCGATTCGACGGTAAAACGCGAAGCGGCGGCGAAAACGTATGAAAGATACGTTTTTCGGCGCAAACCGCAAAAAAATAGCGCGACGCGGAGGCAAACCGGCTTGCCTTTGTTGTTAAATGTGAATTATTTATTACCTTTGCAACGCTTTTTCGGGCCTCTCGCCCCGGCCGCTCTTCGAGGAAGTTCGGGACCGAGAAACCGGGCAAGCACTATAAATAATGTCTAACGCATTAATTGCCAAAACAAACAACATGACGACAAACAACGAAAACCAACCGGAAATGAAAGCCGCCGAGCCGGTGGCGGCCGCTCCCGTCAACCTCGACACGTTCGACTGGGAAGCCTACGAACACGATTCGAACCTGTACGGCGAATCGAAGGAGGAAATCGCAGCCAAGTACGACCAGACGCTGTCGAACGTTCAGGTCGGCGAAGTGGTCGAGGGAACCGTGATCGGGCTCACCAAGCGCGAAGTAGTGGTCAACATCGGCTACAAGTCGGAAGGCATCATTCCGATCAGCGAATTCAGATATAACCCCGAACTGGCCGTAGGCGAGAAGGTCGAAGTATACGTCGAAAGCGCCGAGGACAAGAAGGGGCAGCTCGTGCTCTCGCACAAGAAAGCCCGCCAGCTCCGCTCGTGGGATCGTGTGAACGAGGCGCTCGAGAAGGACGAGGTAATCAAAGGCTACATCAAGTGCCGCACCAAGGGCGGCATGATCGTCGACGTGTTCGGCATCGAGGCATTCCTGCCCGGCTCGCAGATCGACGTGAAGCCGATCCGCGACTACGACATCTATGTCGACAAGACGATGGAGTTCAAGGTCGTGAAGATCAATCAGGAGTTCCGCAACGTCGTCGTGTCGCACAAGGCGCTGATCGAGGCCGAGCTCGAGGCGCAGAAGAAGGAGATCATGTCGAAGCTCGAAAAGGGCCAGATTCTCGAGGGTACCGTCAAGAACATCACCTCCTACGGCGTGTTCATCGATCTGGGCGGCGTGGACGGCCTGATCCATATCACCGACCTGAGTTGGGGCCGCGTGAACCATCCCGAGGAAATCGTTCATCTGGACGAAAAGCTGAACGTCGTGATCCTCGACTTCGACGATGCGAAAAAACGTATCGCGCTGGGTCTGAAGCAGCTCTCCCCGCACCCATGGGATGCGCTCGACCCGAACCTGAAGGTAGGCGACAAGGTCAAGGGCCGCGTCGTCGTGATGGCCGACTACGGCGCGTTCATCGAGATCGCACCGGGCGTCGAGGGTCTGATCCATGTCTCGGAAATGTCGTGGAGCCAGCATTTGCGTTCGGCTCAGGAGTTCATGAAAGTCGGCGACGAGGTGGAAGCGGTCATCCTGACGCTCGACCGCGAGGACCGCAAGATGTCGCTCGGCATCAAGCAGCTCACGCCCGATCCTTGGGCCGACATCGAGCAGCGCTATGCCGTCGGCTCACGCCATACGGCGAAAGTGCGTAACTTCACGAACTTCGGCGTATTCGTCGAAATCGAGGAGGGCATCGACGGCCTGATCCACATTTCGGACCTGAGCTGGACCAAGAAGATCAAGCATCCGGCCGAGTTCACGCAGATCGGAGCCGACATCGACGTGGTCGTACTGGAAATCGATAAGGACAACCGCCGCCTGAGCCTCGGCCACAAGCAACTCGAGGACAACCCGTGGAACGCGTTCGAGCAGCAGTTCGCCGTCGACAGCGTACACAAGGGCACCGTGTCGGAACTGACCGACAAGGGCGCGATCATCTCGCTGGGCGACAATGTCGAAGGCTTCGCCCCGGCCAAACAACTGGTCAAGGAGGACGGCACGACGGCTAAGGCGGGCGAAACGCTCGACTTCAAGGTGATCGAGTTCTCGAAAGCCACCAAGCGCATCCTCGTTTCGCACACCCGTACGTTCGACGACACGAGGCGTCAGGAGGCTCAGGCCGAACGCGCCGAGCGCCGCAAGGCAGACGACGCAGCCAAGGACTCGGTGAAGAAGATCAACGCTTCGGTCGAAAAGACGACCCTCGGCGACATCTCTTCGCTGGCCGAGCTGAAGGCCAAGATGGAGAGCGCCGAACAGGCCAAGGCTCCGAAAGCGGCCGAGGAAGCCAAAGCCGAGTAATTCTGCTTCTGTCATGACGTTTCGGGTCACCGTACTGGGCAGCAGCTCGGCTATGCCGACCCTCAAACGCAACCCCTCTGCTCATGCACTGAACGTGCATGAGCAGTTTTTTTTGATCGATTGCGGCGAGGGAACGCAGACGCGGCTGTTTCGCTGCGGTATCAGTCCGCTGCGGCTCGGCGCCGTCTTTCTGACGCATCTGCACGGCGACCATGTCTACGGACTTTTCGGTCTGATGTCGACGCTCGGCCTGCTCGGCCGGCGCACGCCGCTGAAAATTTTCGCGCCGCGTCCGTTCGACCGGATTCTGGCCTCGCACCTGAGCTTTTTCGACTCGAAGCTGCCTTATGAAGTACGGTGGGAAGAAATCGACACCCGGGCGCACCGACTGCTGTACGAAAACAAAACGCTGGAGGTATGGTCGATCCCGCTGCGTCACCGCGTGCCGGCGGCCGGATTCCTGTTCCGCGAAAAGACCCCGCCCCTGAACATCCGCAAGGAAGCCGTCGGGCTCTACGGTCTGGGGATCGCCCAATGCCGGGCCGCCAAGCGGGGCGAGGACGTACTGCTGGACGACGGGACAGTCGTCCCGAACGCCGAACTGACCTACGTTCCGTACCGGCGCCGGAGCTACGCCTACCTGAGCGACACGCTCTACTCGCCCCGGGCAGCGGAGCTCGTCCGAGGAGTCGACCTGCTGTACCACGAGGCGACATTCGCCGACCCGGACAAGGCCATGGCCCGGAAAACAGGACACTCGACCGCCGCCCAAGCCGCGAAGGCCGCGCTGAAGGCCGGCGCAGGAAAGTTGCTGATCGGCCATTTCTCGTCCCGCTATCCGGACGTCGAAGTGCTCGTAAACGAGGCGAGGAATATTTTCCCTGCGACCGAGGCCGTCGTCGAAGGAGAGAGTTACGACATCCGGCCCGTCATGTACGGCGCGCAGGAACAAGCGGCGCAAGACTCGGCCGAGTAAGACGTCGGTCTTCTATACCCGAATACCTCCGACCGGCAGGACGATCCGGACTTTGCGACCGACGGGCGGACGGAACCGAAACGGGCCCGTCGTCAGGCACGAGCGAATCCGCCTTCCCCTTTCGAAGGGAAGGCTCCCGGTCCGAATAGCGCGATACCGGGCAGGATTCGGTCGCAAACGAGAGCCTCATCGCCTTGTCGCCACAGCCCGGACGGAGCGGACGAGCGCGAAGGGCAACGGAACAGAGTAAGGAAACGGAAGGGAGCGGCACGCCCCCGGAGAGTAGGAAACTGCGGGGCGCGTGCCATCGGCCTTTCGGCCGACACGCATTCTCACCGGCATGCGAGCGGCGCGAAAACGGAAAAACCGCTCAGCATACCGAACGCCGGCATCGTTTTTGGGCGGTAATCCGTCATACCGGATATGGGGCTCGGTAAACATGGAGGAATTATATATTTCAATATCCCAAACGCGGTCGCAACCGGAGTTTTTCATATCCGCCGGCCGCGGACGGCAATCACAGGACACGCATCGGGTCAGACCCTTATTCCAAATCCCCTCGGCCGCAGGAAGCTTCATATCGGGAGGCAGGAAACAAGGAGAACCCGAGAGCCGGTACGGAAAACATACAACCGGAAACACAAAACTATACGGAAGATGAATCGAAGCAAGAAAAACGGACGGACGATCGGCGCCATGGCATTGATTGCGTCGATGATACCGGTCGTCCTGACGGCTCAGGCCCGAGAGACCGGAGTCGACAAGACGACCTGGCTCTATGCCGTCAAGGGAACGGACAGCCTCTACATGGACCGCTATGTGGCCGAAGCGTCCCGGGAAACGAACGCGCCCTGTCTGATATTCGCTTTCGGAGGCGGGTTCGTCGGCGGCGAGCGCGACAATCCGGCCTATGTTCCCTATTTCGAATATTTCGCACGCAAGGGGTATGCCGTCGTATCGATCGACTATCGGCTCGGACTGCGCGAGACGGCCGGAA
>OGRE01002585.1_pt1 | contig 12401 bp, 12 predicted proteins | sample 1553421 | NCBI WGS metagenome assembly OGRE01 (sample SAMEA2580076, study PRJEB22360) | human gut metagenome | biome: human gut; feature: human-associated habitat; material: faeces | place: Denmark | collected 2008/2010 | reverse complement strand
GCGCAGGCCGCCTTCAGCGCCGACAGCATCAGCGTCCCCGTCAGATGCTGGAGCAGGAACAGGCCCATCAGCGTCACCAGACCGCCCAGAACGGCGATGGTCAGATAGGTCTTTCCGGCCTCCAGCGCCTCCGGCGTCTCCTCCTGCACCACCCACACATAGGAACCGAGGCTCATAAGCTCGAAGAACAGGAAGGTGGTCTTGAGATCCGCCGACAGGAACACGCCCAGCGTAAAGCTCAGGCAAATGAGGAAGAAGAAATAGTACCGCCGCAGATGACAATGGCCCCGGAAATACTGGGGCGACAGCATGGCGCAGATGAGCCACATGAAGCACACCACCAGCCCATAGAGCCGCTGGAAGCCGCCAAAGGTGAAGGACAGCCCCACTACGGGGGAGACGATGACTGTCCCTACCGGCAGACGGCACAGGGCCAGCATGGCCCCCAGCACCAGCAGCGCCGTGGCGATGACCAGCTCTCCGACCCACTGAGCGGAGAGTTCCCTCCGCCGTGGGATAGCGATGCCGACAGCCATGACGGCGGGCAGCATAAACAGAATCAGCAGATAGAAGGTCGTCACAGTGTCACCGCCTCTCGGATCAGATCCAGCAGCCCCTGGGGCATCAGACCCATCAGCAGGCAGGCCGCCGCCAGCACCACCATGGGTACCAGCATCTGCCACCCCGCCTCATGGACGGAGCCCTCCGGAATGGCAGGAGCGCTGTGCCGGGGGAACCATGCCCGGACCGCGATCTGGAACATATAGATAGCCGTCAGCAGCGCCGACACCAACAGCACGCCGAAGCCGATGATGGGCAGGGGCTGATAGGTGTCCACCGCCGCCAGAGCGATGTACCACTTGCTGACAAAGCCGTTGAAGGGGGGGACGCCCGTCAGGGCGCAGGCCGCCACCGTGTAGCACACGAAGGTCACGGGCATCCGCTTGCCCAGCCCCTCCAGCTGATGGACGTATTCCCGGTGACTGTAATGCAGCACGGCTCCGGCGGTGAAGAAGGCCAGGATCTTCACCACGGAGTGGACGATGAGGTGCAGGAAGGCCGCCGTCAGCGCCGGAAGGGTCATAATGGTGGCGGCAAAGAGGATGTACGACAGGTTCGACACCGTGGAGTAGGCCAGCCGCCGCTTGAAGTGCCGCTGCTTCACCGACATACAGGAGGCGAACAGGATGGTGATAAGGGTCAGAGTCATCACCGCCTGCTGCGCCCACGTCCCCACCAGGATCTCCGTGCCGAAGGCGTAGTAGATCAGGCGGATGCAGGCGAAGGCGCCGGATTTCACCACGGCCACCGCATGCAGGAGCGCCGTCACCGGCGTGGGGGCCACCGCCGCAGCGGGCAGCCATGCGTGCAGGGGCCAGATGGCCGCCTTAACGCCGAAGCCCACAAAGGCCAGCACGAACACCGTCAGCAGCAGCTGCCGGTCACCGGTGTAGCCCGCCAGATGCCCCCCCAGCGTGAAGTCCTGTGCGCCGTTGACGATGAGGAATATAAGACCGATGAAGGCCAGCGCCGCCCCGCTCATGGAGTAGACGGCGTACTTGACGCCGGCCTTCCGGGCGGTGGTGGACATGGGCTGCATCACCAGCGGCAGCGTGGCCAGTGTCAGCAGCTCATAGAACAGATACATGGTCATCATGTTTCCGGCGAAGGCCACTCCCAGCGTCACACCGAAGGAGACGGTGAAAAACGACCAGAACATGGACAGATGCTTTTCGTGGCTCATGTAGTCGAAGGCGTACAGCATGGTAAAGGGCCACAGGGTAGCGGCCAGCCCCGCAAAGAGCCGGGAGGCGCCGTCCATCCGCAGGGTGAGGGTCAGCTCCTCCGTGAAGCGCAGCAGCTGGAAGCTCTCGCTGCCGCAGCGGAGGATGGAGAGCCACGTCACCGCCGAGGTCAGGCAGATCAGCACCCCATAGAACAGATGGCGGCTGCGGCTGTTGGGGAAGTGGATCAGGTACGAGACAAGCCCGCCCACCAGCGGCAGGAAAATGGGAAGCGTCAGATAAAGTCCGTTCATTTACCCGCACCTCCTTAAAGCACCTGCGCTGCCAGAGACTGGAACAGCGCCGTCAACCGGTCGGGGAACAGACCCAGCACCAGACACACCGCCGCCAGCACCACCAGCGGCAGGGTCATGGCCGGAGGCTCCCGGAGCCGTGGCTCCCCGGCGAACGCCCCGAACGTGGAGACGAACGGCATCAGCCCCGCTTTTGCCAGCCCGGCAGAGATGCCGAACATATTCTGTTCCGCGAAGTCCTCGCCGGGGAAGAAGCCGCTGACGATGGGAGCAAACAGGTATCCCGCCGTCAGCAACGCCGATACCAGCAGCACCGCCGGGATCAGATAGGCCAGAGGGCCGCCGAGTCCGTCCAGTGCCGCCAGAGAGATGGCCCACTTGCTGACAAACCCCCCGAAGGGCGGGATACCTACCAGCGACAGAGAGACGAACACCAGACACAAAAACGTCACCGGCAGGCGCCGTCCCAGTCCCCGGAAGTCCTCCACGTTCCGCAGCCCCGCCAGATGGATGATGACACCGGCAATGAGGAAGAGGCCAATTTTGGCCCATGCGTGGAAGAATACCTGCAAAAGACCGCCGGTGAGGCCGTCCTCCGTCAACAGGAACAGCGCCGTCAGCACATAGGAGATCTGGGAGATACTGGAGTAGGCCAGACGCTTCTTGAAGTCCCGCTCGCCGTAGGCCAGCATGGAGCCCATGAACACCGTTCCCAGTGCCAGCAGCAGACAGGCTGTCTGGACCCATGTGCCACGCAGCACGGAGGGGCCGGCGATGAAGTACAGTACCCGGATGATACCGATGACGCCCGCCTTGGTGATGATGCCCGACAGCAGAGCGCTGGCGGGGGCGGGGGCCACCGGGTGGGCTGAGGGGAGCCAGTTGTGCATGGGGAACAGGCCCGCCTTTGTACCGAAACCCAGCACCACGAAGAACACCGCCAGCAGCTCCAGCCCCGTGTGCTGCCCGGCAATGAGGGTGCCGCCTGGGGCGAAGTCCAGAGTGGAGGTATTGGTGTAGAGTACCACGATACCGAACAGCACGAAGAAGGCGCCGCCGATGGAGTAGTAGAGGTACTTCATAGCGCCGGTAACGGCGTCGTGGGTCAGCTCATGGAGCACCAGCGGCATGGAGCAGAGACTGGTGAGCTCGTAAAAGACGTACATCGATACGAAGTCTGCTGACAAAGCCGTCCCCAGCAGCATCCCCTCCGACAGAAAGAGAAACACATAAAACCGTGCCTCGTTTTGGGAGTGGCTCATGTACTCCACGGAGTAGATGAGGGCCAGCAGCCATGCCACCGCCGTCAGGGCGGAGAACACGGCGGCCACGCCGTCCAACTTCATGGCAATGGTCAGGGACTCCGTCAGGTGCCAGATGTTGGTGGCATAGCTGCTGCCGGACACCAGCGTCCAGACCACCAGCGCCGTTTCGATGACCTGCATGGTCAGCAGAAATGTGAGCCGCCCCCGGCGGCTGGGGAAGGGGAGCGCTGCCGCCAGACCGGTCAGCAGGGGCAGTGCGATCAAGAGAATCAGCATAGATGGTCACCTGTTCCTTTCCGGTCAGCCGCAGAATAGCCCCATGCCCATGGCGAACAGCTCCGTCACGGCGGCGGAGCCAAGGCCCACGGCCAGATTCATGGCCGCCAGCCCCGCCGTAGGCAGGGGGGAGAAGCGTTTGGGACGCTGGGCGTGCTCCGTCTCCTCCGGCACCCAGATCAGCATGGCGGTGTAGAGGAAGTAGAGCACGTTCAGCACCGTGGAGACCCCCAGCGCCAGCCATACCGCCCAGACTCGCCACCCAGCGGTGGCGGCGGCAGCGGTGGCGAAGTACAGCTTGGGGATGAATCCGGCGAAAATGGGGATGCCCACCATGGACAGAGCACCTATGGTGAACAGCACGCCTGCCGCCGGAGCCCGATGGGCCGCCCCCCGCAGGGAGCGGAAATCCTGATGACCGCCGGAGGCCCCGGCCAGCCCCGCCCCAGAGAGGAACAGCATGGGCTTGGTGACGGCGTGGGCCACGATCTGCAGCAGTGCTGCCAGCAGGGCGGCCTGCGTCCCCATGCCCAGCCCCATATAGATGTAGCCGATCTGTGCGCCGGAGGAGTAGGCGATCATGGTCCGCAGCCGCCCCGTCTGAATGGCGGAAATGCTGCACACCACCATGCCGCCGATGCCCAGCACCAGCAGCAGGTCCTGAATACCGCTGGCTGCAAAGACCTCGATGCCGATGACCTGATAGATGATCTTGATGAGCAGGAAGATGTACCCCTTGGATACCACACCCGACAGGATACCGGCGGAGGCGGGCGTAGCCCGACCATAGGTGTCGGGCATCCAGAAGTGGAAGGGAAACAGGCCGCTCTTAATGGCAAGTCCGCCCACCATCAGACCGATGGCCACGGTCATGGAGAAGCGGTAGGTGCCGTCGGCCCACAGCAGGGCAATGGACTCCTTCAGCTGTGGGAACAGCAGCTGGCCCGTAATGGAGTAGGTGAAGATGACGCCGATGAGAAACAGCCCGGAGCCCACCAGAGAAAAGATCATGTACCGCACGGCGGCCAGCAGGGGCCGTCCGCCGTCACGGGCCGCCAGCAGGCAGCAGGAGGCGATGGTCAGTACCTCAATGAACACGTAGGCGGTGAAGATATCATTGGTGTAGCACAGGGCCAGCAGAGCCACGTGGGCCAGATCGATCATCACCCAGTAAAGCCTCATTCGGTGCTCCGGGATGTCCCGGCGGATGCGGGGCATCCCACCCAGCACGCTCATCAGCATCACCGCCGCAAACAGCAGGGCCATGAAGGACTCCAGCACCCCCACGGTGATCTCGTTGCCCCACGGGGCGGGGTAATGACCCATCATATAGGAGTAGCTGGTGCCGTTCACGGCGCAGAACACCAGCAGCGCCGCCTGCATACAGACGCTGACGCTCAGCAGGAACAACGTCAGACCTCTGGCCCAGCGGTCGTTGGCGGCAAAGGAGATCACAGCGCATACCAGCGACAGAATGATGGCAAAGAGGGGGAAGTTCTGCACGAAGCTCATCGGCGGTCCCTCCTCTTTTTCTTATGGGAGATCATCATGTAGAGCTTATCCACGTCCAGTGTCCGATACGTCTTGTAGATCCGCACCGTCAGCGACAGCATCACCGCCGACACGCTGACGGAGACCACAATGCCCGTCAGCACCAGACCGGCGGGAATGGGATTGACATACCGGCTCATGTCCGTGACGCCGTCCACGATGATGGGAGCGGTGCGCCCGGCGATGTAGCCCCGGTCCGCCAGCAGCAGAAAGACGCCGCTGTCCATGATGTCCAGTCCGATGACCTTCTTGATGAGATTCCGGGAGAACAGCAGCATACAAAAGCCGATGACGAACAGCAGCACCGCCACAGCCTCCTCATAGTTAAAGGGGAGATTTTCCAGATGCATTTTTTACAGCTCCCCCCTTCGGAAGTACATATAAAAGCTATACATGGTGCAGCACACCACCAGTCCCACCGCCACGTTCAGCGGCAGGATCAGACCACCGGAGAGAATGTTCCCCGGCGTGCCGGGCGAGATGATGGAGTGCAGATGGTTGGCGCCGGTGAAGAAGGAGTAGCTCTTGGCCAGACAGTAAAAGCCCAGAGAGCACACCACCACCGCCCGGAGAATGGAGGCCCGGAAGGTGCGGGAGGCGGCCTCGTCGCCCCATACCAGCGCATAGATCATCAGACCCGCCGCCAGCACCGCCCCGCCGGAGAAGCCTCCGCCGGGGGAGAGATGGCCGTTGAGAAGGATGTAGACGCCGAACAGCAGGATCACCGGGATCAGCCCCCGGCACACCCCGGCCACAATAGGGTCGGCGGCATAGTTTACCACCTCATTAGATAGGGGGCGGCGCTTTTTGGGGGAGAGGTTCATGAGAATGGTCACGGCGCACACGGCGGTGAACAGCACAAAGGACTCACCCAGCGTATCGAAGGCACGGTAGTCCAGAATCATACCCGCCACGGTGTTGACGGCCCCGGTCTCCTTCGTACCCTGCTCCACATAGCGCTGGGCCACCTCATTGACGGTGGGTGCATCCGCCGAGCCGTAGCGGGGGAGGTTGGCCACCGTCATCAGCATCAGCGCCGCAAACACGGCGCACAGCAGGAAGGCCAGCACATTATAAAGCCGCAGGGAGCGCCGCAGGGAGCGTAGGAAGGTGTCCAGATCCCGCTTGGGCTGATAGGGCTCCACAGCCTCCGGCTGAGGCTCGTCCTTCTCCACATACAGCTGCTGAGTCAGGTCCAGATCGCCCTCCAGCCACTGGTGCAGCAGTTCCTGCTCAGTGGGTCGCTTCGTTTTCTTCATGGGGTTCCTCCTCTCCTTGTGTCTCCTCCACGTCGGCATCCCGGTCGATGCGGTCGATGCGCCGCAGCGTCAGGAAGAACAGAATGCCGGTGATGCCTGCGCCTACAGCGGCCTCGGTCAGGGCCAGATCGGGCGCCTCCAGCAGGATCCAAATGACGGACATGATGATGGAGTAGGCCATGTAGATGATGACCGCCCGCAGGGGCTTTTTCACCAGCGCCGTGGCCACGGCGCACACCAGCAGACCCGCCAGCAGCAATAGACGGAATACGGTGCTCATGGGGCGCTCACCTCCTCCGTCTCCTCCGGCAGCTCCAGATAGCGGGCCAGATCCTCCTGCCCGGCCCGGTACTCAAATTGCGCCAGCATATGGCTGGACAGGGGAGAGGTATACCACTGGATCACCAGCACCAGCACCAGCTTCCACAGCACGGCCCGGAAGCCTACCGCCACCATGACGCCCAGCAGCACCAGCCCCAGCGCCAGCGTGTCGGCGATGGCGGCGGCGTGGAGCCGGTTCAGGGCATAGTCAAAGCGGAACAGACCCAGCAGCGCCGTAAGCAGGGCGAAAAGCCCCCCCACCACGCACAGGGCGGTCACGCCGAAGCGGATCCATTCACCGATCATGGGACGCCTCCTCCTTTTTCCGCTGATTGCGCTGATAGAGATTGATGTAAATGCGGCAGAGCATCATCACGGCGATAAACGACAGCACCACATAGATCAGGGCGATGTCCGCCAGATAATCCTCTCCCAACAGGAAGGTCAACACCACGATGACCATCACCACGATGGTGCCGACGAGGTTGATGCCGATGATGCGGTCCACCGTCAGTCTGGCCCGGATGATATACACCAGCGCTGCCAGAATGCCTGCGGCCAGCACCACCAGAGCGCCCCAGAACAGATAATTATAGCACTGCTCGATCAGATCCATCACTTGCTGCCCTCCAGCTTCTTCAGAATACGAACCAGATTCCAGTCCGGGATGGCCTCACCGCCGTCCTTATCCAGACACAGTACCAGAAATTCCTCCTCGTGCTGCCGGATGGTGACGGTGCCGGGGGTCAGGGTGATGGAGTTGGACAGCAGCACACGGGAGCTGGCCTCCTCCAGCGGCACCTGCAGCCGCACCACGGCAGGGCGGTAGGCAGCCTTGGGGGAGAGAATGACCTTCATGGTCTGCACATTGGCCTTCACGATCTCCCATACCAGCGTCACGCCGTATTGGAGATACCGCCCCAGCCGCCCCAGCACCCGCCGCTCGTTCCGGGGATGATACCCCAGCACGGCGACGCAGAAGGCATATACAAGCCCCGTTACGACGACGCCGAACAGGCAGATCTCCAGCGTCACCCGCCCGTTGAAAATAAGCCACAGCAGAAACAGAAACACACACATCAGCATGGGTAGTCACATCCTTTTTCGGGGCGGGCTGTTCCGTACCCATCCCCTGATAATTTACATAAAACGTCCAAAGTTGCACGCAAAATTCATTGTACCATGGTTAGAAAGCACAAGTCAATAAAAACCGGTTTCACAATGCGAAAAAATGAAGGAAAGCCGCCGGGAAACCCGGAAAGTCCCAGTCCGCAGCATAGGAAATCGTGCCGGTTTTTGGCATATTTCCACCGCCGGAAGGCACCTCTTGCGCCGGAGGGCGTCTCCTGTTATAATACGGTGAAGAACAGGAGGTGCGTTCATGGCGCTATACACACAAAAGACCATCCTGCGGGCCTTTGGGGAGATGCTGGAGGAGATGCCCTTCGACAAGATCACCGTGACGGCCCTTGTAAAGCGGTGCGATATCAGCTCCAACACCTTTTATTATCACTACCGGGACATCTATGATCTGTTGGATGCGTGGTTCCATCTGGAGTTGGGCCGCTTCACCGGAGAGGGTACCGACTGGCATACGTCCACCAAGGCCGTCATGCGGGAGTGTCAGGCCCATCCCGCCAAGATCTACCATGTGTTCAACGCCCTGTCACGGGACCGGATGGAGCAGTATGTGTTCTCCCTGACGGACGACACCTTTTTCCGGCTGGTGCAGCAGCAGACGGAGAACAGCGGCCTGCCGCAGGAGCGGGTGGAGGAGATTGCCGCCTTCTGTCGCTATGCCTATGTGGGCTTTTTCCTGCAATTCCTGTGGAACCGTATGGAGGCGGACATCGACCGCAGCGTGGACCGGCTGGGGGAGCTGATGACCGCCTTTGTCCGCAGCGCCATGGCGGAGCCGGCGAACTGAATTTTCGGATAAACCGGCAGAAATGTCCCAAATAGGACGCTTCTGCCGCCGTCTATGAGGGCGGCATCCGGGGCTATCATGCGGCCCAGGAGACGGCGGAAAAGTACGATATCAACGTGCCGTGGCTGATCCTCATGGATCCCACCTCCGCCTGCAATATGCACTGCACCGGCTGCTGGGCGGAGGAACACCAAAACTGAAGTCGATGAACGAGAGGCCCACGGCATGGCCGTGGGCCTCTCCCTGTCCGGAGATAAAAGACAAATTGTAACCATTTTGTGCATATTTTGTAATTGCAATTCCCATGGGGATAGACCATAATAAAATACAGTTTCACGCAGCTTACGGGACAGCCTGCAGAGTGATCTGCGGGCTGTCTTTCTGGATAGACAGCATCGGTCACGTTCAATACCATAGGAGAATCGCATGGGCTTTAACACACTACCCTTTATTTTCATCTTTCTGCCGGTGTTTCTGGCAGTATATTACCTGATGCCGGAGCGACTGCGAAACGGCGTTCTGACATTAGGGAGTCTTGTCTTTTACCTGCTCGGCACATGGAAGCGGCCGTGGTGTCTGGCGCTGCTGCTGGGGCTCATGGCTCTGACGTGGCTCTCCGGCCGGAAGCTGGCGGGGAGCAAGCCCCTGCTGGTGGGGAACCTGCTGGTGCTGGGCCTGTGCCTTTTCGGCTTCAAATATGCCGGCCTGCTGGGCAGCGGCATCGCCCTGCCGCTGGGCCTGAGCTTTTACTCCTTCCAGATGGCCGCCTACGTCATCGACGTGTACCGTGGCCGCATGGAGCCGGAGGAGTGTCCGGTATCCTACGCCGCAGAGATCCTGATGTTCCCCAAGCTCCTCTCCGGCCCTCTCATGGACCCGGCGGAGCTGAAAGCGCAGATGTACCGCCGCACCTGCACCCTGCGGGAGCTGGATGCGGGCCTGCGGGACTTCATCATCGGCCTTTCCATGAAGGTGCTGCTGGCCAACCAGATCGGCGGCCTGTGGCGTCAGGTCAAGACCATCGGCTTCGAGAGCGTCTCCACCCCTATGGCGTGGCTGGGCCTTGTGGCCTACTCCCTGCAGCTGTATCTGGACTTCTGCGGCTATTCGTGGATGGCCATCGGCGTGGGGGAGATGCTGGGCTTCCGGCTGCCCCGGAACTTCGAGCATCCCTACGCCGCCCGCTCCATGCGGGACTTCTGGCGCCGCTGGCACATCAGTCTCAGCTCTTGGTTCCGGGACTATGTGTATATCCCGCTGGGCGGCAGCAAAAAGGGGGAGGGCCGTACCTACCTGAACCTGCTGGTGGTGTGGCTGTTTACGGGCCTGTGGCACGGCAGTACGCTGAACTTCCTGCTGTGGGGACTGTTCCTCTTTGCCCTCATCTCTCTGGAACGTCTGGGCTGGGGCAAGGTGCTCCGGCGCAGTCAGGTGATCTCCCGGCTCTATATGCTCCTGGTGATCCCCCTAAGTTGGATGCTCTTCGCCATCCCCTCCCTGAAGGACATCGGCAGCTATATCGGGCGGCTCTTTGCCTTCTCCGGCGGCACGGCGGTCCATGCACGGGATTTTCTGGTCTACGGACGGCAGTACGCCGTGGTGTTGGTCATCGGTCTGCTGGTGTCCACGCCCTTACCGGAGAAGCTCTGGTGCCGCATCCGCACCTCCCCGCTGGGAACGGTGCTCCTGCTGGTGCTGTTCTGGGTATGCGTTTACTGTATGGCGGTGGCCACCAACGACCCCTTTATGTATTTCAGCTTTTGAGGACGAGCAGCCATGAAGAGATTAGAACCAAAACAGAGAGGACTGGCCGCGCTGGCCATCCTGCTGGTGGCCACCTCCCTGGCAGCCACCGTAACGGGCCTTGTGCTGAAGGCCCAGCTGCAAAAGTATGTAGGGGGCTGGGAGGACCGTTTGGCCATCGCCGTGCCATTCATGCTGCTGCATGACGACACGGACCTCCGCCGCATGGAGCAGGCCAAGCAGCGTAGTCAGGATGAGCCAAAGCAGCCGGAGCAGCCCACTGAACCGGAAAAGCCTGCCGAGCCGGAGCAGCCCACTGAACCGGAAAAACCCGACGAACCGGAGAAGCCGCAGGTGCCGGGAGTGCCTACGGAGCTTCCCACCGTGGTGCCGGGGGCCCAATACGGCGAGGACGAGAGCTTTTTCGACGATGCCCTGTTCATCGGAGATTCCCGCATGGTCAGCTCCGCCTACTATGCAAGGCTTGGCAAGGCGGATTACTTCACAGACGTTGGCATGAATGTTTTCCAGATGTTCTCCGTTACCGCCTCGGACGATAACTTCGATGCCACGGACCTGACGACCCTGCTGCAAAACCGTACCTATAAGAAGATCTTCATCATGCTGGGCATCAACGAGTGTGGCTACCCCATGAGCAGCCTGCTGAGCGCCTATCAGGAGGACATCGACACCTTGAAAAGGCTCCAGCCGGATGCCACCATCTACCTGCTGAAGGTCTACGGCGTGTCCCGCTCCGTGGCGGAGAGCGCCAGCTACTTCAGCCCCCAGCGCCTACAGGAGATCAACGACGGCATCGCCGGTCTGGCCGACGGCAAGAAGGTTCACTGTCTGGATGCCTCCCACCTCTACTGCGATGACGAGGGCTACATGAAGGAGGAGTACACCAGCGACGGCGTCCATCCCTACGCCAAGGATGCAGCGCTGTTTGCCCAGTGGCTGTGCCAGCAGATCAGCGGCGGCCGGTAGGCCTTTACAGATCACCGGATGTGTGGTATCCTGTGTAAGAACACAAAAGGAAAGGGGACGGCAAAATGTCGGGACTCTATGACCGGGTGCAGCGCAGCCCCCGGCAAAAAACCTTCCCGTGGTGGGCGGTCATTCTGGCGATCGCTCTGGTAGTGCTGACCTGCATCGGCCTGTTCCTCAGCCGGCCCCAGCGCATCAAGAACCGCTACGAGGCCTGCATGGACGCCGTCTCCGCCAGCACCATCTATGCCAAGCGCCACCGGGGCGTCCGGGCGCTGGTGGACGGACAGGAGCTGCGCCTGCGAGAGAGTAACGCCCGCTCCATATACAGCAGTCTGGCCGCTTTGGGCGTGGGCCACTTCACCGACCGGCTGCCGGAGGGGGAGCCGGATGCCACCCTCTATTACAGTGACACCTCGGTGATGCGCCTGTGGCGCTATCCGCTGAAGCGCAGCAGCTCCGGCCGTTGGGAGGGTGTGTTCATTTCCTTTGTATCGCTGGATGGCACCACCTATTCCTACTACACCGACCGAACGGACTGGCAGAATATCTCATGGCCATTGTCACCTGAGAGCAACGCCCCGTGGAGCAACTGAAGAATGACCGAAGGAGGTGTGACCTGTGGGTCACACCTCCTTTTTCACAGCTCCTGCTTGATGGAGCGTATGGCATTTTTCTCCAACCGGCTCACCTGCGCCTGCGAGATGCCGATCTCGGAGGACACCTCCATCTGGGTCTTGCCCTGACAGAACCGCAGGGCCAGAATGTTCCGCTCACGGGGCTGCAAGTGGGAGATGGCGTCCTTCAGCGCCAGCTGCTGCAGCCAGCCCTCATCGCTGCTGTGGTCGTCCCGGATCTGATCCATGACGCACACGGCGTCCCCGCCGTCGGCGTACACCGGCTCATACAGAGACACCGGGGCTGACATGGCGTCCATGGCGAACACCACCTCCTCACGGGGCAGCTCCAGCTCCTGGGCGATCTGCTCCACCGTAGGCTCCCGCTGCTGCTGGCGCAGGAGCCGCTCACGGGCC
>OGRE01002577.1_pt1 | contig 12460 bp, 8 predicted proteins | sample 1553421 | NCBI WGS metagenome assembly OGRE01 (sample SAMEA2580076, study PRJEB22360) | human gut metagenome | biome: human gut; feature: human-associated habitat; material: faeces | place: Denmark | collected 2008/2010 | reverse complement strand
GTTGATGGTGCAGGGATGGAGAAGGTACGAATGGAAAGAGATGGCGGGAATTGAAGCCTTTTCATTACGGTTCCTGCCCGAAAAGTCACAGACTATAGAAGGACAGGTGAATCATACCTATTCATTATATAAAGACAATGATTTCGGAGAAAAAGCATGGATAACCTCATTAATGAGAAAAGATGCACATGACAACCAAAAAGAAGAAGTTAAACCCATTGATTTCTATACCACAGAAATATGCGCCTCTAAATTCAAAGGTAAAACACTACAGGACTTGTACGCTCCATCCATCTCAAAAATGAAGAAGGAAGTACATGTCATAGCTTCTTTCCTCCAAGGAGAAAGCACGCTTGAACTAATGCAGAAAACCCAACAAAGTACATTCTACATGGTTACCCCAAAATTTTATGAAGATTGCGTATTAAACCTCATGGCTTCTGATGCCAAAGACCCAGTAAGGGATGCCATAAAAAAACAGAGAAAGGGATTCATGGATGAAACAGAATATCCCGATTTTTACGTAAAGCTCAACCATTTCTATCCCAATTTCCCTAAACCGTACACATTTTACCAAGACAAAGAATATGAAACGAACTATCCTGACAGTCTATACACCGTTTCTGGCGTATTCAACGGGCGTAAACTTCCCACTGTAACCATTCGCAACAAACGAAATGGATTACGACGATTCAACAACAGCAAACCCACCATCATCATAGATGCTTATAAAGCTTTCAACCTCATAACCGACCATGGATTGAACGGAGGAAAACATGATTGGAGAACTTTCTCACAACAAATCGCTTTTAGTTTTGCGAATGACATGGGACAAGACAGACGGTACTCTATCAAAGAATGGTTTGACGGAATCCCATTAAAAATGAATCCAAATGAAAATACCAGGAATGACCAAGACTTCAACAGCCAAGAAGACTACGCCATTGCCAGTTCCAATAAATCGGGAATTCTCCTTTCTGATAAATATGAAGAACCGGAGCATGACGAAAAAAGTCCAACCCCAATAGGCTCCAATTTCAGTATTTCCAAACAAAAGCTCAAAAAATACCGCCTGCTCCGCTACCTTGACAAAATCTATATCTACACCGATTATGCCCCTCGCGAACAAGGCAGTTGGAAGTATGCACAAGACAACCAGCCCGAAGTCATCATAGACTACCGTCTCTTCCCCAACGACGGACAGCAAAGGACTTACCGGGACCGGCATTACGTCCTGCGAGGCTACGCCGTCTGCGAGGATTTCTACAGCCCCGATTACAGCCGGAAACCTCTGCCTGAAACCAAGGACTACCGGCGCACACTGCTATGGATACCGGAAGTCAAGTTCGATGAAAAAGGAGAAGCTACCGTACGGCTCTTCAACAACAGCAAACAGACCGTCATTTCCGTGGAGGCGGAAGGCATCACTGGGAAAGGAATACCTATCGTATGGAAGTCTGACGTTTGTACAATGAGCAAAAGGAACAAAGATTACCTTTATAAAACTATAACGATTAAATAAAGACCATATGAAAAAAGATTTCAACCGTATTATATACTACTTTATGGGGATAATCATCCTTACCGTATATTCTTTAGAGGGAATCAACCTACACTCGGATTTCACTACCACATTAGTATCCTATATCATACTTATCTCTGTGTTATCCCAATTTTATGAATGGGGGTACGGCAAGAAGAAGTACAAAAAGGAAGAAACTCCTAATAGCATAAAGTATATTGAACGTTCCGAACGCGTTACAGGTGTACTATTTTTGATATTATTCATATATAATGTGTTTTTCACTCAATGATACGAATAGAATATCTAAATAACAAACGGAATACTTCTTTAATCTTTTAAACACATGAATACTCAAATCAAACTTATCCTACGCGCCCTATTGCCATTACTGTTCATTGGAGCGAACAGAATAGGCCAGCACATAGCCCGTCCTCATTTCATCCCGAACGGTGCCGCAGTAAGGGTAGAAGTATTGTTCCCCGCATTTTTGCTCTTCTTCTTCCCTATCATCCTGCTCATACACGGATGTATCTGCTATATAAACCAACGTCATAAGTTTAACCTGAAACGTCTGGCTTACGCTTTGGCCATCCTGTTCATTCTAATGTCCATTCCAACCTTTTTCCTTTCGGACAACCCATTATCTGCTAAAATATGGGAAGCATCGGAAAACCTTTTTGGCTCGGTAATACTTTGGCTGTACCTTTATGGGATGAACGCCACGAGACAGGTTAACGTCCCGGAATGGAATAGCAAATCCGGCGTGGCATGGTTCTGCATCAGCTTATGCCTCATCGTAGGAATTCTCATTCCGTCTTGCCTGTTTCATTATGGAGTCATAGGAAGCATGCCATTCAGATTGTACAGCCCGCTCATCCTGTCATACGGATGGTTCGGGCTTATATGGCTTTTGCAAAACAAATGGATAAAAGCCGGGCTTTTAATTCTGGCCGTTTTCTCTTTCGTCTACATGTTCAACATGTCCACTATTCCATAACATTAAAATCAACTGCAATGAAAAACCTTCTTCTTTGCTGCCTTGCTGCAACCTTAGCCGTCTCCTCCTGCCAGAAAACGAGCATCAGGCAGACGCTGGAAAAAGCCGGTGAAAACCGCCGGGAACTGGAAACCGTATTGGAACATTACAAAAATGAGCCGCTCAAAGAGAAAGCCGCACGCTTCCTTCTGGAAAACATGGACGGGCATTTCGCCCACACCGGTGAAGCCGTCGACGTGTACGACAATTACATGGACAGTGTGTTCCGCCATTGCAACGGAGACCGTGTGTTCTGGATCATGAAATACGATACTATCTTGCAACGAACAGGCCTGGATTTGGAATTAAGCCAAGACGAACGCCTGTACGATGCCCAATCCGTCACGGCAGACTTCCTGACCGAACATATCGACAGTGCATTCACCGTATGGCAACAGAACTGGAACAAACAATACAGTTTCGAAATGTTCTGCCGCTATGTGCTGCCTTACCGTATCGGGAATGAAAAGACAAGTCTTTGGAGGAAGACATTCACCGTGCCTTCATGGGTGCGCGAAGCATACGCCCCCAACCAAGACAACTCCACCTACGCCTATGGCATGGCCAACGACATTCTGGGAGGCATGCGTTCCGTCATTTATTATCCTCCGCAATTCCTTCCCGACCTCCCCCTCACGGCACTCGAACATGTCAAGTCGGCTTCCTGCAAGGAATATGCACACCTGTGCGTGGCCGTACTGAGGGCGCATGGCCTGCCTGCCACCATCGACTTCACACCACAGTGGGGCAACCGCGGATTGGGGCATGAATGGTGCGTGTTCTTTTCCGACAACCATTCTTTCATCCCTTTCAATCCGGGGGAACGACTCGGAGACCACTTCATGAAGCGGAAGGAAGACCGGCTGACCAAAGTGTTCCGCCAAACCTACGAGAAACAACCGGAATCGCTCTATATGCAGAATAAGGGGGAAGAGGAGATTCCCGACCTTTTCGACACACCTTATATCATGGATGTGACAAGGGAATACACGGCCACTTCTGATGTGGAGGTGGAGTTGTACAACAACGTTGAAAACGGCAGGTTCGTCTACCTGTCCGTCTTCGACAACCAAGACTGGAGCATCGTGCATTGGGGCACGCGCCACGGACGGAAAGCCACCTTCCGGGACATGGCACGAAACGTGGTGTACATGCCCGTACATTATTCCGAAGAAAACGGCACGGTTCCGGCCGGAGACGCTTTCCTTTTAGACCCACAAGGAAATATCCATAAAATGACAGCCGACACCACACAACGCACGACGGTGGAAGTGAAACGCAAATTCCGCGACGTACGTTCCAACCAATTCCTTCAGGGCGTAATCGGCGGGAAGTTCCAAGTGGCCAACCAGGAAGACTTCAGCGATTCGCTGACCATACATGTCATCCCGCACCTGAAGGACAACAAATTCTATGTCGTCCATCCCCGTTACACCGGCAAATACAGATATTTCCGTTACCTGTCGCCGGACTGGTCGAGAGGCAACATGGCCGAACTTTATACGTTCAATGCCGCCGGCGACACGCTGAAGCATAAACGGCTGATAGGCAACTTCCACGTACGTCCCTGGTGTGGGCCGGAAAACCTGTTCGATGGCAATGTCCTTTCCTTCTACGACTCCCACGACGTGTACGGCGTATGGTACGGATGGGAACTGGAACAGCCGGAAAACGTGGCACGTATCGTATTCCTGCCGCGTAACGATGACAACTTCATCCGCGAAGGCGAAGAATACGAATTGTTCTATTGGAACCACGGGACATGGATGTCATTAGGGCGCAAGACGGGGAATTTCGAGGCGGTATTGAAATACGACAACGTCCCGGCCCAGGCCTTGTTCCGCCTGCACAACCGTACCAAAGGCTCGGAAGAAAGAATCTTCACTTACGAAGACGGAAAGCAAATCTGGTGGTAACCCTTTGGGTATCTACACAGGGATTTTACAAAAAGATCCTTCATCTTTCAGGCTTCATGGTAATCCGTTCATAATATTGACGTTACAGGCTGAAGGATATTTCAGGCATCCTTCAGCCAAGCCTCATTTCGTTCGGCACAGAACGGAAAATCGTTCGCCTGAGATTGAAAAATCATTCGGCTGAGAACGAAAAACGAATCTCAGCCGAATGATTTTTCATTTGCTTCATGATGAAAATCCGCTTTCTGCAATGAAAGGAAACTGAAAGATGGCCTCCCTATTCTTCATCCCATAACAAACTATACGACAAAGCGTTGACATGTCGCCTGAAAGATGAAGGCTCTTTTCTGAAAAACCTTGGGAGGGAAAGCATGCGGGACGTGGAAGCTATAAACACATAAAAAAAGCATCCATAATCCTTGGATTACCGATGCCTTTATATTTTGTCGGGATGACTGGATTCGAACCAGCGACCACTCGCCCCCCAGACGAGTACTCTAACCGGACTGAGCTACATCCCGTTTGCGGGTGCAAAAGTAGAAATTGTTTTTGAATTCTCCAAATAAATTTCTACTTTTGTGCTGGTATAACCCACATTTTAGGCAAAACATGCAAATCAGACTTACCGCGCCGCTACACCTGCGGCATAAAACCATACTGCCGGCCAGCAAAAGCATCAGCAACCGGGCCCTCATCATCCATGCACTGGCCGGAGGAAAAGACTTGCCGAAAAATGTGTCGGACTGCGACGACACATTCGTTATGGTAAGGGCACTGACGCAAACCGACGACCCCATCGACATCATGGCGGCCGGTACGGCCATGCGTTTCCTTTCGGCTTACTGGTCTGTGAACGAGGGAACACATACCCTGACTGGTACAGCCCGGATGAAACAACGCCCCATCGGCATCTTGGTAAATGCCCTGCGGACACTGGGCGCACAAATAGAGTATGTGGAAACGGAAGGTTATCCCCCCCTGCGTATTTCCGGCGGACTGCATGAGGGAGGCCGGCTCAGCCTGCCGGGAGACGTGAGTTCCCAATACATTTCCGCTTTGCTGATGATCGGTCCGGTCCTAAGAAAGGGTTTGGAACTGGAACTGACGGGACAGGTCATTTCACGCCCCTACATCGACCTGACCCTGAAACTGATGAAAGACTTCGGTGCACAAGCGGAATGGACAGACGAACGACACATCAAGGTGGAACCGCAACCTTACCGTCCGACACCCTATTATATAGAAAACGACTGGAGCGCGGCATCCTACTGGTATGAAATGATGGCTCTGACGCCCGACAAAGACGCGGAAATCATCCTGACCGGCCTGTTCGCAGACAGTGCCCAAGGAGATTCTGCCGTACACGGCCTGTTCGAACCGATAGGCGTGCACACGGAATTCTTCTGCGACGACGACGGAATACCATGTGTCAGACTGACCAAACAACCCATCGCCACGGAACGCCTGGAGTATGATTTCGTCAACCAACCGGACTTGGCACAGACATTTGTAGTCACGTGTGCCATGTTGGGGCTTCCGTTCCGTTTCACGGGTCTGCAAAGCCTGAAAATCAAGGAAACCGACCGCATCTCCGCACTTATCCGCGAACTGGAAAAACTGGGGTATCCCTTGCATGAAGCCTGCGGATCAGAAATATCTTGGGACGGGCAACGCACTGAAGTCCGGCCACATCCGGCCATCGACACCTACGAAGACCATCGCATGGCCATGGCGTTTGCACCTTGCTGTTTCGCCGTTCCCGAAATATATATCAATCATCCGCAAGTGGTCAGCAAATCTTATCCCCATTATTGGGACCACTTGAAAGAAGCGGGATTTGAAATTATGGCCTTATGATTATCATTTACATTCTTATAGCCCTTGCCGCCGCAGCCGTCATTGCTTTCGTGGCCGGCAGTTTGCGCAACCGCTCACTAAAAAAGAAACTGGCACAAGGCGAAATCAGCGAAATGCCGACCGTGGTACAACCGCCACAGGAATGTTGCGGACAGCACGAAGTCTGCGAAAAAGAAAGCCTGCTGGCTGCCGTAAGCAAACAAATAGAGTATTACAACGATGAAGAGCTCGACCGTTTCCGGGGAAAGGACGCTTCCTCGTACAGCGAGACGGAAACGGACGAGTTCAGAGATATCCTCTACACGATGCGCGACGACGAAGTGGCCGGATGGGTGCGCAGTCTGCAACTGCGCGGCGTTCCCCTTCCCGACGCATTGAAAGACGAAGTTTTCCTTATTATCGGAGAAAGGAGATTCGACCACGCATGAGCATCCTGTCTTACACTTTCTTCCAGAATGCCCTGTTAGGCAGTCTATTGGCCAGTATCCTTTGCGGGCTGATAGGCACTTATATCGTTGCACGGCGGTTGGTCTTCATCAGCGGCGGCATCACCCACGCCTCGTTCGGCGGTATCGGTATCGGAGTTTACCTTGGATTTTCCCCCATACTCTCTGCAGCCGTATTTTCCGTATTGTCCGCCTGCGGCATACAATGGTTCAGCCACCGCCGCGACATGCGCGAAGATTCGGCCATCGCCATTTTCTGGACTTTAGGCATGAGCATCGGTATCATTTGCAGTTTCTTGGCACCGGGCTTCACCCCGGAGTTGTCCTCCTACCTGTTCGGCAATATATTGACCGTGACACCCTCGGACCTTTATTTGTTAGGCACATTGGCACTCATCGCCATTGTGGCTTTCACATGTTTCCTTCGTCCGCTCGTTTCCATGGCTTTCGATGCCGAATTCGCCCGTTCGCAACGCCTTCCGGTTATCACGGTGGAATATCTGATGATGGCCTTCATCGCACTGACTATTGTAGCCTGCCTGCGTATGGTGGGCATCGTGTTGGTCATCTCCCTACTGACCATCCCTCAAGTGACGGCCAATATTTTCACGCATAGTTTCAAACGTATGGCACTGCTCTCCATCGTGACAGGTTACAGCGGCTGTCTGGGCGGCCTTTACCTGTCGTACCATTACAATATACCGTCGGGCGCCTCCATCATTTTCGTCTCCATACTCATCTATTTGGTGTGCAAAGGAATTTCATGGTCGATTATTCGATGGAAAAGGCAATAAAATACATGTTTTTCAGTTATCTAACTGTGTAAAGAACGCATTGGGAAAAAGGATTCTACATATCATCACCTCCGGACTCGTCCTCCTGTCCGTCCTGACGGCGTGTTCCACGAAAAAGAACACGTCGGGTACCCGTTTTTACCATGCCATGACGGCACGGTTCAATACGTACTTTAACGGGTCGGAGGCCTTCAAAGAAGGAGTCCTCGAACAACAAAAAGGACACAAGGACAATTACACGACCTTATTGCCCATGTATGCCGTGCGAAATAAATCTACGGCAGCCATGGGAAAGTCCAACTTCGAGACCGCCATCGAAAAATGCGAGAAAGCCATCAAGCTGCACTCCATAAAGGCGCGGCCGAAATCGAACGTCAACAAGCGGAAAACGGCCAAGGAAAAAGCGTATATGGCCCGTAAGGAGTTCAACCTATTCTTGCGGCACGCCTGGCTGCTCATGGGGAAAGCCCAATTCCAGCAGGGCAATTTCATCGAAGCGGCCTCCACGTTCAATTATATCAGCGGGCTGTATGCCGGACAGCCTGAAATCGTGTCCGTAGCTCGGGCCTATCTGGCCCGTTGCTACGTAGAACTGGAATGGCCTTACGATGCAGAGGATGTCTTTCATAAAATACAACGTGACAGTATCGGAAGTGAAGGAAAACGGGAATTCAACGCTTCATACGCCGATTACCTCATCTTCGTGAAACAATATAAAGAGGCTATTCCTTATTTGCAAAAAGCCGTCAAGAAGGAAAAAAGCAAACTGCAACGTGCACGCCTGAACTTCCTGCTGGGACAGTTGTACCACGAAACGGGAAACAAAGCAGAAGCCTACAAGGCCTTGCGGCGTGTCATACGTGCCAATCCTCCATACGAATTGTCTTTCAACGCCCGTATCCTGCAAACCGAGGCCATGGCCAGCGGAAACCACAATAAAATGGTGAAGAAATTGCGACGCATGGCCAAGAACAAGAAAAACAAGGACTATCAGGACCAGATTTATTATGCCATCGGCAATATCTATCTGGCCAACCGGGATACCGCCCGGTGTATCGGGGCATACGAAACCGGTGCCAAAGAAAGTACACAGAACGGCATTGCCAAAGCCATGGTATTGTTGCGTCTAGGTGAGATTTATTGGGACAAGGAGGACTATATCAACGCACAACGCTGTTACGCCGAACTGGTCGGCATATTGGACAAAGAAAACGAAGCTTACAAAGAGGCGGAACGCCGCTCAGGCATCCTGACCGAACTGGAACCTCATTTGTCGGCCGTCAAACTGCAAGACAGCCTGCAATGGTTGGCCAAGTTGCCCGAAAACGAACGTAACGAGGCCATCGACAAAGTCATCGAGGCCTTGAAGAAGCAAGAGAAAGAAGAAGCACGCAAGGCCATGCAGGCCGAAATGGCTGCCAATATGCCCAAAACTCCGACAGCCACCCCCACCCTGCCTACGGGAAACCGCGGGGCGCAGGCGGGAGCTTCCGGACAAACCGGCACGTGGTATTTCTATAACCCGTCGGTCGTAGCCCAAGGCAAACGTCAGTTCCAACGTACGTGGGGCAAACGCCCGTTGGAAGACAACTGGCGGAGAAGCCATAAGAACGAGGACCGCACGGAAGATTTCGGAGAATATGACTACAGCGAAGAGAGCGACAGCCTGATGGCGGCACAAGCCGACAGCATCGCCTTGGCCGACAGCATTGCCGAAGCCCAGGAGCGTATGGCCGACTCATTGGCCAGCGACCCGCACAACCGGGAATATTACCTGCAACAAATCCCGTTCACGGAAGAGCAGTTGCAAGCCTCCAACGACATCCTGCGCGACGCGCTTTATCAAGCCGGCATCCTGGAAATGGAGAGACTGGAAAATTTCGGTTTGGCACGGCGTACCCTGTTGCGTCTTATCGAAACGTTCCCGGACGTAGCCGACAAAGACAACGTGTACTACCATCTATTCCTTATCAACGGCCGACTGAATGACATGGCCGAAGCCGAACAGTATAAACAGCGGCTCATCGAGGAGTTCCCAGACAGCCGGTATGCCATCATGCTGGCCAACCCCAAATACGAGCTTTACGCAAGGCAGGGCAAGCACATAGAGGATTCTCTGTATGCCGCCACATACGAAGCTTACGGCAAGAACGAATATGAGGAAGTGTTCCGCAATTATTCCATTTCGACTTCGGATTTCCCGGAGGGGGCACACCGCGCTAAATTCATGTTCATACAAGCCATGAGCCAACTGTACGGCGGAGAACGGGACAGCTTCTTGGTCACGTTGAAACAAGTCATCGAGAAATATCCGAAAGACGAAGTAACGGAAATTGCACAAAGCATCGTGAAAGGCATTCAGGAAGGCCGGTCGCTGACCGACGGGAAATACGCGGCAAGCGACATCTGGAGCCGGCGTTCGCTGACGGCTCTGCAAGACTCCACAGCCGAAGCGCAGCAATTAAGCGACGAACGCCTCAGCAACTTCGTATTCCTGTTGGCCTATCCGGAAAACAGTCTGGACGAGGACCAACTGTTATATGAGATGGCCCTGTATAATTTCACCAGTTTTATGGTACGCAATTTCGACATCGACATCGTGAAGGCCGACGGACTGGCACAAATGCGCGTCAGCGGTTTCCTCAACTATGACGAGGCACACGCTTACGCCCAAAAGCTGTATGCCGATCCGCACATGAGTGTCGTGCTTAAAAACATACGTTCTGTCATCATCTCCGAAAGCAACCTGAAGCTGCTGGGCACGGTCTTCAGTTTCGACGATTACAAGAAGTTCTACGATGAGAAGTTCGCACCGCTGCAAGTGCCGGAGGACCTGAGACTGGACGAACCTACTTCCATCGAAATCCGTACGCCGGACGACGAACCGCCTGCCGGAGACGAAGAATACGAAGAAGAGGAGGAAGACACGGACAGCGGTATTATTTTCTAACATACGAAACCATTACAATGATGAACAACGGTTTATTACTTTGGGTAGACGATGAAATAGAATTGCTGAAAGCGCATATTCTTTTTCTCGAAAAGAAAGGATACGAGGTAGAAACCGTATCCAACGGGCAGGATGCACTGGACAAGTGCAGCGAAACGACCTACGACCTGATTCTGCTGGACGAGAACATGCCCGGCCTGAGCGGGCTGGAAACCTTGTCGCGCATCAAGGAAATCACACCGGTCACGCCGGTGGTCATGGTGACGAAGAGCGAAGAGGAGAATATCATGGACCAGGCCATCGGTTCCAAAATTGCCGACTATCTCATCAAGCCCGTCAACCCCACGCAAATCCTCCTGACCCTGAAAAAGAACATCCATAAGAAAGAAATCGTCACGGAGGTGGCTCAAAACGCCTATCAACAGAACTTCGGCAAGATTGGCATGCAAATCAATGACTCATTGACGTTCGAGGACTGGAAAGAGGTGTACAAACGATTGGTATACTGGGAACTGGAGCTGTCCGAGACCGACAGCAACATGGACGAAATGCTGGGCATGCAGAAAACGGAAGCCAACCTGGCTTTTGCCAAATTCATACACAAACACTACGAAGAGTGGATCACCCACCCCGAAGACCGCCCGCTGATGAGTCCGGATATCTTCAAAACCAAAATATTCCCCCTGCTGAACCAAGGGGAAAAGGTGTTTCTCATCGTTCTGGACAACTTCCGTTACGACCAATGGCGGACACTCAGTACGGAACTGGCGGATGCGTTCCTCATCGACGAAGATATTTATTGCAGCATCTTGCCCACGGCCACACAATATGCGCGCAACGCCATCTTTTCCGGTCTGATGCCGGACAAAATCGCCCAAATGTACCCGGACCTCTGGGTGGACGAAGACGAAGAAGAGGGCAAGAACCTGAACGAAGGGCCTCTCATCCAGACCCACGGAAGTTGCCCCCAATTGGACCGTTACCGCCGTAAGAATACATTCAGTTACCATAAAATCAATGATTCGACTACGGCCGATAAACTTATCGGCCAGTTCAAACAGTTGGAAAAATATGACTTGAACGTCATTGTGCTCAACTTTATCGACATGCTTTCCCATGCTCGTACGGAATCGAAAATGGTGCGCGAACTGGCTTCCAACGAGGCAGCCTATCGCAGCATCACCCAAAGCTGGTTCCGGCATTCTGCCGTGAAAGACCTGTTCAAAGCCCTGGCCGCAAGCGACTACAAAATCATCGTCACGACCGACCACGGCAGTATCCGCGTGAAGTCACCGGTCAAAGTCATCGGGGACAAGAACACGAACACGAACTTGCGCTACAAACTGGGGAAGAATCTGAAATACAACCCCAAAGAAGTCTTTGAAATCAAAGACCCACGTAAAGTCCTGCTCCCGGCTCCCAACCTGAGTACGGCCTACATCTTTGCTTCGGGCGACAATTTCTTTGCCTATCCCAATAATTACAATTATTATGTGTCTTACTATCGCGACACATTCCAACACGGCGGCATCTCTATGGAAGAAATGCTCATACCGCTGATAACCCTGCAAAGCAAGAAACGAAATTAAAAACAAAAAACTATATGAAGATTAGAATAGACTCTTTAGACCACATCCACGAGGCTGCCCGGGAATTTATCGCAGCCATGGGCGACAACACCGTCTTTGCCATGTACGGCAAGATGGGAGCCGGTAAGACCACCTTCACCAAAGCCGTATGCGAATGCCTCGGCGTGGAGGACGTCATCAACTCGCCCACCTTCGCCATCGTCAATGAATACCGTTCGGACAGCGGCGAACTGATTTACCATTTCGACTTCTACCGTATCAAAAAACTGGAAGAAGTATACGACATGGGCTACGAAGATTATTTTTACAGCGGTGCGCTTTGCTTCATCGAATGGCCGGAACTGGTG
>OGRE01002565.1_pt1 | contig 12507 bp, 10 predicted proteins | sample 1553421 | NCBI WGS metagenome assembly OGRE01 (sample SAMEA2580076, study PRJEB22360) | human gut metagenome | biome: human gut; feature: human-associated habitat; material: faeces | place: Denmark | collected 2008/2010 | reverse complement strand
GTTAGATTTAGAGAAACTTAGTGTATTTTTAAAGTGTAACGTGCCAGGGACACAGGGATACAGTACATTGGAAGAGAAGACAGCTGATGGTGAAGAAACTATTTGTGAAGCAGATATTTATATAGAGGATAACTATCTGGAAGAACAGAGTGGGGTATACCATTTTCTGCTGAAAAATGGAAAAGTTTTAATACAAAAGACAGGGGATACAAAAGGAGACTGTAAAGAAAGTATTTCTGTTGCAGCATTTACAGAATATCTTTTTGGCGCTGAAGAAGAGTGCGTAGATGATTGTACTACGTTATCAGGAGAGACAAAGGATTCGTTAAAAAATATTTGTCCGCTTTCAAAAAACTGTATCATGGAGATTGTTTAAAAGTTTTTTGGCATATGATTAGAGTTTTGTTTATGTTATCAGGTATTTTCTTTGATTTCTTTATTGACAAAAGTGAGGAAATTGAATAGACTAAAAAGTACGTGAATAAAGACGGCGGAAGGCTTCGTCTCTCCGGGGAGACGGAGCTTTTTCATTGATAAAGGAGGAATAACATGAAGCTGTATAATACACTTACCAAACAGAAGGAAGAATTCGTTCCAGTACATGAGGGAAAGGTTGGAATGTATGTTTGTGGACCTACGGTATATAACTACATTCATATCGGTAATGCCAGACCAATGATCGTGTTTGATACAGTAAGAAGATATCTTGAATATAAAGGATATGAAGTGAATTACGTTTCTAACTTTACAGATGTTGATGATAAAATTATTAAAAAAGCAAACGAAGAGGGCGTTCCTGCATCTGAGATTTCAGAACGTTTTATTGCAGAGTGTAAAAAAGATATGGAGGGGCTTAATATCGAGCCTGCCACACATAATCCAAAAGCAACCGAAGAAATTGACGGAATGATTGCCATGATTTCTACATTAATTGAAAAAGGTTATGCTTATGAGAAGAACGGCACTGTATATTTCCGTACTCGTAAGTTTAAAAATTACGGACAGCTTTCTAAGAAGAATCTTGATGATATGAGAGCAGGAATCCGTATCGCAGTAAGTGATGAGAAAGAAGATGCGATGGATTTCGTATTATGGAAGCCAAAGAAAGAGGGCGAACCTGCATGGGTATCTCCATGGGGTGAAGGACGTCCAGGCTGGCATATCGAATGTTCTGAAATGTCTAAGAAGTACATTGGTGATACAATCGACATTCATGCAGGCGGAGAGGACTTAGTATTCCCTCATCATGAGAATGAAATCGCACAGAGCGAAGCATGCAACGATGAAAAGTTTGCAAATTACTGGATGCATAATGCATTCTTAAATATTGATAATAAGAAAATGTCCAAATCTGCCGGAAACTTCTTTACTGTAAGAGAAATCAGTGAAAAGTATCCATTACAGGTTATCCGTTTCTTCATGTTAAGTGCACACTATAGAAGTCCATTAAACTTCAGCGATACGTTAGTAGAAGCTTCTAAGAATGGTCTTGAGAGAATCCTCACAGCAATTGACCATTTAAGGGAAGTGATCGCAGCAGCTCCAGAAGGAGAACTTAACGTAGAAGATCAGAAGAACTTAGAAGAGGCAAATGCATTAAAAGCGAAATATGAAGCAGCTATGGAAGATGACTTCAACACAGCCGATGCAATCGCTGCAATCTTTGAACTTGTAAAACTTGCTAACGTTACAGCAGAAAGCGGAAGCAAAGCATATGCACAGCAGCTTCTTGACATAATCGTACAGCTTTGCGATATTCTTGGTATTATCACAGAGAAAAAAGAAGAACTTCTTGATGATGATATTGAAGCATTGATTGAGGAAAGACAGGCAGCAAGAAAGGCAAAGAACTTTGCCCGCGCCGATGAAATCCGTGATTTATTAGCAGATAAAGGAATCATTCTTGAAGATACAAGAGCAGGTGTCAAATGGAAACGTGCTTAAAAGGAATTGCAGAACATTTTCCATTAACAGAAAAAGAGCTTCGGGGATACTCATCCCTGGGGCTTGCCTATATCGGGGACTGTATTTATGAACTGTTTGTCCGCACAATGGTTGTGACAAAGGGAAACGATAAGGCAAACCATTATCACCAGAAAACGATCAGCTACGTTAATGCGGCGGCACAGACAGCGATGATGGAGAAAATCAAGCCTTTACTTACCGATGAGGAAAAGGCAGTTTTTCGCCGCGGAAAGAATGCGAAATCTCCATCACCTGCAAAGAATCAGTCCAGCCACGATTATCATATCGCCACTGGATTTGAAGCATTAATGGGATATTTATACCTTTCCGGACAGATGGAGCGGTTAGAGGAATTAATCCGAATTTGTTTGTCGGATGCAGATAATTTATAATTAAAAGATAGAAATGAGGAAAAATATGGCATACGAAGAGTGTACTGTTGTCGGACGTAATGCGGTAATGGAAGCATACCGCTCCGGCAAAACAATTGATAAATTATTTATTTTAGATGGCTGCCAGGATGGTCCGATTAAGTCAATCCTTCGCGAAGCCAGAAAGAGAGATACATTAATCAAGTTTGTCTCCAAAGAAAAATTAGACTCTTTATCTTTCCACGAAAAGCATCAGGGTGTTGTTGCAATCGCAGCCGCTTACGAATATGCAACCGTAGAAGATTTGTTCAAAAAAGCAGAAGAAAAAGGAGAAGCTCCATTCTTCATTCTCTGCGATGAAATCGAAGATCCACATAACTTAGGAGCGATTATCCGTACCGCAAACCTCGCAGGCGCACACGGCGTGATTATTCCAAAAAGACGTGCAGTAGGACTTACCAGTACCGTTGCAAAAGTATCTGCCGGTGCATTAAACTACACACCAGTAGCCCGCGTAACAAACCTTTCCAGAACAATTGATGAACTCAAGGACAAAGGTATGTGGTTTGTCTGCGGTGACATGGGTGGAGAACTCATGTATGATCTAAACCTTACTGGTTCTATCGGTCTTATCATCGGAAACGAAGGAAATGGTGTAAGCCGCCTTGTCAAAGAAAAGTGCGACTACATTGCTTCTATCCCGATGAAGGGAGATATTGATTCCCTGAATGCTTCTGTAGCAACGGGAGTACTTGCCTTTGAAATCGTGAGACAGAGAATGGGAAAATAGTTCTGAGTAGTTCTGGTTTAATTCGGTGACAGACAGACACCCTCGAAGAAAAAAGATATCCTATATTTGTGACTTTAGTCGCGGCGGTTTGAATGCTCGCTTTATGCGCTCGCATTCAAACCTTGCTCCGAGGCCACAAATATAGGGTGTTTTTTTCTTCGAGGGCTGGCTGTGGCTGGATGGGGGAATTAAAGCAGAAGCTGGGATGATTTGGGGATGAAAGTTGAAGTTTTTGTTTATTATGAAATGGTTGTGAGTGAATAAGAGTTTTTTAGAATTCTATTGTCTGTTTAATGGATTAATAGGAGTTGAGATTCGTGCTGGTATATTAATTTTTTTGAGATTATGATATACTATATTTTATAGGATTTGTTTAGGAGGATGATAATATGGCATTATTATTTCGCCAGTATGAAAATGAGATTATAGAGTAAGCAAGACCAGTTGATTGAATATATAATTTTGGACATTGTAGATATGATTACTGAAGAACAGGGATTAGAATATGATGAGGCAATGAATAAGTTTTATAATTCTGAAGTGTTTGAAAAGCTTCAGGATAAGGAAACCGGCTTGTATTGTGAAAGTTCATCGTATGTATATGACCTTTTTTGCGATGAACTGAATTTTGGTCATATAGTGCAGGCTGAGATATAGTGGAAGTAACAATTTTAAAAGTATAAAAACAGAGATAAAAACGCAACGTATATAAAAATATATACCAGAGCCGGTAGGTAGCCCGGCCGTCACAAAAAAATGTGGTAAGTAACCTGCCCCTCCGGGTTGTCCGTTCTTTGTTCATTTATTAATTTTCATTTCAGGAGGGAAGATTTATGAACAAAGTAAGTGACAAATTGACAGTGTATTTTGAGGAACCATTCTGGGTAGGTGTTTTCGAGAAAGTTCAAGGAAAGAAACTATCTGTATCAAAAGTAACATTTGGTACTGAACCAAAGGATTATGAAGTGTACGAGTTCTTATTAAAACACTACTATGATTTGCAATTTAGCCCGTCGGTAACAACCGTTATTAAGGAGGTAAAACAGAATCCAAAGAGGAGACAGAGAGAAGTAAAAAAACAATTACGTAATACCGGGATTGGAACAAAGTCACAGCAGGCACTTAAACTACAGCAAGAGCAGAATAAGCAGGAACGCAAAATAAAAAGCAGGAAGCAAAAACAGGCGGAAGCGGAATATCAGTTTCAGTTAAGACAGGAAAAGAAAAAGGAAAAACATAGGGGAAGATGAGTAATATGGATAATATTCTTTCTAATGAAATTATTTTGGTAGGGGATATTGTGTCATATTATATTGAGAAAAATGAAGAGTATGATTTTTCAACGAAGATGGATTGAAAAAATATATAAACGATATCCCTCAATAGATGAATTGAATATATTACGAAGATTGTAAGACCTCACTGCAGGAGTAGTCCTGTGGTGAGGTTTTCTATATATCAATTTTTTTTTGAATATGGTATACTTTTACTGTAAATCATCGTAAGTATTTAGAATCATTGCGTAAAATATATCGAAAACTGTATGGGTCTAAATAGTTATAAATCATCAGGCCAATGGTGATGAAAGGAAAAAGAGCGGAGGATAAAGAAAAATGGCTGAGATAGAAAACAGCAAAGATTTGATTAGTGTATTATGGAGTGGAGCGGATATTCTTCGTTCGAAGATGGATGCAAATGAATATAAGGATTATTTGTTAGGAATCGTTTTTTATAAATATTTATCAGATTCTTTTCTGATTAAAGTATACGATATGATTTGTGATGGCAAACCGGGAACTTTAAAGGAAGCTCTGGAAGCTTATGAAGAAGTATTACAGAGCGAAGATGGGGAAGAGTTAAAGGCAGAAATGAAACAGGAATGTCATTATGTGATCGAACCGGAACTTACCTATACTTGTTTTGCAGATGCGGCAAGAAATAATTCCTTTAACCGAGAGCAGTTACAAAAAGCTTTTAATAATATTGAACAAAGTGATCCTATATTTGCAGATTTGTTTACGGATATTGATTTGTATTCGAATCGTTTGGGAACAGGAGACCAGAAACAGAGTGATACAGTTGCCAATTTGATCAAGGAAATTGATAAAGCAGATTTATTAAATTCAGATGCAGAGATTCTTGGAAATGCTTACGAATACTTGATTGGTCAGTTTGCATCAGAAACGGGTAAAAAGGCAGGAGAGTTCTATACTCCACAGGCAGTATCTAAAATTTTAACGAAGATTGCAATTGATGGACAAGAAGAAAAGAAAGGGTTATCTGTGTATGATCCATGTATGGGATCGGGTTCCCTTCTTCTGAATGCTAAAAAATATGTAAAATATCCTGAATATATTAGATATTATGGACAGGAATTAAATACATCAACTTATAATCTGGCAAGAATGAATATGTTTTTGCATGGAATCGTTGCAGAAAATCAGAAGCTTCGAAATGGTGATACCTTAGATGGAGACTGGCCTACAGGAGAAGAAACAGACTTTAATATGGTACTTATGAATCCTCCATATTCTGCAAAATGGAGCGCAGCAGCCGGGTTTTTACAGGATGAAAGATTCAGTGATTATGGTGTGCTGGCACCAAAATCAAAGGCAGATTATGCGTTCTTGCTTCATGGACTTTATCATTTAAAAAATAATGGAACAATGGCAATCGTTCTCCCTCATGGAGTACTATTCAGAGGAGCGGCAGAGGGAAAAATCAGAGAAAAATTACTGCGTTCCGGCAACATCTATGCAGTAATTGGTCTTCCGGCAAACCTTTTCTACAACACCTCTATTCCGACTTGTATTATTGTATTGAAAAAACATAGAGATGGAAGAGATGTATTATTTATTGATGCATCTAAAAAGTTCAATAAAGGCAAAAAACAGAACGAAATGACAGACGAGCATATTGAAGCTGTGATGGATTTATATAGTAAGAGAGAAACAGTAGAAAAAGAATCCTTCCTTGCAAGCTTTGAAGATATCGAAAAGAACGACTTTAACCTTAACATTCCTCGCTATGTAGATACATTTGAAAAAGAACCAGAAATTGACCTGAATGAAGTTTTAAAAGAAATGGAACAGACGAACAAAGAAATCGAACAGGCAGAAGGAGAGTTTTTATCTCTTTTAAAAGAGCTGACATCATCAGATGAGAAGATAATGGCATCGTTAAATGAACTGGTTAAAAAGATGGAGAGGTGAGAAAATGGGAAAGACGAAGATAAGATTTAAGGGGTATACGGAAGATTGGGAACAGCGTAAGGTTCTAGATTTACTAATTCAACCTATTACAGATGGACCACACGAGACACCTAAATTAGTCGAAAAAGGTGTTCCTTTTATATCAGTTGATGCTATTGTTGATAACAAAATTGATTTTAACAGAAAGCGTGGTAATATATCTGAAGAGTATGATGAGCTTTGTTGTAAAAAGTATAAGCCACAGTTTCACGATGTATATTTGGTTAAATCTGGTTCAACTGTGGGAAAGGTTGCAATTGTCGAAACTACTGATAGATTCAATATTTGGTCGCCATTAGCAGCAATGAGATGTGGAGAAAAAACTTATCCATATTTTCTTTATGACTTGTTACAAACAAAAGATTTACAGGCGCAAGTGGCTGACAAAGCATCAAATGGAACACAGCCAAATTTAAGTATGCGAGAATTAGAAAAGTTTCCTGTGAGTGTACCTTCAAATCTTGAAGAGCAAAAGAAAATAGGTGACTATTTTAGAAGCCTCGACCACCTCATCACTCTTCACCAGCGCAAGTGTGATGAGGCCAAAAAGTTAAAGAAATGTATGCTTCAGAAGATGTTTCCGAAGGATGGAGAAAAAGTTCCAGAAATTAGATTTTCTGGTTTTACTGGCGATTGGAAACAGCGTAAGTTGGGAGAGATAATAGAAGTATGTAGTGGTAGAGATTACAAACACCTTGAAAAAGGAAATGTCCCAGTATATGGAACGGGTGGATATATGCTTAGTGTTTCTAAAGCCTTATCTGCTGATAAGGATGCGGTAGGAATAGGGAGAAAGGGAACGATTGATAAACCATATATCTTGAAAGCTCCATTTTGGACAGTGGATACACTGTTTTATTGTGTTTCTAAAGAAGATTGTGATTTGAATTTTATATTTGATATTTTTCAAAATATTAATTGGAAGGCATTGGATGAATCAACAGGAGTTCCGAGTTTATCAAAAGCAGTTATTAACAAAGTAAAAGTTTTGATTCCATCAGTTGTTGAGCAAATTAAAATAGGGAAATATTTTTCATTATTAGATAATCGCATCACTTTTCATCATCGTAAGTCAAATCTTTTTAATAAAACATGTAGAAACGCTTGGGAACAGCGTAAGTTCGGTGATTTAGGTTCTGTGGCGATGTGTAAAAGGGTTTTTAAAGAACAGACAACGCCAGTTGGAGAAATCCCATTTTATAAAATTGGGACTTTTGGGGCTGAACCAGATGCTTTCATTTCGAGGGAATTATTTGAAGAATACAAAAGTAAATTTCAGTATCCCAATGTTGGAGATATGTTGATTTCTGCATCTGGAACAATTGGAAGAACTGTGGAATATAGCGGAGAAGAGGCGTATTTTCAAGATTCTAATATTGTATGGTTTAAACATGATGATAGAATTGACAACTCATTTTTGAGATGCATATATAACATTGTCAAGTGGAATGGAATCGAAGGGAGTACGATTAAAAGATTATATAATGACAATTTTTTAAAGACAGAATTTTATATGCCAACAACAGGTGAACAAGCTAAGATTGGTGCATATTTCCGAAGTCTTGACCACCTCATCACTCTTCACCAGCGCAAGTGCAATCAACTACAAATTATAAGAAAATACATGCTAAAAAATATGTTTTTATAGAAAAAAGATAAAATTCAGCCTAAAAAGGAAGATTTAAAGGAAGAAATACATTATGAAAAACAAATATTTTCCAGACGAAGATATAACTATGAATGACTTATATTTTATTTGTTATATGATTGAACGTGTGGCCAGACATATTAAGCAGAAGAATAAATATGTGGTGAATGCTATAGGGAAAGATGAATTATATCACTTACTTAGCTGTGCCAGCACGTTGCATTGTGAGAATCTAGAAAAGGTGGAAGCGGATTGCATTAGAGATTATGGACTTGTAGAAGGAAGTTTTGACATTACAAATGTCGATTCAGAATTAGCAACGCTTATTCCGACTTCGTTGGATATGGGAGAAGTATATCAAAGATTGATTGCAGATACACTTTCTAGAAAAGAGGATTTTACAGAGGGAATCCTTTGGGTTTATAATGATGAAATTTGCGATGTGATTGATAATTATAATTGCAGTGCTTTTTACGAACCATCTTATGTGATTGCAAGAGCATATCAAAATGGTGGTTTCTAAGAAAGAGGATAGAAATAGAATATTATTACGGGGGATTACCAAATGCCAGAATTAGAATCAACAATAGAAAGAAAACTGATAGAACAATTAGTCTACGGAGAGTCCCAGTGGACTTACAGAGAAGATTTAAAAACGGAAGCGGATTTATGGGCAAATTTTAAATATATTCTTGAGCAAAATAATAAAGACAGATTGAATGGAGAACTGCTCTCGGATTCAGAATTTGAACAGGTTAAGAACCAATTACAGTTTTCTTCTTTTTATAAAGCAGGGGAATGGCTGATTGGTGAAAATGGGAAAGTACAGGTTCATGTGCAAAGAGATACGGAAAGATTGCATCTTGTGGTAATGAATCATGAACATATAGCAGGTGGAAGTAGTGTATATGAGGTGATTAATCAGTACAGTGCGTTAAAAACGGAAGAAGATACTGCAGCATCAACAAGAGACAGACGTTTTGATGTGACGTTGATGATTAATGGACTTCCACTGATACATATAGAATTGAAGAATAAGCAGCATTCTTATTTAGATGGATTTTGGCAGATTAGAAAGTATATTGGAGAAGGTAAGTTTACCGGTATTTTTTCAGCGGTGCAGATGTTTGTTGTCAGCAATGGCGTAGATACCAGATATTTTGCGGCGGCCGGGGATACGGAATTAAATCCCAAATTTATGAGTGGATGGGTGGATCAGGAGAATAATTCTGTATCTGATTATCTTGATTTTGCAAAAAGTGTACTTAGAATACCGGAAGCACATGAAATGATTGCAAGATATACGGTTTTAGATGAAGATGCGAAACGGTTGATTTTACTTCGTCCATATCAGATTCATGCAATTGAATCTATAAGGGAGGCTTCAAAAACGGGAAGGTCTGGTTATGTATGGCATACGACTGGATCAGGGAAGACATTAACTTCTTATAAAGCAACCAGAAATTTATTGATGGATATTCCGGCAATTGATAAAGCAATTTTTTTGATTGACCGAAAAGATTTAGATACACAGACAACAATGGCTTTTCAGGCATATGCAAATAATGATTTGGTGGATGTTGATGAGACCGATAATGTGAATGATTTAAAGAAAAAGCTAAAATCTGAAGATAGGCAGGTTATTGTTACAACGATTCAGAAAATGCAGATTTTAATTAGTAAAAGGCTAAAGGAAGATACACCGGAATATCAGAAAATTAAAAATTTAAAAATTGCATTTGTTGTAGATGAATGTCATAGAGCTGTTACACCAAAGACGAAAAGAGAATTAGAAAGATTTTTTGGACGTTCTTTGTGGTATGGTTTTACCGGAACGCCTCGGTTTGCAGAAAATCCATATCCGCAGTTGGGAGATTTGCCGAGAACAACAGAAAAATTGTATGGAGAACGTCTTCACAAATATACAATACAAAATGCGATTCATGATAAAGCAGTGTTAGGTTTTCAAGTGGAACATAATGGTCCGAAAAATGTAGCAGATGAAACAGATAGCAGTGTATATAATAATGAAACGCATATGTTACGGGTGCTTGATATTATTCTTAATAAATCCTATCATAAATTGGGATTTCAAAATGGAAAAGGTAAGACTTATGAGGGACTTCTTACAACAAGTTCCATTCAATTAGCACAGAAATATTATGATTTACTGACAAAAATAAAAAATGGGGAATCTTCATTAAAAATTGATGAAAAGATAAAGCAGGTATTGCCGGATTTTCCTAAGTTTGCGATTACATATTCTGTAACAGAAAATGAAGAAGGTTCCTGCGTGAACCAACAGAAAATGCAAAAGTCTTTAGATGATTATAATGGAATGTTTGGCACCAAATATGAATTATCACAGATACAGGGCTATAATGGAAACCTTAACAAAAGACTGGCGAGAAAGGATGCAAAGTTTAAGAGTAGAAATGAACAGTTAGATTTGGTTATCGTTGTAGACCGCTTATTAACAGGTTTTGATGCACCTTGTCTGTCCACTATTTTTATTGACAGACAGCCAATGGGACCGCATGATTTGATACAGGCATTTTCAAGAACGAATCGTATTTTTGATAAAAATAAAAGCAATGGGCAGATTGTAACCTTTCAAGCTCCGAAATTATTTAAAGAAAGTGTTGATAATGCAGTAAAATTATACTCAGCAGGTAGTACAGGAATTGCAATTTTAGCACAATGGGAAGAGGTAGAACCGGCATTTCGCAAAGCCCTTTCCGCGCTCAGAGTTTGTGCCGAGAGTCCTTCGGAAATCCCTGAAATGTCTATGAAAGAAAAGAAGATTTTTGCGAAGATGTTCCAATCTTTCGACAGTCTGTTTGCCCAGTTAAAATCCTTTACAAACTATGACGACAGTATGCTTGAACAATATGGAATTACCGAGCAAGAGTATGATGATTATGTAGGACATTATAAAAATGTAATGGAGGAAATTCGAGAAGAAAAAACGAATGATTCAGAAACTGCCATAGAGGAGACGGATGTAGATCAGGATTATGAATTGATGGCATATAGTAATACAAAAATTGATTATGAGTACATCATCAATCTTATTCAAAATATTGTTACACCAACAGAAGAGGAAGAAGATATAACACCAGAAGAGAGACAGAAGAAGATAGATGAAGCAAAACAGTATGTAGAGGAATTACGTAAGGATAATGAAAAAGTAGCAGATATTATGTCTGATTTGATAGAAGAAATCGAAAAAGATGAAACAAAATATAAGGGACAGTCTATTCTTAATATTGTAGAAAATATGAAGCAGGATTGCATAGAAAAAGTTGTTTCTGAATTTTGTGAAAGCTGGTATGCAATGAAAGGTGATGTAATGTATGCGGCAATGCATTACAGGAACGGTGAAATTCCTAATGAAAGTGTAATTAAAAAGAATGTTGATTATACTAGTTATAAGGCAGAGCAGGAGAAAGCTTTACCTAAGTTCAAATATTATTCCCGGATGATAGCGGAACTGAAGGAGACACTGGAGAAAGAAATTAAGCCGTTAATAGCAAGTATATAAAAAGGTTCATTGTTAAATGTTTGTATCAGCGTAAGTAATTTCAAGGGATGGAGGGAACTTATGCTTAATAACACAAATAATTCACCTCTCTTTTATGAATACTACGCCCAGTGGGTTGATGTGTATAAGAAAGGTGCGATAAGAGAAGCTACAATGGCGAAGTATTTAATGACTCAGAAGTGGATACAGAAACTGGCACCAGAATTAAAAGTTTCTGAGTTGACAAGAACAGCATATCAGCAGATTTTAAATGATTATGCGAAAGAGCATGAGAGACAGACTACATTAGATTTTCATCATCAGCTCAAAGGAGCAATTTTAGATGCATTAGATGAAGGTATGATTGAAAGAGACCCTACCAGAAAGGCAATTATTAAAGGGAAAACACCGAGAGCCAAAAAGATAAAATATTTAAACCAGTTTGAATTACATACGTTAATTGCCAGCTTAGATCTTTCAGAAGAACCAAACTGGGATTGGTTTATACTTTTAGTTGCAAAAACAGGAATGCGCTTTTCAGAGGCTCTTGCGATTACACCATCTGACTTTGATTTTGCCAGACAGGCTTTGTCGATAAGTAAAACTTGGGATTACAAAGGAGAAGGAGGGTTTTTGCCGACTAAGAACAGGTCATCGGTAAGAAAGATTCAGATTGACTGGCAAATAGTAGTCAAGTTTTCGGAGTTGATAAAAGGTTTACCGGAAGATGAACCTATTTTTATAGGTAAATCAAAAATTTATAATTCTACAGTTAATGATGTCCTTACAAGACATTGTAAACAGTGTGGCATTTCCGATATTTCTATTCATGGTCTTCGCCATACGCATGCATCGTTATTGTTATTTGCTGGAGTATCTATTGCAAGTGTAGCACGAAGACTGGGACATGCAAGTATGACAACTACACAGAAAACATATCTACATATCATCCAAGAACT
>OGRE01002557.1_pt1 | contig 12542 bp, 8 predicted proteins | sample 1553421 | NCBI WGS metagenome assembly OGRE01 (sample SAMEA2580076, study PRJEB22360) | human gut metagenome | biome: human gut; feature: human-associated habitat; material: faeces | place: Denmark | collected 2008/2010 | reverse complement strand
CTGACCATTTCCCCCGCCATTATCTGGGCACTTTCGTGGGCTATTTCCCGGAAGACGATCCCAAGTACAGTTGCTTGGTCGCCGTAAAGACGTACAATGCGCCGGGGCATCGCCGCTATTATTACGGGGGGACGGTGGCAGGGCCGGTGTTCAAGGCGATCGCCGACCGGGTGTATGCGAAGAATACGGCTTGGCAGGAACCCGTTTCGGAAACGGGCGACAAGTCCGCGAAGAAGCCTTTCGTCAAGGCCGGCCGCGTCGAGCAGATGCGCGAAGTCGGTTACCGTTTCGATATTCCTTACGAGGGCCGTCGCCGCGAAAAGCCGTGGAAGGAGTTGGCCTCGATCGATTCGACCGGAGCGGTCTATACGGAGTACGACGAGCGCGGCGGAAAGGTGCCCTGCGTCGTCGGCATGGGGCTCAAGGATGCGATCTACCTGCTCGAGCGACAGGGAATGATCGTTTCGTTTTCCGGGGCGGGGACGGTCTTGAGCCAGTCCGTGCCTGCCGGCTCGAAGGCCCGGCGAGGACAGACGGTCTCGCTGATTCTCGGCGTGGAGCCACTGCCCGAGGGGGAGACGGTCCGACACGAGAAGACCCGCCGGACGGAATAGAAATTTTTGAGGGCCGATGCGCATCCGGGGGCAATCGGCCTGAGGCGCTCTTTCGGGCGCGGGTGCGTCCGTCGAGAAACCTTTCGGCGACGGAGGACTGCCGTGCGGGGCGATTTTACGAACGGCGGGAAGCCGAAAGCGCGGGTGGCTTGTTCGAAGGTTCGGCGGAAAGCGGTTGGTGCCGCCGATTCTCTGCGCGGTGCCGCTCTTGTCGGAGAAGCGGTCGGGACGGAAAAACGTTTTGCCGGTTCGGTCGGCGTTGCGGAATTTGTCGGCGGCGATGATTGGACGATAGATCTACACGGCGTTTTGCCTGTGCGCTTTCTGTTCGTTGTTGTCGCGTCGGATCGGGAGAGACCGTTTGTGCGCCGAACTTTTTTGTAAAAGGCCGGCGATAGCGTTATATTTGTGCGGTAATTGTTTTCGGGACCTTATGGGGAAACGGATGAAATATGCGGTATGGGCGGCGGTCGCGATGATTTTCGCGTTGCATGCGGCTTGTTTGCAGCCGTCGCGCTCCCGGCTTCTCTCTTGCGCCGGTCCTGTCGAGACGATTGCTGCGGCAGGGACGCTCGATGAATTGCACGAGCTGATCGTTTCCGCATGGGCGTGCGATTTGGTTCCGGCCGTTTGCGGATCGAACTCCGTTCAGGTCCATATTCCCGTTCTGAGGCTGCCGTCGCATGGGCGGGACGGCTGGCAGTGTCCGGTCCCGGAGCGCCCGGCGGAAGAGGGGCGCTCCGAAATTCTTTTCGCCGTTCAGCGTGTCTGTTGCGAGCGTTTCTGCGCCTCGCTCGCGCAAGCGGGATATTATGTCCTGGCCTTGCGGAAAATCATTGTTTAGCCGGTTCGAGTTTCAGGCGAGCGGGACGCGTCTCCGATGCGGTTCCCTGCCGCAGGTATGGGCGGACTTTCCCGGGGAGTCCGTGCCGAAATGTCGTTTGGGTACGGTCGCGAATCGCAAGGGTATGCGGCCGGGCCTCCCGGGAATGTATTTATGAACCGACTGAATTTTGAAAAAATGGACAAGAAAAAATCGGAATCGATAGACGACGTGTTGTATGCCGTAACGGAGGGGCGGATCGTCCGCCGCAGAAAAAATCCGCTTCCGGCCTTGCTGATCGGCGTAGCCGGTGCCGGACTGGCGATCTGGAGCCTGACGGCTTCCTCTATGTCCGAGCATGAAAATCTGGCTTCCATACTGATGCTGCTCGGAGGGAGCGTCGCGCTGGTCGGACTGATCATGGCAGGCATCGCGCTCGCTTCCGGCTCGCCGGTCTACGAACCGACCGGCGAAAAGATCCGGCGCGGCAGCATCTATTACGACACGGCCCGGAAGCAGGAGCTGTGCGCCGCCCTCGAGGCGGGGGATGCGGATCGTCTCTCCCGGATTCCGCGCGGCGGATCCACGAGCGGAGTGCTGCTGACCCTGTATGCGACCGGTAGCGGCTCTTTCGCAATGGCTCAGGTACTGGAATATGTGCCGCACGCTTTCGAGCCTGTGACCGAGGTGGTCCTTTTCTCTGCCGAGCAAGGGCGTGCTGCGGCCGCTATGCTCTGAGGGTAGGGGGCGGGACCTCGTCTTTTGATCCGGAGAAGAGGCGGATTCTCCGTTTGCTTTTCCTTAAACTACGGCGGCTGCGGCAGGAATTTTCTCCTGCCGCAGCCGCCGTAGCATGAGAAAATTGCCATGATCCGCGTTTTTGGGTTGAAAAAGCATTACTTTTGTACCTGTTCGGGGCGGTCCTAAGGGCGGAGAACAGGACGTACGGCGGCTTTCCCGTCGTTTCGTGTCTTGACCGGGTCCGCGTGCCAGCTTCGTCGCGAGCCCGGCGTTTCACGCCGGAAAATTCTTGTACGCCGCGCTTCGGTCGGCCGTGACGGAAGCGGGTATATTTTCAGGCTATGTCGCATCTCGATCCGCTGATATCCGATCTGGCGCTGATCCTCGCCGTGGCGGGAATCACGACGCTCCTTTTCAAAAGACTCAAGCAGCCCGTCGTGCTGGGCTATGTCGTAGCCGGCTTTCTGTGCAGCGGCAATTTCCTGCTCAAGGGAGTTTCCGATATGGCGAACGTCGACCTGTGGGCTCAGATCGGCATCATCTTCCTGCTTTTCTCGCTGGGACTGGAGTTCAGCTTCAAGAAGCTTGTCAACGTGGGCGGCCCGGCGTTGCTGACCGCGCTGGTCATCATCACGGGGATGATGTGCACCGGGTTCATGGCCGGCAAGCTGCTCGGCTGGACGTCGACCGACAGCGTTTTTCTGGGCGGCATGCTGTCGATGTCGTCGACGACGATCATCATCAAGGCGTTCGACGATCTGGGGCTGCGCAATCAGCGGTTCACGTCGCTCGTGTTCGGCGTGCTGGTGGTCGAAGACCTGTTCGCGGTCGTGCTGATGGTGCTTTTTTCGACGCTTTTCGCCCAAAGGGCGGTGGCTGACCTGTCCGTGTCGTGGCAGCTTTTCCGTTTCGTTTTCTTTCTGGTGCTGTGGTTCGTCGTGGGCATCTATCTGATTCCGACTTTCCTCAAGCGTATCCGGCGCTTCCTTAATGCCGAGACGTTGCTCGTCGTGTCGCTGGCTCTCTGTCTGGGCATGGTCGTCGTGGCGACCTACGCGGGGTTCTCGCCCGCCTTGGGCGCTTTCATCATGGGGTCCATTCTGGCCGGTACGACCGAGGCCGAGAGCATCGAGAAGATCACCGCTCCGGTCAAGGACCTGTTCGGAGCGATCTTCTTCGTGTCGGTCGGCATGCTCGTCGAGCCTGCCGTGCTCGTGCAATACCTCGGTCCTATTCTGTTCCTGACGTTCGTAGTGGTGGTCGGGCAGATTTTCTATGCGACGCTCGGCTTTCTGGCTGCCGGGCAAAATCTGAAGGTTGCGATCCAGTCGTCGTTCTCGCTCGCGCAGATCGGCGAGTTTGCCTTCATCATCGCCTCGCTCGGACTGACGATGGGTGTCACCAGTTCGTTCCTTTATCCGGTGGCCGTGGCCGTCTCGGTCGTCACGACCTTCACCACTCCGTTCATCATCCGGCTCAGCGAGCCGGCTTACCGCTGGCTCGACCGGATCATGCCCGCGCATGTGAAGAGCCTGCTCAAGCGTTACGACGCCGGTACTCAGACCGTCAACACCGAGCGCGAGTGGATGAGGTTCTTGAAGAGGTCGCTGCTCAATATCGCGCTCTACTCGATTCTGCTGGGGGGCGTCGTCTGGATCTCTTCGAGCTACTACGCTCCTTGGATCGAGAGCAAGTTCGAGGGTTTCTGGGGCAAACTGATCGCGACGACGACGACCGTCCTCGTCATGGCTCCGCTGCTGTGGGCGCTCGCGCTGAGGCACCTCAGCAAACGGCTTTTCGTGCCGTTGTGGAACGATCCGCGATTCAATCACGGGCTGATCGTGACGCTCGTCGTGCTGCGAATTCTCGTCGCGCTGATGTTTCTGATGACGGTCGTGGCCCATTTGAGCACTTCCCGGTTCGGCTCGCTGATTACGTTCGCTCTGGTGCTGCTGTCGCTGATTCTGTTCTGGAAGCGGATCAAACGGCAGTTCCTGCGTTTCGAGAAGCGGTTCTTCGCCAATCTGAACGAGAAGGAACTCAGCACGGTCGTCCGTACGGCCGATTCGCAGGCGAAGCATCTGCATCTGGCCCGGCTGACCGTGTCGGGCGACAGTCCGCTGGTAGGCCGCAGCTTCGGACAGCTGAACCTGCGTTTGCGCTACGGCGTGACGGTCGTTTCGGTCCTGCGGGGCAGTCACCGTGTCAATGCTCCGCATGCCGAGACCGTTTTCATGCCGGCCGACCGGATTTCCGTCGTCGGTACGGACGAGCAGTTGCAGCAGTTCGCCCGTGCGGTCGAGGTGCCTCTGTCGCCGGTCGACCGCGAAGATGTGACAATGTACCAGTTTTCGGTAGGCGAGCGCTCGGTGCTGATCGGCATGACCGTCGCCCAGTTCGGCATGATGACGCGCGGAAGCTGTCTGATCATCGGTATCGACCGCAGCGACGGAACTTACGTCCGACCGCTCAGTCTGGTCCGTTTCCGCCCTTACGACATGGTATGGGTGGCCGGCGACAAGGAGTCGATCGACCGGGTGATCGCCGGAGCCGGGGAGCATGGGCCCAAGACGGTGCGCAAGGAAGCTCCGGAACACTCTCCGCGGGAGCGGTCGTAGGTCGGCCGTGCCGGGTCGCATTGTCGATAAGTTGTCGATTAAAAGGCGTCTCGTTTTGTATTTCTGCGTATGAAAACCCTACTTTTGTACATTGGATAAAAAGTGCAAGGCATGTTATTGAACGATCTTTTGAAAGCGGCGGACGTACTGGAGTCTGCGGGCGATTGTTCGGCGAACGTCTCGTCGCTCGAGTTCGACTCGAGGCGGGTGACTCCCGGCGCGCTGTTTTTCGCTACGCGAGGCACGCAGGCGGACGGGCATGCTTTCATCGAGGCGGCGGTCGGGGCGGGGGCCGTCGCGGTCGTCTGCGAGACGATGCCCGCGCGGTTGGCCGAGGGAGTAGCCTATCTGCGCGTCGCCGACTCGTCGGTCGCGCTGGGACGCATGGCGTCCGCTTTCTATGGCGACCCGAGCCGGTCGCTCAGGCTGGTCGGCGTGACGGGGACCAACGGCAAGACGACGACCGCGACGCTGCTGTACCGCCTGTTCCGGAGCCTCGGCTATAAGGTCGGCCTGATCTCGACGGTGACGTACTGCATCGACTCCGATCGGCGCGAGTCGACGCACACGACTCCCGACAGCGTCCGGCTCAACCGGATGATGGCCGAGATGGTCGATCGGGGGTGCGAGTACTGCTTTATGGAGGTCAGCTCGCACAGCCTCGTGCAGCACCGCACCGAAGGGTTGCATTTCGCCGGGGCCGTGTTCACGAATATCACGCACGACCATCTGGACTATCACCATACGTTCGCCGAGTATATCCGCGCGAAAAAAATGCTGTTCGACGCGCTGGGAAAAGAGGCGTTCGCGCTGACGAACGCCGACGACCGCAACGGCGCGGTCATGGTGCAGAACACGAAGGCTTCCGTCAGAACCTACGGGTTGCGCACGATGGCCGATTTCCGCTGCCGCGTCGTCGAGATGCTGCTGGACGGCATGCAGCTCGATCTGGACGGCCGCGAGGTCTGGGTGAAGTTTCTGGGGCGTTTCAATGCCTACAACCTGACGGCCGTCTATGCGACCGCCTTGCTGCTCGGCGCCGACCGCGACGAGGTGCTGCGCACGCTGAGTGGCCTGGGTCCGGTGGACGGCCGTTTCGAATCGATCCGCTCGCACGACGGCGTGACGGCGATCGTCGATTATGCGCATACGCCCGACGCGTTGCAGAACGTCATCGATACGATCGACGAAATCAGGGGCAAGGACCGGAAGCTGTATGTGGTAGTAGGCTGCGGAGGCAACCGCGACCGGACGAAGCGTCCCGAAATGGCTCGCATCGCGGCCGACGGGGCCGATCTGGCCGTGCTCACCTCGGACAATCCCCGGAAGGAGGATCCCGAGGCGATTCTTGCGGAAATGAAGGCCGGGCTCGACGCTTCCTCGCGTTACCTCTGCATTGCCGACCGGCGCGAGGCGATCAAGGCGGCCGTCGCGCTGGCGCGGCCGGGCGACATCGTACTGGTGGCCGGCAAAGGACACGAGACCTATCAGGACGTCGGCGGCGTCAAACATCATTTCGACGACCGCGAGGAGGTTCGCCGGGCGATGGGACTGGAATAGAAGAAACGGACTGCGACATGAAACGCCTTTTGCTTTTGCTCCCGCTTTTATGCACGGCCGTGGCGGCTCGGGACCCGAGCGCGCTGGGCATGCGCGTCGATACGATCGTCGCCGGCCGCGACAGCGTGACCGGCAGAGCCCTTCGGGCCGTGCGGTATAGTTTCGACTCCTCGTATGTGATTTCCGGTTTCGACGTCCGCCCTGACTGTGATCGGGCGATCTGCCAGCTGAGCAGACTGACGCCGAGCGGCAAGTATATCCAGCCTTACGGAAAACTGGTCGGGTGGGAGATGCGTACGGGTGCGGTTCGCTGGGCGCAGGATGTCCGATATCCTCGAATAGTCGCCCGGTTCAATTCCGTGAATTTTTGCGGAGATATTCTGGTACAGTCCGACGGTGTCCGAAACCGGTGCTTTGATGCGGCGACCGGTGAGCTGTTGTCCGAGAATCGATGCCGACTCTATTATTTGAGCGATGAGGGCATCGCTCTAGGGTACGGTAAGAATCGATCGTGTCTCAAGGGAATCGATTTGAGGACCGGCCGAGAATTGTGGGAACGGGAATTGAAATGTCGGGGAGGCAGCTGGAATCAGGTCGTTGCGGGAGACTCGGCGGTTCTGGTTTCCGCCGAGGGACTTCATTGGGTCGACCTGTATTCGGGAAAAGGGTGGAGTCGTCCGTTTCGAACCTATAGCAATCCGCTGACAGCAAGTGAAATAGCATTGTCGGTCCTTACGTGTGGCTTCGGTTTGCTTTTTTTTGAACGCCGATGCGAAATTTTACCTGACTTCCAATTTGCTTTTCTCGACTTCGATGCTTTCGGAGCCCGTTCTGTATCAAGCGTCCTGCGACAGCTTGTTCGCGTTCGATCGGGACGGGGGCGTTTTGTGGGCGACCCCGCTGCCCGATCGAAAATCGGGGGTTTCCCGGATTTACGAAACGGACACTACGGTCGTTCTGGTCCATAAGGGATTGTCCGACGGAGTAAGAGGGTTAATCCCTTATGGGGCCGCCTATCTGGCGGCTTTCGATAAGAAAAACGGACGGAGGATGTTTTTCGAGAGCCTCGCGGAAAACAAGGGAGATGCCGTGTATTCTTCGATTCCGTGGACGGACGATCGGTTGCTGTTGGTCGGGAAGAAAAAAATAGCGCTTTACGCGAAGAGTGGAGAACAAGTGGCCGAGAATAGCGTGGAGAACGTTTCGGGCGGAGAAATACAGACCATCTATCATAACGGATGCGACCGGTTCTCGCCGGAGAGCGGGGGATTCCGGCCCGTAGTGGACCGAGAGGACGAGTGGGCAATCCGGACCGACGACGGATGGCTGGCCGTGCTCGACGATAACCTGAGCGTAAAGCGGCAGTATGTCATGGATTCTTTGGTTGGCTGCTTCGACCGCTTCGGCGATATGAGCATTTTGTATCACGAGGGTCGGACTCTCTTGGTAGGTCCGGACGGGAAGGTTCGTTCGAGTATGATGGTGGGCGTGCCTGTATTTTTGGATGCGCCCGTTCTGTATTGTCGGGACAAGAACTCGCTGGTGAAAGTCGATCTGAGTCCGTCGCTCGGACGCGACTGGAACGATCCTGATCCTTTCGAAAAAGCGTTCGTCGCCGACAATCGATGGAATCATTAGAAAACGTGTAGTTTATGTTATACCATTTGGTCAAATATTTCTCGCAGCATTTCGACATTCCCGGCGTGGGGATGTTTCTCTCGCTGTCGTTCCGCGCGGCGATGGCGATCATTCTGGCGCTGACGATCGGCATGATTTTCGGCCGGAAGATCATCCGCCTGCTGCAGCGCCGACAGATCGGCGAGGAAGTGCGCAATCTCGGCCTCGAGGGGCAGCTTCAGAAACGGGGCACGCCGACGATGGGCGGTCTGATCATTCTGCTGTCGATTCTGGTTCCGATCCTCCTGCTGGGCGATCTGACGAACGTCTATACGCAGCTGATGATCGTCTCGACCGTATGGCTGGGGCTGATCGGCTTTCTGGACGACTACATCAAGGTGTTCCGCAAGCGGAAGGAAGGTCTCAGCGGCCGGTACAAGATCGTCGGTCAGGTCGGACTCGGCGTTATCGTGGGCTGCGCGATGTGGCTCAGTCCGCAGATCGTCGTCAAGGAGAAGCTCGAAGGCAAGTCGCCTCGCGCCCAGATCGAGTACGTGACCGAGAACGGCCAGAGCAGTCCGGTCTATGTGACGCCGGCCGAGAAAAGCGTCAAGACGACGATCCCGTTCGTCAAGAACAACGAGTTCGACTACCACTGGCTGATTCCGGGCGACGGTCCCCGCTCCGAGCGGTGGAGCTGGATCGCCTACGTGGCGGTCGCGATTCTGGTCATCACGGCCGTGTCGAACGGGGCGAATCTGACCGACGGACTCGACGGGCTGGCCTCGGGCGTGTCGGCCACGATCGTCGTGACGCTCGGCATATTGGCCTATCTGTCGGGCAACGTGATTTATGCCGATTACCTGAATATCATGTACATTCCGTCGAGCGGCGAGCTGGTCGTCTATGCGGCGGCCTTCGCCGGGGCGCTGTTCGGCTTCCTGTGGTACAACTGTTATCCGGCGCAGGTATTTATGGGCGACACGGGAAGCCTGGCCATCGGCGGGATCATCGCCGTGTTCGCGCTGCTGATCCGCAAGGAACTGCTGCTGCCGATCCTGTGCGGAATCTTCTTCGTCGAGAGCCTGTCGGTCATTTTTCAGGTCGGCTGGTTCAAATATACGAAAAGACGTTACGGTGAGGGCCGGCGCGTGCTGTTGATGGCTCCGCTGCATCACCACTATCAGAAAAAAGGATATTTCGAGTCGAAGATCGTCGTGCGTTTCTGGATCGTGCAGTTGCTGCTGGCGGCCGTTACGCTCGTTACGCTTAAAATCAGATAGCCATGCCGAAGATTGTCGTGTTGGGAGGAGGCGAGAGCGGCTGCGGGGCGGCCGTGCTGGCCCGCGTGAAAGGATTCGACGTATTCCTGTCGGATATGGGCGTTATCGCGCCCAAGTATAAAGCGTTGCTCGCCGAATGGAACGTGCCCTACGAAGAGGGACAGCATACGGCCGGGCGGATACTCGATGCCGACCGGGTCGTCAAGAGCCCCGGCATTCCCGACAAGGCGCCGATGATGAAGGCGGTCCGCGAACGCGGAATTCCGGTCGTGTCCGAAATCGAGTTCGCCGCCCCGTACACATCGGCCCGCACGATCTGCGTTACGGGCAGCAACGGCAAGACGACCACGACGACGCTGACCTACGAGATTCTGCGTCGCGCGGGCGCGAACGTCGCTCTGGGGGGCAACATAGGCCGGAGTTTCGCGCTGTCGGTCGCCACGGAGCGGCGCGACTGGTACGTGATCGAGCTGAGCAGCTTTCAGCTCGACGGGTGCTACGATTTCCGGGCCGACATCGGGGTGCTGACGAACATTACGCCCGATCATTTGGACCGGTACGAGTACCGGCTGCAGAACTATGTCGACAGCAAATTCCGCATCCTGCGCAACCAGCGTCCGCAGGACTGCTTTATCTATTGCGCCGACGATCCGCTGACGCTCGAGAATCTGCCGAAGCATCCGCTCTCCATGCGGACGCTCCCGTTCAGCGTCCGGCGCGGCGATTGCGCTGCCGTGTTGCGCGACGGGACGATACGGGCCGAGGCTGCCGGCCGCCGGCTGGAAATTCCGGTTTCCGAGCTTCGGATCAAAGGGATGCATAACACATACGATGCGATGGCGGCCGTGCTGGCCGCTCTGTCCGCCGGGATCGAGCCGGACGCGATTCTGCCGACGCTCCGCTCGTTCGAGGGAGTCGAGCACCGGCTGGAGCCTTGCGGCGAGATCGACGGCGTCGAGTACGTGAACGACTCGAAGGCGACGAACGTCGATTCGGTATGGTACGCTCTGGAGAGCATGACGCGGCCGGTCGTGTGGATCGCCGGCGGAACCGACAAGGGCAACGACTATTCGAGACTGTACGATCTGGCCGGAGCGAAAGTCAAGGCGCTCGTCTGCATGGGCGTCGACAACGAGAAGCTGATCCGTGCCTTCGACGGGCGCATTCCCCGCATCGAGGACACGCACTCGCTCGACGACGCGATGGCTGCGGCGCGGGCTGCGGCTTCCTCCGGCGATACGGTGCTGCTTTCGCCGGCTTGCGCGAGCTTCGACCTGTTCAAGAATTACGAGGAACGGGGGCGTCAGTTCAAGGAGTGGGTGGCGACGCTCTCGCAGAAGCACCGTTGACGACAGCCGGGCCGGGGCTCGCCTTCCGGAGGCGGGAGGGCCGACGGGACGAAATGTCCGGATCGTGCGGACGGGGAGAATTTCCCGCATCCGGAGCCTCCCGGCGGAGCGGACGGGATGTGGTCCGGAGAAGCGGTATCCCGGAGCGAGGCTTGCGGTCGTGCGTATTCGTCCGGGCCGTTTCTCGGTACGGATGCGGGCAGCGGCCCTGCCGGGGACGCGCACGAGGAATTAAAAGAGAACCGATGGAATGGAACTGAACGGGAATATCCGGAAAATGGAAACGCGGGGGCTTTCGGCCGAATCGGCCGAAAAGCCGGGGTTTTTCGACCGTTTTTTCGGGGGAGACCGCGTGCTGTGGGTGATTATCGCGATTCTGTCGGTCGCTTCGCTGCTCGTGATCTTCTCGTCGACGGCGTCGATGGCCTACCGTAAGGCCGGGGGCGACACGTCGCATTACTTTTTCGCCCAGTTGAAGTTCATCGTGCTCGGATTCGCCGCGATGATCGCGGTGCACCGACTCAACTACCAGCGCTATGCGCGGCCCCGGCTGCTGGCTCTGGTGTTCGTCGCCGCGCTGCTGTTCATGCTGCTGACCTTTTTTATCGGGGTCAACCTGAACAGCGCGTCGCGCTGGATTCGGATTCCGGTGATCGGCGTGACGTTCCAGCCTTCCGACTTCCTGCGCATCGCGCTGATAGCGATCCTCGCGCAGCAGCTGGCCAAGCGCCAGCGCTTCATCCATCGGATTCCGCTGCTTCCGGCGCTCACCGTGCGGGGCTGGCGCAAGAACCCCCGGAAAAATCTCGATATTCTCACGCAGACGACCCTTCCCGTGCTGGGACCGATCGCGATCGCCTGCGGGGCGATTTTCATGTCGAACTTTTCGACGGCGGCCATTACGTTCTGCACCTGCTGCATCATGCTTTACATGGGACGCGTGCGCGTGCGAGAACTGTGGCGTCTCGTCGCGCTGGTGGTCGTTGCGATGGTGCTGGCCGTTTCGTTCATGTACGTTTTCGACATCGGACGCTCGCACACCTGGGTCAACCGGCTGGGGATCGGTTCGCTGATCGGGGAGACGGAGCAGATCGCCGAGCAGAGCGACGACGACAACCTGCAGCAGGAGCAAGCGCGCATCGCGATCGCCTCGGGCGGACTGCTGGGCAAGGGGCCCGGCAACAGCACCCAGCGCTCGAACCTGCCGCACTCCTATTCCGACTTCGCCTATGCGTTCATTGTCGAGGAATACGGCTTCGTGGGCGCCATGGGCATTTTGTTTTTGTACCTTTGCATTTTCTTTCGGGGCATCGTGACTTTCCGGCGGTGCGGAACGGCATTCCCGAGCCTGCTCGTGCTGGGGCTGTGCCTGATGATTACGTTTCAGGCGATCTGCAATATGCTCGTGTCGGTGTGCATATTTCCCGTGACGGGTCAGACGCTGCCGCTGGTCAGCCTCGGCGGGTCGTCGATCGTGTTCACCTGCGTGGCGCTCGGGCTGATTCTGGGCATCAGCCGTCAGGTCAAGGAGCAGTCGCTGGACCGGCCCCGGGGAGAGACGATGCTCGACTGAGCGGGCCGGCGGACGGATATTCCGAATCCGAAGCCCGGCCGGTCGGCGAATCGGCGATGGAGGGGAGAAAGGGGCCTGAATCCCGTTACGGCGGGACAGGTGGAGCGACGTCCCGGCCGGATGTCGGACGGGATTTTTTAATTCGATCTATCAAGTTGAAACGCAAAATGAGCGAGGAACGCAAATTGAAAGTCATACTGAGCGGCGGAGGCACGGGAGGCCATATCTATCCGGCCGTCGCTGTCGCCGAGGCACTCGGACGCCGGCTGGGCGACCGTGTGGACGTCTTGTTCGTCGGGGCCGAGGGCAAGATGGAAATGGAGAAGGTGCCGGCGCTCGGCTATCCGATCGTCGGCCTGCCCGT
>OGRE01002535.1_pt1 | contig 12644 bp, 11 predicted proteins | sample 1553421 | NCBI WGS metagenome assembly OGRE01 (sample SAMEA2580076, study PRJEB22360) | human gut metagenome | biome: human gut; feature: human-associated habitat; material: faeces | place: Denmark | collected 2008/2010 | reverse complement strand
GCAAGGCGGTCGGCACGCTGGTGCGCAGCGGTGCCGTCGCCGTCAACGGACAAGCCGTGCGCAAAAGCGATATCCAGATCGACCCCGAAAAGGACGAGATCACCGTCAACGGAAAGCCCGTGCGGTACAGCGCGTTTGTGTACATCATGCTCTATAAGCCCTCGGGCGTGCTCACCGCCACGCGTGACAGCCGCGCAGAGACCGTCTTAGACCTCCTGCCGCCGGAGCTTAAGCGCCGCGATCTGTTTCCTGCAGGCCGTCTCGATAAGGACACCACTGGCCTTCTCGTTTTAACGAACGACGGCGAGTACGCCCACCGCATGTTGGCGCCGAAAAGCCACGTCTGGAAGCGTTACCGCGCTACGCTCGACCTGCCCGCCGAAGAAAGCGACATCGCGCGCTTTGCCGCCGGTATCAAAAGCGGCGAAAATGAGTTCGCCCCTGCCGTGCTCGAAATCAGTAAGGACGATCCTCACATCGCGTGGACGGAAATTCGGGAGGGAAAGTTCCATCAGGTCAAGCGTATGTTTTCAGCGTGCGGCAAGACCGTCACGGCCCTTCACCGCGAATCCATCGGCGCTTTAACGCTCGATCCCACACTTACGCCCGGCGAAGCGAAAATTCTCGATCCAGGCGCCGCAGCGTTGGTTTTTGAAAAACCTGCACAAATAATCTGAACAAAAAGCATCAAGAATTTTTGCCGTTTATTTATTTTAACTAAACTCAAAGGAAAAAGTTTGGGCAAATAAGGACTGTTCAGGGACCCGATTTTCTGCTATACTTAGTGCATTGAAAAGAGACGTTGTTCGTCACATATGGCTGCCAGGCTCTGACGTATAACAACCCATCATCAGGAGGAAAAATCTTATGGCAAGTGTAACACTTAAAAATGTCTATAAAATCTATTCCGGCGGCGTTACCGCTGTTACAGATTTCTGCTTGGACATCGAAGACAAGGAGTTCATCATTCTCGTTGGTCCTTCCGGCTGCGGTAAGTCCACCACGCTTAGAATGATCGCAGGTCTCGAAGAGATCAGCAAGGGTGAGCTTTACATCGGCGACCAGCTCGCAAACGATGTTGCTCCTAAGGACAGAGATATCGCAATGGTGTTCCAGAACTACGCTCTGTACCCGCACATGACCGTTTATGACAACATGGCATTCGGTCTGAAGCTCAGAAAGACCCCGAAAGATGAGATCAAGCGCCGCGTTGAAGAGGCTGCTCGTATCCTCGACATCTCCCACCTGCTCGACAGAAAGCCGAAGGCTCTTTCCGGTGGTCAGAGACAGCGTGTTGCTCTCGGCCGTGCTATCGTCCGTGACCCGAAGGTCTTCCTGCTCGACGAGCCGCTCTCCAACTTGGACGCTAAGCTCCGTGCACAGATGAGAACCGAAATCGCTAAGCTTCATAAGAGACTCGGCACCACCTTTATTTACGTTACACATGACCAGACCGAGGCTATGACCATGGGTGATAGAATCGTTGTTATGAAGGACGGCTTCATCCAGCAGGTCGATACCCCGCAGAACCTGTATGATCTGCCGGTCAACGAATTCGTTGCAGGTTTCATGGGCTCCCCGCAGATGAACTTTATCGATGCTACCCTTGTTAAGGAAGGCGCAGATTACTACGTCACCTTCGGCGCAGCTAAGATTAAGGTTCCGGCAAACAAGGCTAACGCTGAAATTGCTAACTATGTTGGCAAAGAGATCGTCTTCGGCATCCGTCCGGAAGACGTACACGACGAGCCGGAGTTCATCGAGAAGCACCCGGAAGCCAGAGCTACGGCTGACGTTGAAGTTACCGAGCTGATGGGCGCAGAGACCTATCTGTACCTCAACTGCGAAGGCAACGCTCTTACCGCTCGTGTTGAGCCGACTTCCACCGCTAAAACCGGTGACAAGATCACGATCGCTCTCGACATGAACAAGATGCACCTCTTCGACAAAGAAACCGAGAAGACCATCCTCAACTAATCGGTTTTATAAACAGCATACAGACGGCGTTCCCAATCGGGAGCGCCGTTTTTGCGTATCGCACGTGCCGGTATTCTTTCTCACAAGCTTTCGGCACAGGTCGCGCAGCTTCACACCGAATCTGTCTGCGCTGCGTCTGGCATTTCACTATCTTTAAAAAGCATTTGCATCGTGCGAAAACTGTGGTATACTGAAATCAGAACATTCAGAACATAAGGGAGTGCTTTTACATGTTTGTAACAGAAGATATTCGCTATATCGGCGTAAACGACCATGACGTAGACCTTTTTGAGGGACAGTACACCGTAGAAAACGGCATGTCTTATAATTCCTATGTCATCCTCGATGAAAAAGTTGCCGTCATGGATACGGTAGACGCCCACTTCGGCGTGGAATGGCTGCAAAACCTCGAAACGGAGCTTAACGGTCGTCGCCCGGATTACCTCGTTGTGCAGCACATGGAGCCGGACCATTCCGCCAATATCGCCGTCTTTATGGAGACATACCCGGAGGCGCAGATCGTCTCCTCTGCCAAGGCGTTCGTCATGATGCAGCAGTTCTTCGGCACGGATTTCCCGGAGCGCAAGGTTGTCGTCGGCGAGGGCAGCACGCTCAAGCTCGGTCGTCATACTTTGACGTTTGTCACCGCGCCCATGGTACACTGGCCGGAGGTCATCGTCACATACGACAGTACAGATAAAGTCCTTTTTTCCGCAGACGGCTTCGGCAAGTTCGGTGCGCTTGACGTGGAGGAAGATTGGGCAGACGAAGCCCGCCGTTACTACATCGGCATCGTCGGCAAGTACGGCGCACAGGTGCAGGCGCTCCTTAAAAAAGCCGCCGCGCTCGACATCGCCATCATTTGCCCCCTGCACGGCCCGGTTTTAAACGAAAACCTCGGCTATTATCTTGATAAATACAACACATGGTCGTCCTACGCGGTCGAGGACGAGGGCGTTGTCATCGCCTACACCTCCATCTACGGTCACACGAAAGAAGCTGTGGAGGAGCTTGTCGAAAAGCTGAATCAGCGCGGCTGCCCGAACGTCGTTGTCGCAGACCTCGCCCGCTGCGATATGGCGGAGGCCGTTGCCGATGCGTTCCGTTACAGCAAGCTCGTGCTCGCCACAACGACCTATAATGCGACGATTTTCCCGCATATGCAGAACTTTATCGACCATCTCACCGCCCGCAATTATCAGGGCCGCACCGTCGGCATGATTGAAAACGGCGCGTGGGCGCCTATGGCGGCAAAGGTCATGAAAAAGATGCTGGAAACGAGCAAGAACCTTACCTACACGGATACCACCGTCACCGTAAAGTGCGCCCTGAACGATGCTTCCCGCGCCCAGATTGACGCCCTCGCAGATGAGTTGTGCAAGTAAACTGAAATTGAAGCTTTAAGCAACATCCCGGTCGTAAAATTTCGGCCGGGATGTTTGTGCAAAAAGATGTCCTGTGATGGCCTCTCATGTCCTTGCTTTTTGCGAAAAAATGTGTTATACTGGCTAAAAGAAACAATAGTTCGATTAAAACGGTGTGCATGAGCGTGCACAAAACCGCGTTTTGCGTGCAGTGAACGAACAGGCCTCCGTTTTTTAAGGGGGATACTATGCCCAAAAATCCGATTGTATTCACGCTCGATGGCCGTCGCTGCACCTGCCTTTTGCCGGAGGGAAAGCCCAAGCGGCTCTATGTGCTGTGCGGGTGGGAGATGGAAAAGCTGATAATGCTACTCGCCGAAGATGCGCCGGAGGTATTATTTTTTTCTACGGAAATCGACGGAGGCCGGGATTTCACCCCATGGGAAGCGGAGCCCATTTGGCCCGGTGAACCGTTTTCGGGCGGCGGGGAAGACTACTTAAAATTCCTGACAGACACGGCGCTGCCATATTTAGAGGAGCGTTTCGGCGCGCCGACGGAACCCGAAAACTGTGCGCTGCTGGGGTACTCGCTCGGCGGATTATTTGCACTTTGGGCGCTGACGAAAACGGAAAAATTCGGTGCAGGTGCAAGCCTTTCCGGCTCTTTGTGGTACCCGCAGCTTTTGAAATATTTGGAGAACTGTCCGCCTAAAAAGGATACCGCAATATACTTATCCCTCGGCGACCGCGAACCGCTCGGCGGCCCGCCCGTCATGCGGACGGTGGGCGACTGCACGGAAAAGGCGAAGGAAATTTTAAGCAATCACGGCTGCAAGGTATTCTTCGAGTGGAATCAAGGCGGGCACGGCAAGGGCGTCACCAAACGCTGGCAGCGCGCCGTGCGCAGACTTTTGACCATGATGGCAAAACGGTGGAAAAGTAAGACAGAATGCGGGTGTTTTGAGCCTTATACATGAAGAATACGACGCTTTCCTGCGGTTTTGACGCGCTTATCATCGCGGGGGAAGATAAAACGCACGATTCGTCCATTGTGGACGGCGTGGTGCTGGACGTGTTCGTATATCCGGCTATCCGGCGAAAACGTTTTCAGCGGACTATGACCCGGAGGAGTTTGTGCAGGTTTGGGACGGGAAAATCGTACTGGATGAGCATGGCATTGCCGGGCAGTTAAAAGCGAAAGTCCTGCGGGAATTTGACAGGGAAAGCTTATCTGCATGGATCGATTACTTAAAAAGCATGGTGAATATACGGCCGGACGGGACGTTGACGCGATAAAAACCGTGGACTGTGCGTGAAAGCGGGGCACTTTCGGAGAGGCTGTTTTTGCGGAAGGCAGATTGAATGTAATTTGCGCAGGCTTGCGTGATAAAAAGTCAGGGCTTATGCAGGTTTTGCAGACGGAAGGAGACGCGAAATGGAACAGCAGAGCTTATTTGGAAACCGGGCGGGGCAGGACATGCCGCTTGCGACGCGGATGCGGCCGCGGACGCTGGAGGAATTTGCGGGGCAGCGCCATTTGCTCGGCAAGGGCAAGGTGCTGCGGCAGCTGATTGAAGAAGACCGCGTGTCTTCCATGATTTTCTGGGGGCCGCCGGGCGTGGGTAAAACGACGCTGGCGCAGATCATTGCGGCGCGGACGAAGGCGAATTTCATCAATTTCAGTGCCGTGACGAGCGGCATCAAGGAAATTCGCGGCGTGATGAGCGAGGCGGAGCAGAACCATCGCATGGGTGAGCGCACGCTGCTGTTTATCGACGAAATCCACCGCTTTAATAAGGCGCAGCAGGACGCGTTTTTGCCGTTTGTGGAAAAGGGCAGCATCGTGCTCATCGGTGCGACGACGGAGAACCCCTCGTTTGAGGTGAACGCCGCACTTTTGTCGCGCTGCAAGGTGTTCGTTTTGCAGGCACTTTCCGAGGATGAGCTTGTGGAGCTGATGAAGCGCGCAATCAAAGACCCGCGCGGCTTCGGTAACCAGACGGTGGAGATCACCGATGAGATGTTGAAAATGCTTGCGGCGTTTGCAAACGGTGACGCGCGAACGGCGCTGGGAACGCTGGAGATGGTCGTTTTGAACGGGCACCGCGAGGGCGACAAGACGACCGTGACGATGGAGACGCTGGAGCAGTGCATCAGCCGCAAGTCGCTTTTGTACGACAAAACCGGCGAGGAGCACTACAACATCATCTCGGCGCTGCACAAATCGATGCGCAACAGCGACCCGGACGCGGCGGTCTACTGGCTTTCACGTATGCTGGAGGCGGGCGAAGATCCGCTGTATGTGGCGCGGCGGCTCATTCGGTTCGCGAGCGAGGACGTGGGCATGGCGGACAGCCGCGCACTGGAGATTGCCGTGGCGGCGTATCAGGCGAGCCATTTTATCGGTATGCCGGAGTGCTCGGTGAATTTGACGCACGCCGTGGTGTATTTGTCGATGGCGCCGAAATCAAACGCGCTGTATGTGGCGTATGAGAGCGCGAAAAAGGACGCGCAGAAAATGCTCTCCGAACCGGTTCCGCTCGTCATCCGCAATGCGCCAACAAAGCTTATGAAGGAGTTGCATTACGGCGAGGGGTACGAATATGCGCACGATACGGCGGAAAAGCTGACCGCGATGCAGTGCTTGCCGGATTCGCTTGCCGGAAAGAAGTATTACAGACCGACGGAACAGGGCAGCGAAGCAAGGGTGAAGGAGCGACTGCGGCAGATTGAAGCGTGGAAGGCGGAGCGGAGAAAGAAGTGAGGTTGCGTTGAGCAAAACTTTTGACAACGATTGACGAGAGAGCGTGAAAATTCGGGGGCATTTTATGTTGGCGGTTAAGTTTTACGAAGATGTGAAAGACGAGCTGCTGCGTTTTGCGGTTGTTATTGCGAAGCATGACGGAAAATGGGTGTTTTGTAAGCACAAGGAGCGCGAGACGCTGGAGTTTCCGGGCGGGCACAGAGAGACGGGCGAGGCGATTGCAGAGACGGCGAAGCGCGAGCTTATGGAAGAAACGGGTGCGGTGAAATTTGAGATTCGTCCGATCTGCGTGTACTCCGTGACGGGCAAAACGCGCGTGAACGAGACGGGCGAGGAAGCGTTCGGCGGGCTGTTTTATGCGGAAATCGCATCGTTTGGGGAGATACACAGCGAGATGGAGAAAATTGTATTATGCGACGCTCTGCCGGAAAACCAGACGTACCCGGAAATTCAGCCGGCGCTTTTGAAAGAGGCGGAAAGACGGGGGTTCGGCGTATAAACGGACATAAAGAAAGCACGCAGAGCATGAAAATCTGCGTGCTTTTTGTGTGTATTGTATTGACTTGAAGCGCCGGGGCGTCTTCAGTTTTTAGGCTTGTTTTTTTCAAAGAGGATGGAGAGCCCTTTGAGGAGCAGGTCGTCATCTAAGATGATCTTGTTGCGGCAAAGGGGCGCAATGACGGAGGAGAGTCCGCCGGTTGCGACGACCGTGCAGGGGGTGTTTAATTCCGCGTTGATGCGGTCGATGAGGCCGTCCAGTGCGCCGGCGTTGCCGTAGAGCAGGCCGCTTTTGAGGCAATCTACGGAATTTGTGCCGATGGTGTGCTTCGGCAGCTCGAATGCGACCTTCGGCAGCTGCGCGGTGCGGCTTGCGAGGGCATCGTGCGAGACGGCCACACCCGGCAGAATCATGCCGCCGCGGTATCCGCCCTCCGCATCCAGAACGGAGACGGTGGTGGCGGTACCCATATCGATGATGATCTGCGGGAGGGGATAGTGGTGGATGCCCGCGACGGCGTCCACGACGAGGTCGCTGCCGAGCTGGGCGGGATTATCGATGTGGATGCGCAGACCGGTTTTGATGCCGGGACCGACGACGAGCGGCGTGAGGTGCAGGTATTTGTGCACCGCGTCGCGCATGGTGAGCGTGACGGCCGGGACGACGGACGAGAGAATCGCGCCGTCAACCGCGGTGATGTCTGCGCGGTTCATATCAAACGCCATTTTGAGCATGGCGGCATATTCGAGCACCGTTGCGGTGGGGTTTGTGGAAACGCGTTCGCGGAAAATGACCTGTCCATCGGCACAGCAGCCGATGACAATGTTGGTGTTGCCGATATCGATGGCTAAGATCATGGTAGGACCTCCTTTTAATCTGCTTTTTTAGCGGGTGTTTGAATAAACCCGGCTTTTAAGAGAACGCTGCCGACGGCGCCGGTGATGACGGTGGACGAGAGCATCTCGAACACGGCGTTGACGCCGACGAACGCGCAGACGAACAGCAGAATGTTTTGGCCGTTGATCAAGCCCTGCATGTACTCGGTTTGCCCGAAAAGCAGGATGAGTGCGGACATGAAGAAAAGCGTATTTAAGAACGCAGCGGCGAAGCCCGTGACGAAGCACGCGGCGACGCGGTTCAGCTTACTGACGCTGCGGAAGATGTAGCCGAGCAAAAAGCCGTCCAGCATACGCGGGACAAAGCACAGCAAAATGGAGAAAAACGGGTTGATGCTAAAAAGCGTGGACCCGAGCATACTCACACCGCCGACGCCGATCGCCTGCAGAAAGCTTGTGAGGCCGAAGACGGATCCTGCGATGAGACCACCTACAGGTCCGAGGGCCAGTGCGGACACGGCAACCGGGATAACGTTGAACGTGATGGCGAGCGGCCCGATGTTCAGATAGCCGAGCGGCGTAAAGGACATCAGCAGCAAAAGCGCCGTCATCAGGCCGAGCAGAGTGAGCTGCTTTGCGTTAAATTTCTTGTTCATATTCAATTTTCCTTTCTTGTTATTATTCTCCGTAGGAGATACAATACAATACGAAAAAAGTATAGCACAGATTTTGAAAAATCGCAATGTTTTCTATTGACTTTGACGCGGCGTAAAGTGATAAACTGGGCTTAGCCCGAGAGGAGGACGAAAGATGAAAAGTGAGACCAATCTCGCCACCTCAAGCAGGGACGAGAAATTCTGTATTGCGATACTGAAAAGCGGTGCTATAATGAAATTAAGAAATTCAGTTGTATTGAAAAGCTTGATTTTGGAGGTGCACAGTGGAAAATAAGGATATTTTAAACGCTTTGCAGAATTATGAAATGACATTCGGAACGGCAGAAAACATATTTAACGGCGGACTTTTGACAGATGCAGAGCGCGATTTTGTGATGCGGGATAGCAACGCATTTTTGTTCGGGCTGATTGCGGATCAGTCGGTGAAAGCGGAGACCGCATGGTCACTGCCGTATAAATTGGCGCAGCGGTTAGGGCATTTTTCCATGCAGAAGATTGCCAAAGAAAGCTCGTCGGAAGAAATAGGCACGCTGCTACGCACAAAGCCGGCATTGCATCGCTATCCTGGCAATATGGGGCGGTATTTGTGGTCGGCAGCCGAAAGACTTACATCGGAATACGACGGCTGCGCCGAGAATATCTGGGGCAATGTGACTGCCATGGAGATCGTAGAGCGGTTGGAGGCGTTCTCTGGAATCAGCCACAAAAAGGCTTCACTTGCTTGTTTGCTGCTTTGGCGCGATTTGGGTGTCGAAATATCAGATAAAGAAAATATAGATATTGCGTATGATGTGCATATTCGTCGTATTTTTCTGCGCGCCGGGTTCTGCGAAAAAGATACATTGAAAGACGTAACGGAAGCGGCGCGGCGGCTGAACCCTAAGTTTCCGGGTTATTTAACTTCGCCGTTCTGGGCCTTAGGCCGAAATATCTGCCGGCCGACGGAGCCATTGTGCGGACAATGTCCGATACGACTCTTTTGCGCACGGCGTTTGGATAAAACTGAAAATCTCCGTGCTTGAATTTTGCACAGTCAGGAAAGCGGGAGAATCAGCAAATCGATTTGCTGATTCCGGTGAAAGAGAACATAAAAAAACTACGGTGCTTGCGGGTACCGTAGTTTTTCTTATATACAGGGTTTACAGCGTTTTAATGCAGCGCTTTTTTGGGACAGACCTTGGTGCATGCATAGCACAGGATGCACTCCGTGGCGTTTTTGCGCTTTCGGCTTTCTTTGTTGACCTCGACGTTCATCGGGCAGACCTTCAGGCATTTGCCGCATTGGACACATTTGCTTTCATCGCAATGTACGCGCAGGAGTGAAAAATAGCTCATCGGCTTTAAGAAGACCGTGATCGGGCAAAGATATTTGCAGAACGCGCGGTTATCCTTAAAAATAAACGCGAGCGCGATGCCGCCGGCATAGTAAAGAATGTTGCCGATGAGGAACAGCCAGAACATGATGCGCTCGAGGTTCGAAAACTTCATCAGGAACAGGGCGGAGACGAGCGCGAACGAGAGCGCGAACATCACATAGCGCAGCGTGCCCAGCTTTTCTTTGCGGGGCTTTTGCGGCACTTTGAACGGGAGCAAGTCTAAGACCATGGCTGTCCAGCAGGCATAACCGCACCAGCCGCGGCCGAAAAGCAGCGGGCCGAAAATTTTTGCGACGGCGTAGTGAATCGTCGCCGCCTCGAACACGCCGGAAAACAGATAGTACCAAAAGCCCTCAATCTGCATGTTCTCCTGCGACATCAGCCCCAGATACACGAGCATGTAAAGACCGACTGCGAGCTGCACAAACTGCCGCGCATAGCGTTTTCCCGCGGTGAAAAGCGCTAAGCCGACCGAAAGGCAAGAACCTATGTAGCTGAAATTGAATAAATAAAACAGGTTGCTTTTTGTGAGCCACAGCGTAACCGCTACGCCTTCAAAAAGCAGAAACATCAAAACCGATGCCCGATACTTTTTCAAGATGAGCCTCCTTGTAACTGTGCTTTGCACATGTTGTGCGTTTGAAAATTTAATTTTACGCTTTCATTCTACCATATCCCGTATAAAACACAAGGGAAATCTATCGCATAACGGAAAAGGCATTTTATGAAAGAAGCGGGGCTTTGTGCGGGGTAGGGCGGGAATGGGGGAAATGAGCAAAGATGGGGCGGGAAAACGGCTTATTCTGTACACTTTTCTGCCTTAAAAAACATTGACATTTGGTACCAAAATCGCTATAATAAAGAACATTAGTGTACGCATTTACCCGTTTTTCGGAATTACAAATAAAGGTGGTTTATTTACTATGGCAGAAAAGGCATATTATGTTACAGAGGAAGGCCTTGCGGCATTGCAGGCTGAGCTGGAGGATTTGAAGGTCAACCGCAGAAAAGAAGTTGCGGAAAAAATTAAAGAAGCGCTTTCTTTCGGCGACCTTTCCGAGAACAGCGAATATGACGAAGCAAAGAACGACCAGGCTATCCTTGAGGCGCGCATCGCCGACCTTGAAGTGATGGTGAGCAACGCACGCGTCATTGAGAAGGAAAACCTTGCGGCAGATACCGTGCACATCGGTTCTTCCGTATTTGTAAAAACGAAGCGTGCGGACGGCAGTGAAGCCGAGCGCAGCTTCAGCATTGTGGGCTCTAACGAAGCAAACCCGCGCCAGGGCAAGATCTCCGATGAATCCGCCGTGGGCAAAGCACTTGTCGGCGCGAAGGTCGGACAGACCGTTGAAGTGGAGACACCCGCAGGCATCGTGGAGTACACGATCATCTCCGTATCTTAATTGAGAATCAGGCGGTGCGGATGGAAAATCCGCCCGCTTTTTTTGTGACCGCCGTGCGGCGGGGAAAGGAAGGCAGAAAATGGCAGAAAAGAAGACCCCGGAAACGGAAGCGGAACTGACCGAAGTGCTGCGCGTGCGCAGAGAGAAGCTCGCTCAGCTTGTAGAAGACGGCAAAGACCCGTTCCAGATCACGAAATTTGATGTGACGCACCACAGCGCGGAAATTAAAGACGATTTTGACGCGCTTGAGGGCAAAGAAGTTGTGGTGGCCGGCCGTATGATGAGCAAGCGCGTCATGGGCAAGGCATCGTTCTGCAATGTGCAGGACTTAAAGGGCGGCATCCAGTGCTATGTGGCGCGTGACGCTGTGGGCGAAGACAGCTACAAGGATTTTAAGAAATTTGACATCGGCGACATCATCGGCGTGCGCGGCGAGGTGTTCAAGACAAAAACCGGCGAGATTTCCATTCACGCTTCGGCTGTGACGCTGCTCTCGAAGAGCCTGCAGGTGCTGCCGGAGAAGTTCCACGGCCTGACGAACACCGATATGCGCTACCGCCAGAGATACGTCGATCTCATCGTGAACCCGGAAGTGAAGGACACGTTTGTAAAGCGCTCGAAGATCATTAAGGAGATCCGCAATTTCCTCGACGGCAGAGGATTTATGGAAGTGGAGACCCCAATGCTGGTTTCGAATGCCGGCGGTGCGGCGGCGCGTCCGTTTGAGACGCATTATAATGCGCTGAACGAAGACGTGAAGCTGCGTATTTCCCTGGAGCTTTACCTGAAGCGCCTCATCGTAGGCGGCCTTGAAAAGGTTTACGAGATTGGCCGTGTGTTCCGCAACGAGGGCGTCGATACGCGCCACAACCCGGAGTTCACGCTGATGGAGCTTTACCAGGCCTACACGGATTATTACGGCATGATGGAGCTGACGGAGAACATGTTCCGTTACCTTGCCGAGAAGGTGTGCGGCAGCGCGGTTATCACGTATAACGGTGTGGAAATTGACCTCTCGAAGCCGTTTGCGCGCTTGACGATGAACGACGCCATCAAGAAGTATGCGGGCATCGACTTTGACGAGGTGAAGACCGACGAAGAAGCGAAGGCGCTTGCAAAAGAGCACCACATTGAATATGAGGAGCGCCACACGAAGGGCGACATCATCAACCTGTTCTTTGAGGAATACTGCGAGAAGGAGCTCATTCAGCCGACGTTCATCATGGACCACCCGCTGGCGATTTCTCCGCTGACGAAGAAGAAGCCGAGCGACCCGACGAAGGTGGAGCGCTTTGAGCTGTTCATCAACACGTGGGAAATGTGCAACGCGTACTCCGAGCTGAACGACCCGATCGACCAGAGAGAGCGTTTTGCGGCGCAGGATGCGGCGTTTGCTGCGGGCGACGAGGAAGCGAACCACACGGACGAGGATTTCCTGAATGCGCTTGAGTACGGCATGCCCCCGACGGGTGGCATCGGCTACGGCATCGACCGCCTTGTGATGCTGCTGACGGATTCCCCGGCCATCCGCGATGTTTTGCTGTTCCCGACAATGAAGTCCTTAGATGGTGTAAATAAGAAAAATGATGTAAATAATACAGCTTCTGAAGCACCTGAAAAAAATGTAAAAACTGAGTCTGAAAAGATTGATTTTTCTAAGGTAAAGGTAGAGCCTTTATTTGAGGAATTTGTTGATTTTGATACATTCAGCAAGTCAGATTTCCGTGCAGTAAAGGTTAAAGAGT
>OGRE01002527.1_pt1 | contig 12689 bp, 9 predicted proteins | sample 1553421 | NCBI WGS metagenome assembly OGRE01 (sample SAMEA2580076, study PRJEB22360) | human gut metagenome | biome: human gut; feature: human-associated habitat; material: faeces | place: Denmark | collected 2008/2010 | reverse complement strand
TGAGCGGTTGCGGCGGTGGCCAGTCCATCAAGCCGTTGGGCGGCATCGACTTCGGCGAACCCGTGCTCAACACGTATCCGGTCAATGAAAACGTGACCCTGCTGCGCGCGGACGGCGGGCAGGTGCAGCTCGCGACCAATGATTATGGCGAAGGCCGCGGTGTGTACATCTCCGGTCTGCCCTATTCGGCGGCCAACGCCCGCCTGCTGGAACGCGTGCTGTTCTACGCCTCCCACAACGAAGACAAGTATGCGGCTTGGAGCTCGTCCAACCCGGAGTGCGAGGTGGCGCACTTCCCCGAGCAAGGGTTGTACTGCGTAATCAACAACACCGATCAGCCGCAGCGGACCACGGTGACTCTGGCCGATGGCACCACCGAGGACTTCGACCTGCCCGACAGCGGCATCGCATGGCGTGAAGCCTGATTCCCGCGTTTTGGAGAACGGACCCATCATGACCGAAAGCAATGAAATTTTATTCGGCATCGCCTCGCATTTTGCGCTGGAAGGTGCCGTGACCGGCATCGAACCTTACGGAGACGGCCATATCAACACCACCTATCTGGTGACCACGGACGGCCCCCGCTACATCCTCCAACAGATGAACACCAGCATCTTCCCCGATACGGTGAATCTGATGCGCAATGTCGAACTGGTCACCTCCACTCTCAAGGCTCAGGGCAAAGAGACGCTGGACATTGTGCCCACCACCTCCGGCGCCACCTGGGCCGAGATCGATGGCGGCGCATGGCGCGTCTACAAGTTCATCGAACACACCGTGTCGTACAACCTCGTGCCGAACCCGGACGTGTTCCGCGAGGCCGGCAGCGCATTCGGCGACTTCCAGAACTTCCTGTCCGAATTCGACGCCAGCCAGCTGACCGAAACCATCGCCCACTTCCACGACACCCCGCATCGTTTCGAGGACTTCAAGGCCGCCCTCGCCGCGGACAAGCTCGGCCGCGCCGCCGCATGCCAGCCGGAAATCGACTTCTATCTGAGCCACGCCGACCAGTATGCCGTCGTGATGGATGGGCTCAGGGACGGTTCGATTCCGTTGCGCGTGACCCACAACGACACCAAGCTCAACAACATCCTCATGGACGCCACCACCGGCAAGGCGCGTGCGATCATCGATCTCGACACCATCATGCCCGGCTCCATGCTGTTCGACTTCGGCGATTCCATACGCTTTGGTGCGTCCACTGCTCTGGAAGACGAAAAGGACCTCAGCAAGGTGCATTTCAGCACCGAGCTGTTCCGTGCCTACACGGAAGGCTTCGTGGGCGAACTACGTGGCAGCATCACCGCGCGCGAGGCCGAACTGCTGCCGTTCAGCGGCAACCTGCTCACCATGGAATGCGGCATGCGCTTTCTCGCCGACTACTTGGAAGGCGATATCTACTTTGCCACCAAGTACCCCGAGCATAATCTGGTGCGCACCCGCACCCAGATCAAACTCGTGCAGGAGATGGAGCAGAAGGCCAGCGAAACCCGCGCCATCGTAGCCGACATCATGGAGGCTGCCAGGTGAGCCGTCAGCCGAACCATACCCGAACCAGCATGATGGAGGCAGAGCAATGAACGATCAGCTGACCGAGGTATACGCCAGCATCGACGCCCTGATCGATTATGCCTTGGCCCATCTTGACCTTGACCCACGCAACGCAGACTGGACCCGCAACCAAATCTTCGCCCTCTTCCGCCTAGATTCCTACCCCGGACCCAAAACCACAACGTCGGCGGCGTCAGTGTCAGACGTAGTCCAAGACATTGTTGGCAGCCGAAGCCAGGCCCCCTATGGCGAAAAGACCCCCGACCCCCTGCTCGCCGCCTTCCGCGCCGCCGCCACAACCGCCGGCCTTTTCAAGCCGGAGGAAGGCCCGGCCTACGCCGACACCATCATGGGCATCCTCTCCGCCAACCCCGCTGATCTCGACGACCGATTCCTGCTCGTCGAGCACCGGGATGGCGGCATGGCCGCCATGCAATGGTTCTACGACTACTGTGTGGCCAACAATTATGTCAAGCGTGCCCAGCTCGACCGGAACCCGCGCTTCGACTCGCACGGGCTGACGGTGACCATCAACCTCGCCAAACCCGAATTCAAGAACATGAAGAAGGCGGCGGCCGGCAACGCCGTGGCCGGCGGCTACCCGAAGTGCACGATCTGCCATGAGAACGAGGGCTTCGCCGGACGTGACAAGCGCACGCTGCGCACCTTGCCGGTCACGCTCGGCGGCGAGTCATGGTTCTGGCAGTTCTCGCCCTACGGCTACTTCGACCAGCACGGCATCTGCGTGAACACCGACCACACGCCGATGCATGTGGACCGCGACACCTTCGGCCATCTGCTCGACTTCGTGGACCGCTTCCCCGGATACTTCCTCGGATGCAACGCCGCGCTGCCTCGCATCGGCGGCTCGGTGCTCGCCCATGACCATTACCAGGGCGGCGGCGAACTGCTGCCGATGCACAAGGCCGCCACTTGGGCCGCCTTCACGCTCGCCGACTATCCGGACGCCGTGGTCGAAATCCTCGACTGGCCCGGTACCGCCGTGCGTGTGGTGTCGAAAAACCGCCAGAGCATCATCGACGTATCCGACATCATCCGCGAGGCATGGGTCGGTTATGACGACGCGGCGAACGGCATCGCCAGCCATGACGCGGATGGCAACCGCCAATCCGCCCTCTCGCCCAGCGCGATCATCACCGAACGCGGCTATGAGATGAGTCTCATCTTCCGCAACAATGCGATCAGCGACGAGTACCCGGAAGGTATTTTCCATGCACACCCCGAATACTGGCCGGTCAAGCAGGAGCCGATTGGACTGATCGAAGCCCAAGGCCTGTTCATCCTGCCCGGACGGCTCGTCGACCAGCTCGGCATTGTCGAAGAGGCGCTCGCCGAAGGCCGCGATTTGCCCGATGAAGTCAGCGAATTCAGTCTCGAATGGGGCGAACTCGCTGAAACATTGGCCGGAAACCGCGACCGCGAGGCCATCCACCAAGCCGTACGTGACGAGCTCGGCAGCGTCTGCTACCGCATCCTCGGCAACACGGCCGTCTTCAAGCAGAAAGCCACCACGCAAACATTCCTCGAAAGTCTTGGTTTTGCCGCTAGGTGAAACAGGTCAAGTGAAGTAAGCTCAATACTGAAGGAAAACCGAAGGCAAGTCCTTCCAAAGGAGGAGATATGACTACTGTTCTGGTTACGGGCGGTGCTGGATTCATCGCCACCCACACCGACATCGAACTGCTCAACAAGGGCTACGACGTTATTTCCGTAGATAACTACGGCAACTCGTCTCCCGTGGCGCTTGAGCGCGTCGAGCAGATCACCGGCAAGCCGGTCAAGCGTTACGACGGTGACGTGCGCGATGAGGCGCTTATGGAACGCGTCTTCACCGAAAACAACATCGATTGGGTCATTCACTTCGCCGGTCTCAAGGCCGTGGGCGAGTCCGTGGCCAAGCCGATCGAATACTACGACAACAACCTGTACTCCACGCTTGTGCTGCTCAAGGTGATGAAGAAGCACAACGTCAAGAAGATCATCTTCTCCTCCTCCGCCACCGTGTACGGCACGCCGAAGGAACTGCCGATTACCGAGGAGACGCCGACTGGCGGCACCACCAACCCGTACGGCACCTCCAAGCTGTTCCAGGAGCAGATTCTGCGCGACGTACATGTGGCCGATTCGTCCTGGACCATCGTGCTGCTGCGCTACTTCAACCCGGTCGGCGCACACGAGTCCGGCCTGCTGGGCGAAGATCCGAAGGGTATTCCGGCGAACCTCACCCCGTACGTGGCCAAGGTCGCGGTCGGCGAGCTCAAGGAAGTCCAGGTCTACGGCGACGACTACGACACGCCCGACGGCACTGGTGTGCGTGACTACATCCACGTGGTCGACCTGGCCAAGGGTCACGTGGCCGTCATTGACCACATCGACAAGGAAGGCGTGTTCGTCTACAACCTGGGTACCGGCCACGGCTACTCCGTGCTTGAGGTCATCAAGGCTTACGAGAAGGCCGCCGGTCATCCGATTCCGTACACGATCAAGCCGCGTCGCCCCGGTGACATCGCCGCCTGCTACGCCGACGCTTCCAAGGCGGAGAAGGAGCTTGGCTGGAAGGCCGAGCTGACCATCGACGACATGGCCGCCTCCTCCCTCAACTGGCAGACCAAGAACCCCAACGGTTTCCGCGACGCGGAGTGATATGAGCAGATGAGCTCCCTCTGATGAGGGAGCTCATCTGTCGTTTATCACACAATGCGCCTATCGGCGGCCCAGCGGGTGAGCTCGGTGCGATTCGAAAGCTGAAGCTTTCGCAGCACCGAGCTCACGTGCGTTTCGACCGTCTTGATCGAAATGAACAGTTCGGCCGCCACCTCTTTATATGTGTAACCACGCGCGATCAGCCGCATGACCTCCTGCTCGCGGGCGGACAGCCGGTCCAGCTCCTCATCATGAGCCCGTGCCGCACCATCAGCGCCGCCATCAGACCCCGCCGCCGGCACACCTTGGAAGGCCGAAAGCACAAAACCGGCCAGTTTTGGCGAGAACACGGCATAGCCCTCATGCACCTGCTTGATGGATGAAATCAAATCAGCGCCGGTAATCGTCTTGGTTACATAGCCCTGGGCGCCGGCGCGAATCACCGACCCCACATCCTGCGGCGCATCCGAAACCGACAATGCCAGAAACACGGTAGTGGGGGAGTAGGGCCGCGATTTGGCGAGGATCTCGGCACCGCCGCCACCCTCGCCGCCGGGCACATGCACATCCAGCAACACCACCTGCGGCTTGGTCTGTGCGATCATCGCCACCGAACCGGGCACGTCCGCCGCTTGGCCGACGATATCGAAGGAATCGCGCAACGTGACGATTACGCCCGCACGGAACATCTCATGGTCATCGACCATGGCCACACGAATCTTGGCTGTCTCGTTCTCGCTCATCGATGTTCTCCCTGCGCCGCTTTCAGCGCGATCGGCATATGCATTCTGACCTCGGTGCCCCAGCCGGCCCTGGACACTATCTCCACTGTACCGCCGCGCCGTTTGATGCGGCCGATAATCGATTCGCGGATGCCCAGCCGGTCGGGCGGAATGGCGTCCATATCGAAGCCTTCGCCATGGTCGCGCACGAACACTTCAACCATCGTGTCGCTGGCCTCGCAATACAAAGACACCGGCTCGCCGCCATGCGTGACCGCATTGACCAACGCCTGACGGGTGGCGTCCAGCAGCGCATCGGTCTGGGCGCTCGGCCGCGCGTCGCCCACGGTGACCACCTCAATCGGCTTGCCGTGCTCGTCCTCCACCTCGGCGGCGATCTGCTTCAATCCGGCTCCCACCGAACGATCCGATGTGGAACGTTCCTGATACAGCCATTCGCGCAGCTCGCGCTCTTGGCTACGCGCCAGGGCGAATACGGTGGTCGGTTCCTCGGAGTTCAGCTGAATCAGCGCCAACGTTTGCAGCACGCCATCATGCAGATGGGCGGTCATGTCCGCGCGCTCCTCTTCGCGCTCCTTCAATGCCTGCTCGTGGGTGAGTCGTTGCAGCATCGCGTTCGCCCACGGCATCACCGCCACCACGATACCGACGATCATCACGAATCCGCTGGCAACAATGCGTCGAGGAGAGGTGCCCCACCCAGGAATGCTGACATTATGCACATACAATGCCCATCCCATGAAAATCAGTGCGATGCCGCCCAACATAGACAACAGCTGCGTGCCTCGCGGACTAAGATTCATCCATGCCAGTGCGATGCCGCCCAACCCTACCAGCAGCGGAAACACAATCTGGACATCCGCACCGGTGCTGGTGAGCAACAGTCCAGTGGCCATCAACGCGAAACCGGCCAATGCCACGACGGCCGGTTTCGGAGCACGTTGGATGGCCTCGGACAATGATTCCGGTGCGGCAGCCGATTCGTCGTCATGAGCGGCAAGTGGCTGATTGCCTCGCGCAAGCGGCGCCTGATCAACGGGCACTGTGCGAGCCGCAGCCGCCACCGGGTCTCCGGCAGGCATGAACACCCACAGGAATACATAAGCGATGATGCCTGCGCCGTAGAGGACGGTCAGTGCGATGAACGCAATCCGAACCCATGCCACGCCGATGCCCAAGTGCAGGGCGATGCCCTTGCACACGCCGGTGAGCCAACGGCCCTGCCGGGGGCGCATCAACGGCATGCGCGCGGGCAGCAATGGTTCGGGAGATGACGTCATACTCCTATTGTGCCGCGCTCAGGGCGTTGCGGCCGGGGTTTTACCCGGTGTTCAGGGAACAATCAGGGTGTTCCCCGAGCGTTGTGGCAGTGGTCGGGCGGTGTAATGGAATCATGAGCAATCCAAACGCGAATCCATATCAGCCACAGCCGCAGCCTGGTCCGCAAAAAAACAAGACATCGCGACGCTTCTTCACTTGGGTGCGATCCAGTGGACTGGTTCGCGGCGACGACCGGTGGATCGGCGGCGTATGCAGCGGCATCGCTTTACGGCTTGGCTGGAGCCCCACATTAGTACGTGCGTTGGTGATTGTATGTACATTGTTCTTCGGTTTTGGCGCAGCTCTGTACGCACTCGGCTGGTTTCTGATGCCGGATGTACGCGATGGGCACATCTTGGCCGAGGACCTCATTGCCGGCCAATGGGACTGGAATTGTCTGGGATGCTTCCTGTTCCTCGCCGTGGCAATCGTGATTCCAGGTGCGGGGTGGGGTTGTATTGCGCTCGCCGCCTTAGCGCTATGGCTGTTGGCCAAAAGCGGCATTCGCCAGCAGGAAGGGTACGGATTCGGGGCATCTGCGCCGCGACCGGTTTCACAGCCTGTGTCATATCCAGCCGCGCAACCAGTACCTCAATCTCCTTTGTATTCAGCTCCGCAACCTTTTCCACAACCTGTTTCACAACCTGTTTCACAACCTGTTTCACAAACCGCGCCTAGTGTTTCACAGCCTGTTTCACAGCCTGTCTGTCAGTCGATGCCCAGCGCGATGCCAGGCACAGTGCCCGGCGCGATGCCCGGCACAGTACCCAACGGGCCGTTTGCCCCCGACCGTATGAATGCGACGGCCTATGCCCCCACCGAGTCCAAGCGCCGCAAGCCGGCGGGCCCAATCGTGGTCTTGAGCATACTGGGCCTTACCTTCCTCTCCTTTGCCGGTCTGATGGGACTGATTTGGGTAAACGACATGGGCATTATCGGCATTATGCGTCTGGGCACCATCTGGATTGCCGCAGTATGCATAGTGATGGGGCTGGTGGTCATCATTCTCGGATTCAGAGGACGGCGTACCGGTGGTCTGATTCCTCTCGGACTGGTTGCCGGTGGATGCGCGCTCTGCATGACCATCGTTTCAGGCACGTATGGCGTGTACTACCGTGATCTTGGTGCCAGCGGCATCAATACTGTTGTTTCACTGAGCCAATCTGTCAGTGCGAGAAACAGCGACGGCATGAACGATGTGCAAAAGGATGGCATCTTCGTTGCCGATGCCAGCGATGCCACGTTTGAAACATTGCAGCAAGGTGTGGCGTTCAGCGGTGAAAACTACAACACCGATCAGGCAATCATTGATTGGTCCGATTGGGACAAGACACATGGACCGCACACGGTGAAGATGCTGGATGGCAAAACTTCCATCAGTAATTGCCCGGTCGGTACCATCACCATAGCCGCAACACAGGCGCAAGTGCATATCGTTCTGCCGGATTCCTGCACTTACGCCTTCGGCACCGCCGACTCCTACTACTCCACTTCGAGTGACGTTGGCGGCAAATACGAGATGGTATACAACAACTACATGGGTCCAAGCTTTGTTTTCTTCGAAGCTGAAAGTGCCACCAATGGGCCTGATCACGAATGGTTGGATAAGGAATCCGCCATGCCGGACAACGGCCCAGAATTAAAAATCAATATTCCCTATGTGGTGGAAGCACGTGTCAACGTGGTGTACGCCTCCGATTGGGAAGGCTCTACGTTCCAGCCGCTTGCCGATATATACGACGGCAACAGTACAAGCAAGAACACAACCGAACAATCGGAATGATCAAGCCGTTGCAACTAGGAGATGGAATCATGACTGATGAAACCAAGGAATTCGCCTCCATCGAGGATGCGACACCGACCACGGCCATACCTTCCGAAACCGACGCGACCACCGCGACCACAACCATGGTGACCGTCGATGACCGAACCGATACCACGGTGCTGCCATCCGCAGCGGATGATGACGAAACGGCTGTGCTGCCCGTCCCCGACAATCATGCGGATGCGTCGGTCTCGGATGTGGATACGCAGGCAACAGCTGCCTCTCCATCGCCCATCGAACCAACCACAGATCGGATTGCCCTGGAAACAGTTGCCGATGCCGTGGAGGGAGATGGTGGGCCGATTCCATCTGCCGATGATGTGCCGATGTACGCAGCATCTTCAGCACGACCTCCCTATGGGCAGTCTCAGACCGCCGGCAAACCATGCCAGCCTGGGGGGAGCGCCAAGAACGTCCAGAGCGCCAAGAACGTCCAGAATGCTAAGGATGTCAAGAGTGCCAAGAACATCCAGAAACAGAGCACCAGCGCGCCTACTGTGGTATTCGGACTATTAGGCGTGATTATCGGCGTGATCGCGCTGGTTTTCGGGTACATATCTCCGGATCGGATGATTTCGTTGTTCTCGCCGAATCCGCAATTGCTGACGGCTATTATTTGCGCCGTAGTGGGACTGATTCTGGTAATAGTGGCCGTTGTATGGGCCATAGTCGGTGCCGTCAAGAAGAGAAAATAGCGTTACAAACCATTGCATTACGGTCCCAGTAGAAGCACATTATGACGGGAGCCGACCGATAAGAGCCGACCGTTCTATGCTGATGGGGGGAGGCATAGTAACTATGAAGCGGATTTCGGTGCGGCGGGTAGCGAACGTCATCGTCACCGCGATGGCGATGACGCTGGTATTCGCCACACTTGGCTGGGCGATGATGCCGCAATGGAACACACGGCCCTACGCCAAGCACATCGCTATCGCTTCTGCCGACACCACCATCACCCCTGCCCATGCGAACATTCCCCACGAGGGGCGATATCGTACGCGTGAAACCCGACTATCCATCAAGACCGGCGACGGCGTCACGCTACCCGCCGTACTACGTGAACCGGTCGGCGCTCCCGGGCCACGCCCGGCTTGTCTGTTCATTCACGGGTCCGGTACCAGTGGTGCCGAGGATTTCGGCGATATCGCCAACGCCATGGCCTCTGCCGGCATCGTGACCTTGGTGCCGGCCAAGCGCAACGACAACTACACCGTGCTGCATCGCGACTACCCGCGTTTTGCTCGCGAATACGGGCGTTCGCTCGACGTGCTGCGTGGCATAAGCGGCGTGGACCCCGCCAAAACCGGCATCTACGCCGAATCCGAAGGCACCTGGATCGCCACGATTCTAACCTCGAAACGGCAAGACATTGCCTTTGCCGTACTTACATCCGCACCGGTGTTCAATGGACGTGAGCAAATGGCCATGGCTGTCAGCGCCTATACGCATGAGGCCGGCGCGCCCAAGCCCGTGGTCAAAGACATGGCCAAATTGATGTCGCTGGACTACGCGCCATTTGATCTAGCCTATGCCGACTTTGATGCCGACCGGTATCTGAAATCCCTCACCATGCCGGTGCTGGTGAACTACGGCACCTACGATACGGCCATGCCCATCGAACAGGGGGCGCAGCGGATCATCGCTACGGCCAACAAGTCCGGCAACGAGAACGTCACCGTACGCTATTTTGCCGGCAACCATCAGATGCGGGCTGGTGAGGGCTTATTCACCCCGAACCTGCCATTGGCCGAAGGCTATACGCAAGCGCTGGAAAATTGGGTGAACGGTGTGACTGCCGGAACCAAAGCCGATGGATGGGCAACGCCTCAAGTCGCCGGTGCAACACCTCACCAGCGCTTCGCCGCGTCGCAACGTACCAGATCCGGTATCGTCGGCTCGCTTGGCGTGCTGGCCGGTCTGATGGTGGCAGGGCCCGTGCTGATCGTGATGGCGGCGATATTAGGTATTGGCTTGACTGTGTTTTCTTGGCTACAGACGTTGCTGGCCGGGCGACGTAGTGTGGCGACTGTGCGGGCCGTGCATGCGACGCCGAGTGAGCTGGGGGCCGCCCAGCGGCGCATGTTGCACGGCATTGCCGGCTTATCTGCCGGTATCGGCACAGCGGTGATGGTGATTACTGGGCTGTTGTACGGCTATATGAGCGCCGTAGGCGTATCGGCTGTATTGGTTATGCCTCAACCGCGGCTGTTTGCCGTCGGATGGGTGGTGCTGCGAATAGCGACCATGCTGTTGGTGGTGCTGTTTGCTTGGGAAATGGAACGTGTCTGGTATTGCCGCGCCGATATCGTCGGTGTACGGCGCGTCATATGCGTGATGGTAGCGCTCGGCACTCTCACCACACTGATGACACTGGCATTCTGGGGCCTATTCTCGCTGTAATTCTGCCGATGTGCGCCGGTCAATGGGGCTTGGCGGGCAAGCTGCGTTGGTGGTCTGGGTGTGGGGCGATCGGCAGATTGCGCTGGCCTGGGTGTGGCCGGCCGGCGTACATCAGTCGGGGTGTCCGGTACACAGTGAATGGCTGAGTATTACGCTTGGGAGGCTTCGGCCTCCTCCAAGGTGTCGAAACCGCCGAGCTGGACTGTGTGCAACAAGGTTTCCTCAGTGATATTGCGTTGCGGGCTGGCTGCGGCGCGCTCGCTAATCATCACCTCGTAGAGCTGGAAGGTCCGTTCGGAATACGTACCAAGCTCACCGCGCAGATAGGTTTCGAATGAGGTGGCAGATGGTGTGTCGTCGGTGGTGGTGAGTACGCGCATCGCCTCGCCGAGCTTGGGGTAGCGCTCGCGGAAATCCTTGGCCCAGGCGACCTGCTGGGCGATGACCTGTTCCTGACGGGCCACGCGCTCTTCAGAGAGACGCGGAATATACGGCTCTATGTTCTTCGTGAAATCTTCCGGCGCGGTGGAGGCCATCATGCGGCCGTATTTTTCGGTCACGAGGTTGCGGCCCACGTGGTCGGCCGCGTCAAGATCAGCGGCATAGCTGGTGAGTAATGGCCGTTCCCATGTGAGGAACTGGGCCAACCGCATCTGGTGGAACACCGGCCAGTTGCCTTGGCATGCCGCGCGTCCACCCTCATTGTTGGTGCGCTGGAACTGATCCCATTCATGACGCACAATAGCCTCGCGCAGTTCATCATCAGTCAGTTCGTTGGTCATCGACGTTCCTTTCACTAATCCTCTGATGAGGGAGATGGCACGGCGAAGCCGTGACAGAGGGAGCTTGAATCTACAAACTTTTAAGCACCGGATCATCAGAGGCGATGTGGTCCTCGACATACGGGCGCTGCCATTCGAGGAAGGTCTCGCCGGACGTGGTCAGGTGTTCGCGTTTGAGTTCCTTGACGATATCCACCGCAATCTGCTCCACAATATCGTTGATTTTCTCGATTGCTGGAGCCGCGCCCTTGCCGCCTTCGCCAAATCCGGCCCCGCCATAGCAGGCTGCCGAACTCAATCGCATCACGGTTTCCAATTGTTCGCCCACGTTCGGCAACAGCGCGAACATCGAGCCAGACAGCTTGCGCAATGCTGCGAACTGCCACTTGTAATACGGCATATAGCCCACCACCATCGGCACGTTAACCAGGAACACCAACGAGGCGGTGGCCTGCACGAACTCGTGGATGGACAGCCATGCGGCCGCGCCGTCGCCGCGTTTCAACGAACGCGGCAGATTATATTGACCGGCCTGGGCGATCATGCCCAATCGCTTGGAAATCAAGGTAAGCCGCACGTCGTCGGGCATATCCTTGAACCCTTGGCGCGTCTTGGAAAACAGACCGGTGGGATCGGCGAACACCTCGCCATTGGTGGCGGCGGCCAAGGTCGATTCCTGAAGCATTAGCCACTCATGCGGCGCGGTCTGCGCCGGCGCAGTGTGATACCCGGTGATCGACTCAAAGAAGTCACCGATGCGGAACACGCCGTCACGGCGATTCGCGCCCTGTGCGCGCGGCGTGACGGGGGAGAGCGGTGCATCAATCGGAGTCGTCATCGCTTCCGCCACATCAGAGGACGCCGCGCCTGACTCGGCAGTGGCGGTATCGTGCGTAGCGGTGCCGGGGGTGGGTGCGTTTGCCGCATCGGGTATGACGGTGGAGCCTGCACCTGCGGAGGGGAATGCTCCGGAAGCATCGGACCTGGCATGCGCCTCGAACGTCACGCGGCCTTGCGCATCCACGCTGAACTTGCGCGGCAGTGCCTCGTAATCGACCTCAAGTTGCTCGCCGATCGCCGCGTAATCCTCATCCGTAAGCCACAGGCAGAAGCGCGGGCCGAAATCGTGGTCCTGCGAATACGCATCATCGAATCCGTAGCATTCCGAGCCATGACCCACCAGACCGGCGGCGATACGCCCGGCATACTGCGGATACTTCGCCGCAATCATCGGCTTGCCCATCTGCGTCCAGAACGCGCGGGCCAGCTTCAGTCCGGACACCGGGCATGCGGAAACGGCCTCGGCCGCGCCCGCAGAACCGGTCGACACCGAAACGGTGGATGGGGAAGATGCCGCGTTCGCACCGGTCTTGCCCTGTGCCGGGCTGTTCGGCAGCCGCG
>OGRE01002525.1_pt1 | contig 12720 bp, 14 predicted proteins | sample 1553421 | NCBI WGS metagenome assembly OGRE01 (sample SAMEA2580076, study PRJEB22360) | human gut metagenome | biome: human gut; feature: human-associated habitat; material: faeces | place: Denmark | collected 2008/2010 | reverse complement strand
ACTTGTGATTTTTCTCTTGCCGTACCCTTTCGGAAACCAAGGCATTCAATTTTTTAGGTATGCATTCTCAGCACGGAGGCGCTGAACCTCTGCTATGAGATCCTCTTCAACTTTTTTCTTTAACTTTGGCGGACGACCTGTTGATTTACGTCCACGGCGTTCAACGTATAAGCCCTCCTTACCTTCTTCAAGATAGATTCTCTCCCATTTAGCAACTGTCTTGTCTCATTGTGGAACGTCAAATTGACGTGCAGCTTCATGATAGCCTAACTTTTCCTTGTGCATAGTTTCTACTACTTCAATATTGAACTCCGGTGTGTACCTTTTATTGGGTTTCCCTTTTGGCATAAAAATGCCCCCTTTCGTTAGTCTCGTTTTTGGTATATTTCTATTATACCACATTGTCTAACAAAAGGGAGCATTTCACTTTATCTCGGGGTGATTTTGACTAAGGTTTCAAGATGGTCTGTGTTTTCTTGCCTTGTCCTCTTTCTATATCCCAACTTATCACAAATATACTCAATTTTTTGAGAAAAAATATCTGCACTTAGTTTCGACATATAAAGATTGCCATCTTCATCCCTAAAACTTGTATGCCATTGTTGTTCATCATCCAAAGGATGTTCCGGTCGAAAATCGTGAATATTGAAAATCTTGTGCTCAATTTGTGTAATCCAAGCGGCTCCGACTTCAGTCAAAGCTCCCCAAGATTCTTTTGTATTTTTACTTGTCACAAAAATGACATACATCTTTTGCGTAGAGTAGCTATCTACAAAGAAATCCCTTAAATAATCATATATGCCACTTTTTCCGACATCTCCTTCGGGAATACGAGACATTTCATTGTCACAATTGGTGTATATAATATCTTCGGGTGGAACATTATTGAACACAAGCATATTATATACAATATCTGCTAAATCCTTATCTTTATAAGTCTGACTTATCAGAATTTTTTTCTTTTGCGAGTCAATAATGCTTTTTATGCCCATATCTGGACTATTAGAATTGATTTCTTCAGAAAGAATATTTTCCATTTCTTCCAATTTTTCTGTAGAGATACCCAAGCGGTCCGATATTTTTGTAGCAGCTTTTTTAACTGTGTTTTTCCTAAATTTGTCAACAGATTTTTTAAACGAAGCTTCATTCTGGCGTTGTTGTTCAAGTTTTTTTTCCTCTTTTTTCTTCTTTCCAAGAGAAACAAAAACATCACGCATTTTAAGAATATCAGGAAGCAAGGTATTTCTCACATATTCCAATACTGCTTGGTAACGAGGGTCATCAGTCTTATATCCTTGCCGATTACTCAATGCCATATCCGGAAGTTCAGTAAGCTCAAAAATATCAATATGGAGTTGACCAACAACATAAACCTCAGACAATTTGTTTTGACCTACAATAGGTAAGATGTTAAATTCTCCCATTTTGTGGTTCGCATAAAGTGAAATGAAGTTATCAGGGAAATCTGCCATTTCGGCTTTTCTCCCACGGGTAGATTTATAAGTTCCTACCCAACCTTTAATTTCAACATTATATAAATGTTCCTCGCCATTGCGGTCTTTCATACGGACTGGAGTTGATGCTAAAGACTTATTCTTCAACAGTTCATCTTTTTTATTAACAAACGGAGTATTAAAATAGTCACTTAAATATTTGAATTCGTCTCCCAAAGTAATTAATGTAGACAATTCCGAAATCATTTCTTTATCAAACGAACTGATTGTTTCTGTTTCATTTCCTCTGATTATATGTATTACGAAGTCTTCGTCTACCAAAGGAAAGATTTTCAACAGGTTTCTCTTTATCGCTTTTAAGGAACTGTGTAAAGTATATTGCGGTTTTTGCATAACTATTGCCGTTCCGTTTCCATCAACCTTTTCAAATGATATCTCATCGTCAGATAATGGAACTAACAGATTATCGCTTCCAATATTACGCGATAAAATAAAGCCGGATTTCTCCATATTGGAAACAGTTTTAATTAGCACATTCTCGGATACTGAAAGAGCTGCCAATTTTCCTACGCCTTTTCTACCCATCTTCTTTCTTTTAAGCGCAGTTTTAGATTCTTCTTCTGTATTTCGTGAAATAGCGGCAACATTTAGGTATTTTTGAACATCGCCATCAATATAAGACATTCCTTTGCCGTCATCTTCTACTGTTATATCGTTTTTATTGGAGATAATATAAACATTATGAGCATCAGCATCATATGCATTTGCAATCAATTCAGCTAAAACGTAATAGATATTTGTGTATAAGCTTGGACCCAAGAGTTCAAGGATCCGAGGGTCTATATTTATTTTATATTCCTTATCCATGTTAAACCACCTTTATACATCTATTTCATGTTCCGTTAGATGCGCTAATATCGATGCACCGATAACTTCTCCTAGCCTAACCGGAACAGCATTACCTATGTGCCTTGCTATATCTCTAAAGGCAAAATCTCTATCCGGGTCAATAAAATCATAGTCAGCAGGAAAGGTTTGCAACAAAGCTCCTTCTCGTAATGATAACGCCCTATCTTGTTCAGGGTGACCATATCTTCCTGTGCCATAACAGTAAAATTGCGTTGTGATAGTAGGACCGATTTGTTCCCAAGTCATTCGACCGTAAACCGAACTATAAGTTTGTCCTGAAGCCTTTCTATGGCATTCACACCGCAATTCTTCGGGCCAATCTCTCCAAGTGCCACCAGGAACAGAATGCTGAATTCTCTCTAAATTTTTCTGGGACAGGTGAGCAGAACGATGTAGCTGGTCATTTGGGTCAACACCTCCAGCCTCTATAGGAGGTAAATCGTGTATAAAATCCCTTACGTGAATATCATTCCTGTTGTGTGTCGGAGGAATAATGTTAATATGTCCTAATGTGGAACCTACGAGGACAAATCTTCTTCTCGTTTGAGGAATACCGTAGTCAGGGCAGTAAATAACTCTATAATCATGTTGATAGCCATTTCTATCAAGTATCTCTAAAAACTGCGTAAATATATTGGTATCCTGGATTTGTGGGACATTTTCCATTGATATTATAGTCGGGTGAACTTCTTCTATCAATCGACCGTATTCTAAAAGCAAATTATACTTTTCGTCCCTTGCATTTGCTTCGCCAAGTTTAAATCTCATTTGAGAAAAAGGTTGACAAGGTGCGCAACCCACCAATATTTTTGTCGCATCATTATCGTATAACTCGTTAATGTCATTACCGGTTAGATTGCGCACATTCTGAATATGATAATCAATATGGTTATTGTGTTCATATGTATATTGGCAAGTGGGGTCAATATCAAATCCAGCAATAACATTTAAGCCCGAATTTATCAGACCGTGAGTTAACCCACCTATACCGCAAAACAAATCTACTATTTGTGCTGGCATAGAATTCACCTACCTTAATGAAATAATGATTGTATTTTTGAGCAGTATTATTCCCATTGACAAGAAATGAAAACAATCCCTGTCGGCATTCCTTCAAACTGAACATCAAATTTCAACGACGGCTCAACCTTAGTAGACGCATTGTGTATTCTGAAGCTGAACTGCCAGCCGTTGTTTAAATACAATTCAACAGTGTTTGTGCTATTTTTCTTGAACTTAATCGCAACAAGCTCATCGGGCAATTCAGCTATCGGAATGTTGATGTTAGGCTTCTTAGTGCGAGAAGCTTGATTTAATGTGCCACGTAGATTGAATGACTGTATATTGGTCGTTCTCATTGCGTCAAGAGAAATAACCTTATAAAAAACATACTCTCCTAACAAATACTCTACCATTCGACGTGGGAATGCAGGGTCAACAGAGTTTGCTCTTTTGATTTCTTCCATAAATGCATTAAGCAAAGAAACATACACATCACCGTCTTTATTAGGCAAGTCAGACCAGTTTTTCATTTGGTTTCTCTGTTCTTTTAGATATATAAAGATAGGTGTTATTGAGTCCCAATAAGTTTTGGAGCAGGGGACGCCGTACCATTTCTCGCCAAAATCAATAGAAAGGCTTAATCTGGAGTGCTTTACGGCAAAGTGATTGTGCTTAACACTTAATCCTATCTCCCAGCCGCTTTCGCCTCTAATTATGAGAATATCTCTGACATCTCCCTTTTCGCCTTCTTCATCCTTCTGTATCTTCAATACGATTGTTTCGTCATCGTTCTCAACCATAATCGGTTTAAGGTTGGCAAGTTTATCAGCCATTGCTCTCGCCGCTTTTAAAACGTTATCTTGGAAATTCTCGTCGGTATTTTTCCAAGCTCTTGTGGCAGCTTCAAAGCTTGAGTTACGTTCAAAAACTACTTTTTCATATTTTCTAAACTTGGCAATTGTTTCACCTAAAGCCAACAAGCAAGCCATTTCAAAAAATCTGCCTTGGTCATTGCTCTTTGAACTCATTACTTTGTATCTCCTAAAGTATCCTTTATCGCAACGGCAATCTCATAAGCTAGATTGACAGGAACTGCATTGCCTATCATTTTGTAAGCGTCATTGGTGTTATCGTAAATAAATTTGAAGGTATCCAGGAAACCTTGTACCCTTGCAATTTCTCAAATTGTCATTCGCCTATATAAATGTTCTTTGCCTTCAACGAAACGGCAATCATTCTTACCGTACTTTACCATTTCCGGTGCTTGCGGGTGTAGCTAGCATTGCCTACCCGAAGCCTGTACAGTAAACGCTTGCTCGTCCCAAGATTTTACTCTGTTACGGCTCATAAATATAGGAGAATACGCCCCAGTATAGTATTCGTTATTGTTTATTGCATTTTCGTTGTGATGATTAGATTTCGCCGCTGGAACAGCAGTGCCCTGCAAATCCCATATTATATCTCTTAATGTGATTTTATTATCATCATCAGCAGTTGACCCGGCAGGAAATTCAAAATCAATATGCAAATCTTCTCTGAACCCTATGTAAAAAACTCTTTTACGTTCCTGAGCCACACCATAATCCTTAGCATTTACTAATGTTATGGTTACATTATAGCCACATTCACGAAACATATTAACAATATTGTCAACTGTTTCCGAATGTCTGTTTGCAAGCATACCGCTTACGTTTTCGGCAAGGAAGAATTTAGGCTGCTTTTCCTTGAGTATGCGTATATAATCATAGAAAAGCTTACCTCTAGCATCTTCAATACCTCTTAAAGAGCCTGCTTCAGACCAAGATTGGCAAGGAGGACCTCCAATAATGCCGTCTATGCCGTTCGGAAAATCAGACTCTTGAATTTTTCTTATATCACTTTTTAATAATAAAGTATTTGGATGATTCACCTCAAATGTAGACCAAATTGTAGAGTCATATTCATTTGCAACAGGGATTTCAAATCCCGCTCGTTCAAAACCAAGGTCAAGACCACCACAACCACTGAATAAGCTTATTACCTTCATATTCCCTCTGGAAGAATCCTATATATAGTTAATTATATCATAATTTCTCTAAAAGTGCAATATAAAATTATGAAATATCACAATTTTCAGTCAAATATGAAATGAAAAGCAAGCGGAAATGTCTTTCCGTCTTTTATAATATGGTGAGATACACTACCTCACTCCTTCATAAAAAAACTATTTAGCCCTGCCTTCTAAAGCTAACCTTGCGCTATCCACCTCATCAATACACTCGCTAATCTCATGCCCCAGCTCCTCGCTACCGCTTTTCTCGTATTCCTTAAGCATAGTGGCTGACTTAGATATAAACTCATTGTGGAGTGCTATATACTCGGCTTTGTCAGCTTCGGAGAACACGTCCCAACCCTTGTTCTTGTGAATAAAATTTTCAAAAGCGTATTTCACCCTTTGTCGGGATTTGAATACTCCCTCGGAGCATTTCTCCCTATAAACCGCCTTGCTGTTCTTCTTGCGCAATACGTTGCATTCCTCGCAATACAACGTATTCCGCGCTTTAGCGAGGAAATAACCGCCGCACAGCTTGCATTGAATGAAGAACACCTTTCGACTGTCCAGATAGCGTGAGTACGCCGTGAGAAACTGTGCGATCTCTCCACAGCCAAACCGTATAACACCCGAAATCTCTGTGTCCTGCGGAGATTTTTTCTTTTTCAGCGTGGTGAATGTGTCGGAAATCAGCGTTTCCACGTCATCACGGAAATGCTCTCCCAACAACACTCTGTCCGCCTGTTTCAGAGGAAATCCGTGCCTCACGTTCATGTACAGAGCGGTAACAGCCTTGTAGCATTTCAAGATAGTCCTCGCAAGCAGACGCAGGGAAACGCTTTTGTCCACCTTGAAGATGTAGTCGAAATTGTTCAGCGTTTCGGCAACTCGGGTCTTGTTGGTGCGTTCGTCTTTTAGGTTGGCGAAGAGCCTGTCCGCAAGCTCTTGCAACTTCTCGGCTTTCTGAAAGGAACTGCATATATCAAGCGCAAATGTCCCGAGAGGCTACTCACGAAAGAATATATCCAAATCCTTGACGGCAAGGCTCGGTTCTTCAAGGTTCTTCAGCGCCTTGTTTATCGTTTTATCCGAGCCGCCAACGAGCGTTTCCGAACCACCCGACATCAGAAGAACTACCTCATAATCATAGTTTGTATCGTATTTCTTTCCCACAATTATACATTTGCCTCGAATAATTTTTCAGAATACAAGGATAAAGCACATTAAAACAACCGTATAATGGGTGATTTCAAAAAATATAGGTTTATAAAATCGCATAACCAAGCTGTTTGTACTCAGATTAAAACAAATATTTGCATATACAAGGATAAAGTGAAGAGTAACTATAAGTCGCATTATAAATCCGTTTATCTGATTGAGTTATGTTAAAATGCCAATATACTATCCTTGTATAGTATATCACAACCTATTGCGTTTGTCAATTCCCTGTGGTAGAATATCATCACCCGAAGCGATTTCGGAACAACAACATTCAAGGAGGTAACATTTATGACGAACGCAAAGAGAGAAGAAATTATAGCAGCAATGAGCAGCTTACTTGAACAGCTTGACGACAGCGAACCGCCGAAAGCCGGGTCGACGCCCACTCCCGATAAGGTCGAAATGCTTACGATAAAGGAATGCACCGAGGTAGTCAAAGGGCTGAACGAATACACCGTGCGTCAGCTTATGCCCACAAGGAAATCCCCTCCATCAGAACGGGGCAAGGCAAGCGTGGGAAGATACTTGTACCATAAGCGGCTCTGCTCCGATACTTTGTCGTATAGTGGATAACAGCAAAGCCGCACTCGGTGTCGGGTGCGGCTTGATATAGCTATGTAAACTGTTTTACGAACTAAAATCTATATATGTGCTACTACTCTTAATCTTCGATAATCAACAATCCATTCTTTACCGCTCCAAAGTGATTTTCTTTTTAAATCTTCAACTTTTTTAATGATTTCATTTCTTGCGTTTTCCGACAGTAAATCTAATTCTGACGCATAAAATTGTTTCATCCAATTAGCCAATCCGCTTTCATTATCCTTTAAGGTTGTGGGTCTGTCAAAATCGTAGATTTTATCAATAATAAAACCGTTCGCTTTCAATAAATCAGAAAAATGTTCACTTGTCGGGAAATTGAATTTAGCATTAAATTCAAGCCCAAAATTAAGACAGACTTTCTTAAACGCATTTTCAATTGTTGCAATATTACCGTCTGCTCCAAACTCACATATCAATAAGCCGTCAGGCTTTAATACTTTGTGAACATTATTTAGAAGAGCATTAGTTTCATCTCGGATGTGTTTTCGTATGCGGTGAAAATGGGCGTGGTTTCAGAAAATCCCTTCTCAAAGGTCACGATACCAAAGGGCGAGGTCAAGGAAAAGCAGATTTACTCGCAGGAGGAGTTGGAGCTGCTTTTGAGCAAGCTAATTGACGAGCCGACAAAGTACCGTGTGTTCTTCTATCTGATTTCCTACACGGGCTTACGGCGGTCGGAAATGCTTGGACTTGAATGGAAGGACATTGATTTTGAGCACAACGTGATTTCCGTTCGCAGAACGAGCAACTACACGGCGGAGCGTGGAACTTACACAGACACTACGAAAACAAAGCGTTCGCAGAGGACGCTGAAAATATCGCCGTTCATTATGAACATTCTGAAACAACTCAAAGAGGAACAGGACGAAGAAGCGCTCCGTTTGGGCAGCAAGTGGGTAGAAACCGACCGACTGTTCACAAAATGGAACGGCGAGGAGATGAACAATCAGCCGCCTTACGGCTGGCTAAAGGAGTTTTGCAAAAAAAACGAGCTGCCATTCTAAGGCTTACATAGTTTCCGACATTTTGCGGCTTCTGCGTTGATTTCGGCGGAACTTGATGTTACCACCGTATCGGGCGCGTTAGGGCACTCAAATTCGACAACAACTTTGAACGTGTATTGTCATCAATTCCAGAACGCACAGCCGATGGTTGCCGAGGCTATGGACGGGGCGTTCGGATTTTTGGACAAGAGAAAGCTGGAAGCTTAAGTCGTGTATCGGCAAAGTTTTCCGAATAGCGGACAAACAGCGGACAAGACGAATTTTTGGCAAAAAGAAAAGCTCACAAATGGCTCTGTTAAGCCAAATGTGAACTGTGCGTGTGGTGCAGGTGAAGGGACTTGAACCCACATGACCTTGCGATCACTAGCACCTGAGGGTGGGGTAACGACAGTGAATAATAAGTTAACTCATACCCTTATCCTACTGATAACCCCCTTATCCATCTCATGCACCGTATCGCACAGAACGGAAATATCCTCTGCCGAATGAAAGCATATCAGAATAGTCTTGCCCTGCTCCTTGTAGCTGAGAAGATACTCTCTCATTTCCTTAACGCCGTCCTTGTCAAGTCAGTTGAAAGGCTCGTCAAGAATAAGAATCTTCGGGTTTTCCATGATAGCCTGAGCAAGCCCTAAGCGCTGAAAGCCAAAGATATAGTGCTTGCATTCAATACAAAATTAAGTATTGATTCCATAGCTAAGAATCACGAAATTTAGTTTTTTCTTAACCAATTATACAATTCATACATTATTTTTTAAAAACTTCAAACGCATCTTCGTTTTCAAGACTCCATTTATATTTTGTCCCAATGATCTTTGTTCCTTTAAATCTAACAGTAATGGTTTTACCTTTATAATCTGCTGTTATTCTGCAATATATATCCCTGTCATGATATTTATATATTTGTGGATCACCATGGATGATAAGGGAAAGGGTTTGACTGTCGTATCCTGCAGATTCAGCATAGTTGAAGGTCTCATCAACAAAAGTTAATTCATATTTTTTACAAATCTTTTTTTCAAAATATGAGCTAAATATCTTATGATCCATCTGTGGTGATGGTATTTTTGCAAATAGAAAAAGTATCATACCGAGCAGTATTATCGCCAAGACTGAAAATAATATTATTTTTTTTTCATAATACCTCCACATATATTTATATTAATGCTGTTGTATTTTTTATGAATAAAGGTTTTAGGGTTTTTACGACTTTTTTGTCACTATTTTTAATTTCATAAGAGGCTGTACTACTGTAACCTATTGGGTCATTATTTCCTGTAGACGCATTATCACCATACATCTTTTTATAGTCGACTACTGTCTTAATTGCTACATATGGCTTGTAATAATTTCCTTTGTTTGTAAAACTTCTAGTTAACTTCTCATAATCGTATAACTTTGTTTTTGTGTTTAACTTTCCCTCAGTAAGCACATACTTCCACGCTGTCTTATCACAACTGTAGCCAAATTCCCATCTGCCTTTATACTTAACCCATGTATATTTCATTGTGATATTTAAGCAAACATCCGACAATCGAAGAAACTTTGAACTATCCGTATATAGATCATGTGGTGACGGCGTACGAGAAAATAGTGATTTTATTACCACCCCTAAAGTTTTACCAGCTATAGGATGACCACATCCTGCTAATAAAGCCCCAAAACCTTTTCCAAATAATGTTGAAACAGCTGTATTTAAATATTTTTTTGCGGTTGCTTCATTGGAGCATTTACCAATAAGATAGATATTGGGAGAATAATTGCGACGTAACTTTGGTTTACTAGTGGATACTTTATCACTTACACTTAGTGAGTAGTATTGATATGACTTTCCACCATAGGAATACGTTGATGATGTGCGAATCACGTCATACATCTTTTCGATTCCCTTACAAGGATAAAAGCTAGCTTTAGCTTTGTTCATAACATTGTAACTACTCGATATATTTTCTTGATTGCAAAATAATTCAGAAATCTCATTTTCGCTTAGTAAAAGGTCTTTAGTTTGCAATTCTTTTCTCAAATCGTTGTATTTACTTTCCACAATTATGTCGTCTGGATTATCTTCTAGAGCCGATACAGTATCAAAATACTCAGTAATTAGTTCATCATTTCTCTGTTGATATTCTTGCTCCATTGTATTAAAGTTTGTGAAAACCTCATCACTCTCTGAAATTGTTACATCATCTCCAGATATAGAGATACCAGCCGCAATTATGAATCCTTTGAAATCAATATTTTTAGAATTAATATTTACATAACCATTTGGTGCAAAAATAATACCTTTATAATTAAATTCATTGGAATTAATCACTATATTTCCTGTGTGAGATGCAATAATTGAATTTTTTGATTCGGAGGTCACAGATGTAGCATTAATAGTAATGTCTCCGTCAGTATATAATCTCCCATCAAAATTTAAATCTTGTAAAACCAATGAAAAGTCAGTAAAATAATTATCTCCTTCAATAGTATATAGATTATCAGAGTTAGCTATATCATTAAAATCATCATATTCATTGTTAATAAATATTGCATTTAATGAATCAAAAATTAATCCATTATCATTTTCTGTTCTCATTCCTATTTCTTTTATGCTATTGTATGAAATATTAATAGAACCAGCTCATGCCAATCACAAGAATTGTAATCAAAGAAACGATCCTTTTATACACAAAAAACACCTCCTTTTTTGTTAGCATTAATTCAGAAGCTTTTACTCCCTTATTCATACATAACAAATCAGAAGGTGGATTCGTTACAGAAAAACAAAAAATAGTTTTATTTTTCTGCTTTTTGCACAGAATTTGCTATATCAATTAGTTCATTTCTGCCAATGTTGGAGCTTATCATAATAATATAATCTCCATTATCCCAAATCAAGTGATAAAATTGATGATTATCTATATAATAAACTGCATCGTGTCCGGACATATCTATTGTTGATATTTCAGCGTTTTCTGTGTTAAGTCCCATATCAAATTCGGATTTGACTAACTGCTGATAATCAATTATTGTATTCTCATTTTGATAAATGATATTCCGAGAAATTTTATCATATTCCTCATAAATAACATCATAATCACTCAAATCATAACCTATATCATAGTTGACTTGAATTGTGTCCAATGCAGCCTCATTGCTTTCAACATTTGCTGATATCTCTGAATGGTCTGAAAAAATGCTCATGAAAAAATCCTTAATTGCATTTCTCAAAGCGGATACGCTCATTATTGTTGTAAATGCAGCAATAAAAATCACTATAAAAATACAAGCCACTCGCTTACTGGCTGTATTAATCATTTGGTAGTACGGCTTTTTCTGGCGACCTATCAGCTTATTCATCTTTCGGGTAAACTTATCTGAAAACTTATAGTCATTGTTATGTGCAGGAACAGATAATTCATATTCTCTTGTCAAAGCCTCAGATATTGCTCTCTTAAACTGAGTATTATTCAATGTGACTACTCCTTTCTAAGATGTCTTTCAACATCTTTTTAGCTCTTAATGCACGTTGTCTGACCAATTCAGAAGATATTTCAAGTTGTGTTGCCGTTTCTTTTGCTGAGAACTCTTGCAGAAAATACAGATAGATAACATCCTTATAAATCTGCGGAAGTTGTTTTATTGCTAATAAAAGTTCATCATAGTTTTGTTTTTCAAAATATGATTCATCAACTATTTCAGTTTCAAATAATTCTGTACTATGCTTTGCACGATTTTGATTTTGCCTATAAATATTTATCGCTGTGTTTCTACATATAATAACAATATATGCTTTTAATTCGTGACATGGAATTTGTGAAACTTTTGAAAAGTTATCTGCTATTTTCAAAAAAGACTGATGTACAGCATCCTCAGCATCTTCCTTGTTTTTCAAAATGCCATATGCAACCGCATACATATCCTGCTTGTATTTTATGTAAAGCTGTTCAAACTGATTTTTTTCTTCGTTGGTTTCGAGCATTGATAGGTAAATTGCCAGCATCAAATCACCTCTCCGTTTTTTGTCTGTGCATAACAGTATATCATTAAAAGATAAATATTTCAAGTGCATTTTCAGTATGAACATAAAAAATGATAATTATTTACTGTCAACTGGACAGCCCGGAAAAGTTAAGTCCGCAGACTTAGCAAGCATCGCAAACGGCAGTCCGCCCACAAGGGGCAGACCACCGATTGCGGCTTGTCGGGGAGAACCCCGAACCCCCAATCTGCCACTCCCTCCCTCTCACAGTGCGACGGCGAAAACGCACATCTTACCCCCGTGTCAAAATCAAATCTCCTGTGCAAAACAATGAAAATGGACCATGACTATTGACAAACGTATTAAAATGCGATACCATAAGAATGGAGAATAATATAAGCTCGTAAAGATTTTAAGAGTCTTTGCGAGCTTTTTGTTTTGAATATAAATTTCGCTATGTTCAGTGACAATAACAGAAACTTGAAAACAGAATAGGAGGACTGATAACTTGAAACAATTTAACTCAAA
>OGRE01002513.1_pt1 | contig 12739 bp, 9 predicted proteins | sample 1553421 | NCBI WGS metagenome assembly OGRE01 (sample SAMEA2580076, study PRJEB22360) | human gut metagenome | biome: human gut; feature: human-associated habitat; material: faeces | place: Denmark | collected 2008/2010 | reverse complement strand
CCGGATAAAGGTTTCCCGACTGCCGCCATTCAGGATCTGGCTGCCAATAAATCTGCGGCTATTATCAATATCGACAGCGATAAAGCAGATGAACTGATGAAGAAATATCCGTACTATACGAAGGTAAGCATTCCGAAAGGCACTTATCCCGGCCAGGAAGAAGATATTCATTCTGTTGCCGTCAAATGTGTTGTCGTTACTACCGACAAGATGGATGACAAACTGGGCGGTGAAGTAGTCAAGGCGATTTATGAACATCTGGACCGCATGAAAGCCGCTCATGCCGTGGGCAAGTACATTACAAAAGATACCGCCCTTGACGGTATGTCCATTCCCATGAATGCGGGCGCCGAACAGTATCTGAAAGCCAAGTAGGGAAATGGCTGAAAGTTCCATAAGACATGGAAAAGAGTGGATGGCGCCGGGGCAGGAAACCGTTGTCATTCACTCCTTGTGTCTGCAGGAAAGATCATTTTATTATCATAAAGGAAAGGAGCGGCTTTTGCCGCATTGCCATGATCAGGAAAAACAAGGGCGGCCGGCTTGAAAACGTTATCGCCTCTGTGGGGATCGTCATTACTGTCTGTATTGCCGTCTTTGGCTACTATATCAGAACGCCGTACCTTTACGGACAGACTTCCGACGGATTTCTTATCCGGCAGGAAGTGGAAGCGGGGACGCCGGTGACTTTGGCATACCGCCATTCCGTACAGAAAACGATGATTTACGAATATCTTGCAGTGAATGAAACGGAAGACGGTCTTATTTTGAAATCGACAAAGTACCAATCCATGGGGGTGGGACTGCCTTTTTCGAAAGAAGACGGTGAATTCCGGCAGGAAGGGGAATGGTTCATCATGGATAAAATGAACCGCCGCTGTCCGGAATTGTCCATCCGGAACGGCGTGACCAATGATGAACACATTATCGTGGGCGATAAAGACTATGCGCTGGCAGAACTCATGCCTCTTGAAAAAGAACTTCATCTCTATGTGGCGCCATTATGGAAGGCTTACTGGATGAAAAAAGAAATAAGGAGTTGATTATATTGGCCGATTTGGAGAAAAAGGAAAATCCTGCTGTGGAAAAAGGTATGGATGACCATCTGCAGAAGAAACTGAAAGAACTGGATAAAGAATCAAATACGATGGAATACAGCGGCACGTGGGCGAAAGTGATCGCTGTCATCTGCATCTGTTTTTCTCTTTTCCAGATTTATACCGGTTTCTTCGGCGCACTGGACGCTATGATCCAGCGGTGTATCCATCTGTCTTTCGGTATTTCTCTGGTATATCTCTTATGCCCCACTAAACGGGAGTGGATTCGCGGCGGAAGTGTGCATCCCGTCGATTTGGCACTTGCTATCATCGCGGCGATTCCACCGATTTATATTTTGGTGAATTACCAGCAGCTTATTTTGCGGGCAGGAACAGTGACACCTGTGGATACGTTCATGGGAGTGCTGGGGATGCTTATGGTTATCGAGGCGGCACGCCGTATTGTAGGCCTGCCGATTGTTATTGTAGTACTCTGTTTCCTGGCTTACGGTTTCTTCGGCCGTTATATGCCCGGACCTCTGGCACACCGCGGGCTTACCGTGAACCAGATGGTCGGGCACCTATTCTATACTACGGAAGGTGTTTTCGGTATTCCCATGGGCGTATCATCCACCTTTATTTTCCTTTTTATCCTTTTTGGGGCGTATCTTGAAAAAACAGGGCTTGGAAAATTCTTTATTGATATCGCCAATGCCATTGCCGGGTGGGCGTCGGGCGGTCCTGCCAAAGTGGCGGTTATTTCTTCTGCCCTGCAGGGAACGATTTCCGGTTCATCCGTAGCGAACGTTGTCGGATCCGGTTCATTTACCATCCCCATGATGAAGAAATTGGGATATCATAAAAACTTTGCGGGAGCAGTAGAAGCGGCAGCTTCTACCGGCGGACAGCTCATGCCTCCGGTCATGGGCGCGGCGGCGTTTCTCATGGCGGAATTTGTCGGCATTCCTTACATGGAAGTCGTGAAAGCGGCTATCGTGCCTGCGGTACTTTACTTTCTCGGCGTATTTTTGGGCGTTCATTTTGAAGCGAAGAAAAATAAGCTGAAAGGGACGCCGAGAAATGAACTTCCGCCATGGGTTAAGATCATGAAAGAAGAGGGGCATCTGGCAATTCCGCTGATTGCGATTATCGGGCTGCTTGCTTCCGGGTACACCCCGATGAAGGCGGCACTGGCAGGGATCATTATTTCCATTGCCACCGCCATGCTCCGCGCGAATACACGGATGGATTTCAATGATATTATTGACGGTCTGGTTAAAGGCGCCCGCGGCGCTTTGGGGGTACTCATCGCCTGTGCGTCCGCCGGTATGATCATCGGTATCGTGACGAAAACGGGAGTGGGGCTGAAGCTGGCGTCTGCTCTTGTCGATGTGGCGGCAGGAAACTTTATGCTTCTTCTGTTCTGCACTATGATTACATCCCTCATTCTCGGCATGGGCGTGCCTACGACGGCAAACTATGTCATTACATCCACTATTGCGGCACCGGCCCTTATCCAGCTTGGCGTGCCGATTTTGGCGGCGCATATGTTCGTTTTCTATTTCGGCATCATTGCCGATATTACTCCGCCTGTGGCGCTGGCGGCTTATGCAGGAAGCGCTATTTCTGGCGGTGATCCGCTGAAGACAGGGGTAAACGCTTCGAAGCTGGGCATTGCGGCTTTCATTATTCCTTACGTCTTCGTTTTGTCACCGCAGATTTTAGGGATTGATGCTTCCGCCGGCAGCATTATTTTGACCACCTGTACGGCACTCATTGGTATGGCGGGCGTTTCGGCGGCGATGATCGGATACCTTGCGGCAAAGACGAATATGTTTGAGAGGCTCCTGCTCCTTGCCGGCGGCCTTATGCTCATTGATCCCCGTCTCATGACAGATGCGGCAGGCATCGGCATTCTTGCCTTTGTCCTCTTTATGCAGTTCCTGAGAAGAAAGAAAGCGGATGCATAATTTCTACGGTTCAATCACTCCACACAAAAACCCGCAGTATGTATTGCGGGTTTTTGTGTACCTTATTTAAGAGGAAGAGATTCTTCTCCCATAAGAATCCTTTCCATATCCTCATCTGCCGACTCCGCCCACGGTAGCCGAAGCTTCGGCTGAATTCCCTCAAGAAGGTGGGGAAAGAGCGAATTGTCTTCCTTGATTTTTTCAGGAACGAAAACGGGAAGGCGATCAGGCAGGATTTCCAGATTAATAGGGAAGGACGGCCCCTTTTCACCGTCTACATTTGTTATGAGTTCTTCTTCATTGCTGATGGAAATATGGGCTTTTTTTACGCCGACCACAGTCAATATTTCCGGCCCCGGTTGGAGGCCTGTGAGAAGTTTCGGGGCTTCACGGATGGTGCGGAGCCATTGGAAATTATGGAAAAGAGCCAGTTTGATGACGCCTTTGTTCCTTTCTTCCGGCGGGACAAGGTTGCGGAAGCTGCCTGCCGAATCGGTGAGCATGGCTGCCACCAAAGGGGAGGAAATATGGATATCCGTCCCGTTTTCTTCCCGGATGTGGAAATGGTAAGAATGCTGTTTGGGAAGAGCCTGAAACCCTTTCATAAAGTACGCAAGAGAGCCAAAAAGCGTTTTTTCCTTAATTGTCACTTCGCTGACCGCTTCCGGAATAAGTCCTGCGGCAACGATATTGATGAAGTAGCGGTCATTGATTTTCCCTACATCGATAGTGGTGCGTTTTGCCTGCTCCAGCATCCGTATAGCGCCCTGGGGCGAACGGGGGATATGAAGCGCCCGTGCCAGATCATTCACCGTTCCGAAAGGAATAAAACCGAAGCATGAATCGCTGCGGACAGGAACCATGCCGTTAATGACTTCATTAATCGTACCGTCGCCGCCCATGCAGATGATGTCTTTATTCTTTTCCGCGGCGCGGCGGGCGAAATTTTTCGCATCTCCCGCTTTTTGCGTCAGCTTGATGGAAACGTCGTCATACCGTTTGGAAAGAACAGAAGATAAAAGCGGAATGTACTTCGGCGCCCGTTCCCGTCCCGAGGTGGGATTTACAATGACCAGACAGCGTTTTACGTTTTCCAAAACCAGGCCCTCCTCCTGCAATTCTATTTCTTTACTATACTATTATAGCAGATATAGTAGAAATGTATTTATGGAAAGAGGTGTAAAGGGATCTTCTTAAAGAAATATTTTCTAAGAGTGTGCCACAAATGTTTGGTTACTATAGAAATCCGTGCTGAGATAAATGCATAGGGTTCTTGAGGTATGTTGTAAGTTGTAGTATAATATAACCTGCAATTTGTGTACGGTAAATAAAAGGACGGACCCTTTTACCGGTATAAGGAGGAATATTTTTTATGAACGTAAAAGCAGAAGCACTGGATCAGCACAAGGTACAGCTTACCATTGATGTACCGGCTGAAGTTGTGGTCAAGGGGTTTAAGCAGGCAGTAGCCCGTATCGCCAACCAGGTGAAGATTCCCGGGTTCCGTAAAGGCAAGGCGCCCCGCCGCATTATCGAGATGCATTTCGGCAAAGAAGCTGTTGCCGGAGAAGCACAGGATATTGTTATCAACCAGGCTTTGAATGACGCGATTATGCAGGAAAAACTCATTGCTGTCACCACTCCCGAAGTAAAACAGGAACGTTTTTCTGAAACGGAAGGTGCTGCGTTCACCGCTACTTTTGTCAAACAGCCGAAAGTAAAGCTTGGCGAATATAAAGGACTTTCTGCCAAACATGTAAAACCGGAGATTTCCGATGACCAGGTTATGGCACAGATCCGGCAGGCTGCAGAGCAGAATGCAAGAATGGAAAAGGCAGAAGAAGGTACTGTCCTTAAAAAAGGCGATATCGCCGTTATCGACTTCAAAGGTACCGTTGACGGAAAAGCTTTTGAAGGCGGAGAGGGGAAAACTTATCCGCTGGAAATCGGTTCAAAGAGCTTTATCCCGGGGTTTGAAGACCAGCTTGAAGGCCACAAGGCGGGCGATGACGTAACAGTTTCCGTATCTTTCCCGAAAGACTATTTTATGGATACTCTTGCCGGCAAAGAGGCGGAATTCGCTGTACATATCAATGATGTGAAGCATAAAGTAATTCCCGTTATTGATGATGCTTTTGCCAAATCCGTAAGCCGTCATGAAACACTGGATGAACTGAAGGAAAGCCTGAAACAGCAGATGCAGCTTCGGGCATTCCAGCAGGCGGAAGAAGCTTACCACCAGTCCCTGATTAATCAGGCGGTGGCAAATTCCGAAGTGGATATTCCGCAGGAAATGGTCGATCAGCGCATTGATGAAATCGAACAGGAAGTTAAACTGAACATGGAAGCCCAGGGCATGGATTTTGATAAGTATCTTTCCAATATGGGCAAGTCGGAGGAAGAATTCCGCCAGAGCTACAATAAGACTGCTGAACAGCAGGTACGCGAAGGCTTGGTGCTTGCGGAAATTGCCAATGTTGAAAAACTGGAAGCGACCAATCAGGATCTGAATATGGAAGTTTACAGCATGGCGCGCCAGTTTAATGCGGAACCGAAAGATGTCATCAAAATCATCAGAGATGAAAACCGCGCGGGGATGCTTTACAATTCCGTACTCCGCAAGAAAGCAGCTGCTTTCATTTACGGCGCGGCGGTAAAGGAAGAAAGTAAAAAAGAAGAAACAGCCAAGAAGACAGAATCTTCGGCAAAAGAAAAGAAAGAATCTCCGCTGGCCGCAAAGACAGTCAAAGAACTGAAAGCTTACGCTGAAGAAAAGGGTATTGCCCTTGACTCCCGCGCAAAGAAAGCGGACATCATCGCTACGATCGAAGCGGCTGAAAGAAAGTAATCCGTTCAACTTCATACAATGAATTTTATTTCATAACCTAAAGAGGCGCAGGCATGTTCCGCGTCTCTTTGTTGATGTATGAAAAAGAAACATAGAATTTTATCGTTATAAATTGTAAGATTGTGGTACAATTAGAAAGTACAAATAGTATTTATGAGAAAGGATGTTTATCTATGCCTTATGTGCCGATTGTTGTGGAACAGACCTCTCACGGGGAACGTTCCTATGATATTTATTCCCGTCTTTTAAAAGACCGTATTGTATTTCTTGACGGCCCCATTGATGATCATACCGCCAACGTGATTATTGCCCAATTTCTCTTTCTGGAAGCGGAAGACCCCGACAAAGATATCCATTTTTACATCAACAGCCCCGGCGGTGTTGTGACGGCAGGCATGGCGATTTATGATACGATGCAGTATATCCGCCCTGATGTGTCTACCATCTGTATCGGTTCCTGCGCCTCCATGGCGGCCGTACTTCTGACAGCCGGCGAAAAAGGGAAACGCTACGCCCTGCCTCATGCCAGCGTTATGATCCATCAGCCCCTCGGCGGTGCGCAGGGACAGGCGACAGATATTGCAATCCATGCCAAAGAAATTATCCGTCTCCGCAGCGAGCTCAATGGAATCATCGCGGCCCACAGCGGACAGACGCTGAAAACTGTCATGAAAGACACCGAAAGGGATAATTTTATGACTGCTGACGCCGCTTTGAAATATGGGCTCATTGATAAGATCCTTACCAGAAATGAACTGGCCGAGTTAAATGGGAAATCTGAATTAAGCAAGAAATAAGGAGGCTCTGTGGCTAATAAAAATGAACAACCGCCGGTATGCAATTTCTGCGGACGGTCGGGAGACGAGGTCGAAAGACTGATTGCGGGACCGGGCGTCTTTATCTGCAATGAATGCATTGAAGTCTGCCGGAACATATTGGAAGAAGAAATGAAAACTTCGAAGAAGAAGAAGGGGCTTCCCGATTTTGAACTTCCGACACCTGAAAAAATCAAAGAATACATGGATCAGTACGTTATCGAGCAGGATGATGCAAAAGTTGCCCTTGCCGTAGCCGTGTACAACCATTATAAACGTATCCGCTATGAAAAAGACGATGACGGTGTGGAACTGCAAAAGTCAAATATCATCATGCTGGGACCCACAGGGAGCGGGAAAACTCTTCTTGCCCAGACGTTGGCGAGGTTTTTGAATGTTCCTTTTGCTATTTCCGATGCGACTACCTTAACAGAAGCGGGCTATGTGGGGGAAGACGTGGAAAATATCCTGCTCCGTCTTATCCAGGCAGCGGATTATGACCTTGAAAGAGCGCAGCGGGGCATTGTCTACATTGATGAAATTGATAAAATCGCAAAAAAATCGGAGAATCCGTCTATTACAAGGGATGTTTCAGGGGAAGGCGTACAGCAGGCCCTGCTGAAAATCCTTGAAGGGACCGTAGCCAGTGTTCCGCCGCAGGGCGGACGTAAGCATCCTAACCAGGAGATGATCCAGCTGGATACGTCAAATATCCTCTTCATCTGCGGCGGAGCCTTTGCCGGCATAGATAAAGTCATCGCCCGCAGAACGACCAGGAGCACGATGGGATTTGGCGCGGATATCAAGAAAGCTGATGAGAAAGACATTGCGGAAGTTCTTCAAAACGTAGAACCTGAAGACCTCCTGAAATTCGGACTTATTCCGGAATTTATCGGCAGACTTCCTGTCATCGTAGCTCTCCACCCGCTGAAAGAAGAAGCGCTTATCAGAATCCTGTCGGAACCGAAAAACGCTCTTATCCGACAGTATCAGAAACTTCTCGGCATGGATAATGTGGAGCTTGTTTTTGAGGAGAAAGCGGTTCGTGCCATTGCGAAGAAAGCTATCGAAAGGAATACGGGCGCCCGCGGACTCCGTGCGATTATTGAAAAGATCATGACAAAAGTGATGTATGAGATTCCCGGAATGAAAGATGTGGTGCGCTGTACCGTTACGGAAAATACTGTTCTCAAAGGCGAACCGCCCCTGTTGGAAAGAAAAAAATAATAAAATTGTAATATATAATATATATGCGTTCTGCCATAAGACAGAACGTATTTTTGTTGAATAGACAGAAGAGTTATCTTCCCTTGCATAGAAGACCGTGTTTACTGCGGTGTTTTTTATTGATTCGGGAGAGGCTTTCATCGAGAAAATGCGAAATGTTTCTTGAAAAATCTGCTTTTTTATCGGCTGTGTGGTAAAATATAAAGGAGTGTTGATTCTTTACAAAGACACTGAATTATAAGATAAGAGGAATTTTTATGAACGAGAATACAGATATAGGAGATGCAGCCATTTTGACACTGCCTGTTGTGGCTCTTCGCGATATCATTGTTTTTCCCCATATGACAGTGAACCTGGATATCGGGAGAAAAGAATCTATTGAAGCCGTCCGCGCCGCAGGCCGCAGCGACCGGTATCTTGCTATGATCATGCAGCGTGATGGAAAAGTGGAAGTACCGCAGGAAGAAGATCTCTACTCCTTTGGCACCGTTGTAAAAGTAAAACAAATGCTTCAGCTGCCCGGCGGCCTCATCCGCATACAGGCGGAAGGGATTTCCCGCATTCGTGTCCACAGCGTCCTGCGAAAAGAAAACTGCTTGGTGTCCCAGGTGGAGGATGTGCCGGAAATCGAGCCGTCGGACGCGCTTCGTGGGGAAGCATACAGAAGGGCCCTTTTGAAATCCTTCTTTGAATGGATTCACAATGCCCAGCAGAATCTTTCGGATGAGCAGATGGAGCAGCTGAAAGCTTCCGACACGCCGGGATACACCGCTGATTTCATTTCTACACAGATGCCTATAAGCCCTGCAAGACGGCAGGCTGTTCTGGAAGAAAACGACGTTATGGAAAGGCTTGTTCTTATTCGCCGGTTTCTTGATGAAGAAATACAAATCGGCCGCCTGGAGGCGGAAATAAACGGGGAAGTGCGGAGCCGTATGGAAAAGGAGCAGCGCGATTACTACCTCCGTCAGAAAATAAAGAGCATCCACGACCGCCTCGGCGACGAGATTTCCCAAGATGCGGAAGCGGAAGAATACAGGCAGAAACTCGAAAAAAGCGGAATTCCCGATGAGTATAAAAAGAAACTGGAAAAAGAAATCGCCCATTTAGCTACCATGCCGCCCATGATGGCAGAAACTACCGTGGCGAGAAACTATCTGGAATGGATATTTTCCCTGCCGTGGAAAGAAGAAAGCAAAGACCTTCTCGATTTGAAAAAAGCAGCGAAACTTTTGGATGAAGACCATTACGGCCTTGCAAAAATTAAAGAACGTATCCTTGAGTACCTTGCTGTCCGCATCCTTGCTCCGGAAGCAAAGGCGCCTATCATTTGCTTTGTGGGACCGCCCGGTGTCGGTAAGACCAGCTTTGCCCGCTCTATTGCCCGTGCGCTGGACAAAAAATTCGCCCGTATTTCTTTGGGCGGTATCCATGATGAAGCTGAAATCCGCGGGCACCGCCGCACCTACATCGGTTCCATGCCGGGGCGCTTCATCGAAGCCATTGCCCATGCAAAAACAAAAAATCCCCTTCTTCTTCTGGATGAAATCGATAAAGTGGGCTCTGATTTTCGCGGCGATCCTGCTTCGGCGCTCTTGGAAGCGCTCGATCCGGAACAAAACAAGGCTTTCCACGATAATTACATTGATATCCCCTTCGATTTGTCAAAAGTGTTTTTCGTAGCCACGGCGAACACCGTTTCCACCATTCCGGCGGCACTCCTTGACCGTATGGAACTCATCGAGCTCTCGGGATATACGGAAGAAGAAAAAGTACAGATTGCAAAAAAATACCTCATACCGCGGCAGCGTGAAAGAAACGGGCTGAAAACCGCAGATCTTCATTTTACGGATGCCCTCCTGCGGAAAATCATCAGAAGTTATACCCGGGAAGCAGGCGTCCGTGAACTGGAACGGACCATCGGCGCCCTCTGCCGCAAGGTGGGAAAGAAAATCGTTCTTGCCGATAAAACAATTCCCCCGCTTTCTGCCAGGACACTGGAGGAATATTTGGGACCTGTAAAATTCCTGCCCCTTGCCGAAGAACATGAGTCGCAGGTAGGACGTGTCAACGGTCTTGCATGGACAGCGGCAGGCGGTGAAGTTCTCGATACCGAAGCAATCACCATCAAAGGAAAGGGGAATCTGATCCTTACGGGCCAATTGGGCGATGTCATGAAAGAATCGGCAGAAACCGCATATACTTATATCCGCAGCCGTGCTAAAGAATTAGGGCTTGTGGAAAATTTCTATGAAACGCTGGATACCCATATCCATCTTCCCGAAGGCGCCGTGCCGAAAGACGGACCTTCCGCGGGGATTACCATGGCCACTGCGATGGCATCCGCCTACACCGGACGGAAAGTCAGAGGCGATACCGCCATGACAGGCGAAATTACCCTTACAGGCGAAGTCCTTCCCATCGGCGGCGTGAAAGAGAAAGTTCTTGCCGCCAGCCAATTCGGGATCAGGCAGATCCTGCTTCCTGAAAAGAATAAAAGAGATATGGAAGAAATACCGCAGTCCGTAAGAAAAAAATTGGAATTTATCTACGTGAAAAATGTGGATGATGTCTTGGCGCATGCCTTGATGAAATAGAGGAACGGACATGGCTGAAATCAAAGACAAGAAAAAGTTTCACATCTTCTCTGCCGCCTATATAGGGTCAACGGTGAAGACAGGGGAATATGGCGGAAAAAAAGAAATCGCTTTTATCGGGCGGTCAAATGTGGGAAAATCTTCTCTCATCAACTCTTTAAGTGGTATGAGAAAGCTTGCCTACGTCAGCCGTGAACCGGGAAAAACGAGAACTATCAACTACTACGCTGTACAATCCAGAAGAGATACAGGCAGTGGAGAAGAACGGCAGGAGTGGTACCTTGTCGACCTGCCCGGTTACGGTTTTGCTAAAACAAGCCAGGCGAATCGTGATTCCTGGAGCGGTTTTATTGACGAATACATCAGGCATTCAGAGAACCTCGTTATGGTAGGGCTTCTTGTGGATTTGAGGCATCCCGGCCTTCCCATCGATCTGAAAGCTTACGAATGGCTGAAAAAAATTGCGCCGGGGCTCCAAATCATCGGGACAAAAGCCGATAAAACAGGGAAAAATGAAATGAACAAAAATCTCCGCATATTGGAGAAAACATTTCCCGCGGACACAGCCCCCCTTGCCTACTCATCACTGTCCGGCACGGGGCGGGATAAGCTCCTGGCACACATTGAAGAAAAAATCTGCAGGTGACCTATGAAAAAAATTATTTTTGCGGCACTCTGGTTCCTTTCTTTCAGTCTGACAGCTGCCGCCTACAATACCTATGCGCCGAACTCTTGGGATACTGTAAAAAAAGAAGCCTGGGACTATCAGGCCGCTTACGACCTTTGTGAAAAAGGCCGCGCACCGGACTATGACAGAAACTTTTTCGACAGGGGAAGCCTTACAAGGTATGAACTTGCCTCCGTTCTGAAAAATATTCTCGAAGCGGAGAAAAAGGGCAGTACCCTTACAGACGAAGAGAGGAAGAAACTTGCCCATCTGAAAAAAGAATACATCCGTGAACTGGATGCCCTCGGGTACAGTGATGAAAAAGAAAAGAAAGAGCCCGTTATTGAAATCAGCGGTGATGCCAGAGTTCGCTGGACAAAAGGCGAAGAAAACGATGCCCGTATCCGTACCGGCGCAAAATGGAATATAGGGAACTCTACCTATATTCAGGGACAGGGAAGTGTTAACTCATAAGAGATAAAAAGACAGTGGTGGAATGCCGCTGTTTTTTCGTGTCTTTGGCTGCCAGTCATTAGTATAAGCTGTGAGCTGGAAAGCTATAAGCCCGGGACTGGAGGGGAGAAACCGGAAGATATAAGCCTGTCTGCTAAGCGTCATCTTGAGCCGTACGAAAGATCTGCGGTCGTGGTAAGGGAATCGGTGAGTGTGTAAGAAAAAGTCTGTAAATATGAATCGGTAAGACTCCATCAGAGTCATAGATTCTTCACTCCATGTCACATATTCATTTTCCGTCTTTTCCACAAGGCATTCTTGCCTCCGTTCAGAATGACAATTGGAGGAAAAGGCATCATAATGAGGTGAACGTTAAGCGTCATCCGAAAGCGAATGTGAAGGATCTATGACCATGGTGAGGAAAGCGGTAAGCTGTCATCGAAAGTAATAGATTCTTCACTCTGTGCCACTGTCCCATTTTCCGTTTTTCTCACAAAGCATTCTTGCCCCGTTCAGAATGACAGCGGACGGTAAGGTGTCATCCTGAACGAATGTGAAGGATCTGCTGCCGTGATGAGAGAGACGGAAATCAGGTTCTCTCTTATCATTTGATTCACTATGATATGCGAGTATCCTCCGCCACTGACGTGGTTTCCTCCTTTACAAGCAAGGAAACGTCTTGTCTGCCATATTTAAAAGCATTTAACACGAATCGGTGTTTAGAAAAAGAGGTTCTAAGAGGAAGAATAGGGAAATAAAAAAGCCCTGTTGTTTGACAGGGGACTTTCGATGTATCACCGTACATTTTGTGGCGGAATCTTTATACCTATTTGCCAATAGCCGCTTTCCGCTATTTATTCACCGCTTCGTTCAGCTTTTCGAAGTAGAAGTGCATATTGGCTGTGAGGTCGTCGCTTTCTGTGAGAAGGGCGCCGCCTACGAGGAAGATGGCATCCGGACCGTAGACTTGTACCATTTTTTTAAAAAGCTGCCATTTCATGCCGCCGCTGGGAACAGGGAAGATAGAGCGGAGCCCGCCCATTTCTGTTTCCGTACCGTCGCAGATTTTCCGGCATACTTCTTCGGTGAAAGGAAAGCGTCCGCCGAAGCTGGTGAATATGGCGG
>OGRE01002506.1_pt1 | contig 12766 bp, 13 predicted proteins | sample 1553421 | NCBI WGS metagenome assembly OGRE01 (sample SAMEA2580076, study PRJEB22360) | human gut metagenome | biome: human gut; feature: human-associated habitat; material: faeces | place: Denmark | collected 2008/2010 | reverse complement strand
TCCTCCAGCCAGATATCCAGCCATTCGCCCAGCGTCATTCGGCTTTGCTCCGTCAGCTCGGCGCCATCGTACTCATCGATGCTCCGGTGCAGCTTTTCCAGCAGAGCCTTTTGGGTCTTTGCGGACATGTAGTGGAAGATGGAGTCGCCGTTTTCTTTATGACCCACTACGATGCGGGCTTCCCAGCGGCCATCGTCCCGCTTGCGTACCATGCCGTCGCCGGATGGTCTGCGCTTTGCCATTTGTGTTCACCTCCCTGAAGGGTTTTATCATTGATTAGGCGTATCATCGGGTGAGTTGTTTTCGCCTTGGTCCTGCGCTCTGCGGCAGGCCCGTTCTTCTTCCTCCTTGGCGAAGGAGTACATCGGTTCCTCCGCCAGCTCCCTGTGGATGCCGCAGGCCAGGCGGTAGCCGCAGGTGAAGCTGTGGAGGGTGGCATGACCACGCAGGTGATCCTCCATATCCACCAGCCGCAGCAGGAGCTTCCGGTCCTCCTTCGCCAGCCGGGAAGAGAGTTCTCTGTGGGTGCGATTGACCTCGTCATTCAGATCCTGAATGAGTCGGGAGTCGGTTTCGAACTGCTTCTGCAGCGCTTTCATGTAATCGTACATATGCTGACCTCCTGCTCACCGAGCCTGCGGGAAGCGGTGCGGCTCCGCCACACACTGGTACAGGATGGCACCGCAGTTGCCGCAGATCAGGAACTTGATGCGGTTTCCCAGCAAACCGTTTTTCTTGAAGGTCACCAGTGCGTCACTCTGCCAGCCGACCCGGATATCTTCGCCGCCGCGGTACTGGCACCGCTTGACCGGAAGTTGATTCATCATAGCCGCTTCCTCCGTTTCTGTTTTTTGCAAACACACAATACCGGAAGAGCAGACGAATAGCCAATGAAAGAAGTGTCGACACAAAAAATTCTACGAAACCAACAATGCCGTTTGTAATCAGTGCTTCACCACATACTCATGGTCTGTGTCCTGTCGTGACTCAGCTTCTGGCCCATGGCCATCTTCTTTATCGCCTCCCGCTGGAGCTGCTTGCTTTCCGACCATTTCGGCGCCGCTGGCAGAGGCGGCAGGTCATCGGCTTTCTCCATGGACTTGCCCAGCCGCACAAGGTCGTTGGCCAGTTCACCCATCCACCCCATCTCCGGTTCCATCGTGCCGGGGGTGAAGCCGGTTGCTTCCCTGTATGCGAACAGCGTTTCCAGATTCTCTTTGAGGAACGTTTCATCCCGCAGGCTGCTGTCCCGGCACTTGCGTCCGTTGGGGCAGGTGAAGGTGATGTGCTTCCGGTTATCGCTCCAGCTGACCTCGTAGCCCTCGTACTCCATGTTCTCGATAAAACTCTCACGGTCCGTGGCATACTCCAGCGCTTCATTGATGGCCTGAATAAGTTCCAGCTTCCAGCTCTCGCCCCGCAGTCCCGCCTGATACTCACCGGGACGCATGTGCTTTTTGCTCGTGTGTCTCTCCGGAGCCTTCAACACATTCAGGCCATGAGCCAGACAGAGTTCATCATTGACCTGCCGGTGCCGCTGCAGGTCGGCGGCGTTTTGATGCAGCTTTTTACCATCCTTGCAGCTGACGCTGTTGACGATCAGGTGGTTGTGCAGATGGTCCGTGTCCACATGGGTGGCGACCAGTACCTCGAAGTTCGGGAACTGCTTCCGAGCGAACTCCACGCCGATGGCGTTGACCTGCTGCGGAGTGATTTTATCTTCCGCAGAGAAGGACTGGACGAAGTGATAGAACTGTCTGCCATCGGTTTTCTGGAACTGCCGTTTCGTTGTCATCATTTCCAGATAGGAAGACTGCGGGACGCAGTTGTGACCTGTGACCAACCACTTGTGATCCCACATGGTCTTCTTTCCCTGCGCAACATATTTTACCGTTCGCTTGAATGTACCCGCCGTTTGCTTCTTGTTTCGCACCGCAGTGAATGTCGCCATCACTTCACCTCCGTGCTGATGGAGGACAGGATCTCGCAGAGGTCGGCATAGCGTTCGATGAGTTCGCGGCCATGCACGACCTGGATCTTTCCCATGTTGGCCAGCGTAGTCAGCTGATTGAAATTTCTGCCCTGGGCCTTCAGCTCGGTCATGATCGCATCCAGACCCTCGACCCGAACGATCTCCTTGTTCAGTGCGCAGGTGACGATGTAGTCGGTGACCGTCATCCCGGCCTGTTTCGCCAGCCGTTGTATCTCAGCTTTGTCTTTCGGCGTCATCCTTGCGGTGATGATCGCCGTTTTTTTCTTCTGCATTTGGCTCCTTTCTCCCCCTTTAGGGGGCAGGGGGTGCTGGGGCTTAGCCCCGGCGAGGGCGCCCGGCGTATAGCCGGACGCTATGCTTGCCCCACCCGAGGGTGGGCATCGCTCTCCCGCACCCCCCTGCAATTTTCGTTGCAAACTGCTCTCCAAACGCGGCTCATTTTTGACCCGGCCTCCGCCGTGGTGTCTGCGGTTTACCCTCGGCGTGAAATTCGCACACAGCGGCCCACAGAGGCCGACACGGGGCAGTCATGCGCTCTGCCCATCGCCTGCCGGGATGAACCCGATGCCCAGCTTTTCAGCTTTCGCCTTCGCTTTCTGCCGTGTGGTGGTGAGTTCCAGCTCTGCCAGCCGCCGTTCGTTGTGACGGTCGAGAGCCAACCGGAGCGGCAGGATGTGATACCGCAGACAGCCATTGCACTTGCGACCATCTTTGGTCACGAACTCTGTGCGCTCTGTGCGGATGAGACCACGCTCCTCCAGTGTGCGCACATACTTCGCCACCGTGTTGACCGCGAAGCCCAGCGTGCTCGCGATGGTGGGGTAGCTGACGATGCACTGGTAGGTGCGGCGATCCTCAATGCGGATGAGGTATGCGTAGATGTAGAACTCATACTTATTCAGCTTCAGATCGAAGATTGCATTGGGGAGCAGGAAGAAATTCTTTTCTTTCATCCTCTGTTCATACTGAGAGAGCAGCATCACTGCACCTCCTTGGTGCGGGCGGAGATCCACTCCCGCAGTTCCTCTTTCGGAATGACGATCCTCTTGCCGATGCGCAGAGAGGGAAAGCCATCCTCCTGGATGAGTTCGTACACGCTGGAGTCGGAAACACCCAGCAGGTCGGCCAGCTGCTTCACATTCAGAAGCAGAGGCAGTTCATCGTAGCTTTTGTAGATCGACTTTTCCAAAATAGTAACCTCCGTGAATTTAGATTCAGAGAAAAAATATTTGCGTTTCGGAGGTCTCTCTGTTAGACTGATCACAGATGGAGTCTGCGTTTTCCGAAACGCGGCGCGCCGCCGGACTGTTGCAGCAGTTTGGCGGCTTTCCTTTTTCAGCGGACCATGTTCATCACCTTCTTTTCTTCTGAATTGATTTTGCCTTTCTTGCAACTGCACCTGATTGACTTGTCACTATCAATCAGGTACAATCAGAGCATAGCATACTGAAAATACCGAGCGCAATAGCTCCGGCGGTTGTTGGGTACACAACTTAAAGTCCATCGGAAACAGAGTGAGGGAACCTATGATCTACTATAACGACCACTTCTTTGAACGGTTTGATGTACTGTTCGGGAAGAAGAGCAGCATCGTTGCAGGTGAAGAATATCCGCTGGGGTACTTTGCAGCAGAGGCCATGGAATTGGACGCTGGGGTTTTCGAGGAAATAAAAAAGCTGACCCAACAGGCCAGCCAGGAGTTTGATATGTTTCTGACCGCGCGGACAGTGTCCGGCGCAGGAATGGCGATCCAGGCATTGGATCGAGCGTGGGAACTTGTCAGGCAGCTTCCTTTGTATAACAAGATCCCGTACCGGGAGGGGCGTGGGAGTTCGGTCAGCGGTGTTGTCCGTGAGCTGCGCAGTGACGAGCAGAAGCTCGACCGTATGCTGACGGTTGGGACGGCAGAGAATGAGACGCTGCGGCGATGGCACGGGATGTATGACCGTTTGGCCGACGATCTCCAGCGGTTCCGGTATGACACGGACGATATGCTGACCGACTACTTTGAGGAGCTGCCCTCCCGCAGACCGGAGGCGTATGCGGCGGCGTTCGAAGCGTGTATAGCATCCTTCCGGGAGATCTATATGCAGACGGAGGACGATGAGGATCTTGCGTACATGAACCAACGCAGACTCAACTTTCCAGTGAGCATCTCCTTTGTGGTGGAGCGGGACAAGAAAACGGGACAGCCGTTCATGGCAGAGCGGATGACCTTTGAGGATTTGATCAGCTTTTTGTATATGGATCTGTACCGGGGCATGGCGGTGGGCAATGTCCCTCGGCTCTGCCACAACTGCGGCAAGTGGTTTTTGGCGATTGGCGCATACGACACGGTGTACTGTCAGCGTGTGGCGCCGGGAGAGACCACTCGCACCTGCCGTCAGGTCGGCGCCCACAGGAAAGAGAAACAGAAGAACGGCAAGGACTTTGCCCACCGTGAATACACAAGAGCGTATGGCCGACTGAAGAGCAGAAAGCTGAGGGCGACGATCAGCGAGGAGAAGTGGAACCGTCAGGTGGCGTATATTCAGGAACTGAAAGCGGAGTATTTAGCAGGCAACATGAGTGATGTTGAGTATGTGACGAAACTGGATCAGGTGTAATCAGCAATTCATAAAAGCCGCTGGGCAAGTTGTGATGACTTGCCCAGCGGCTTTATCATTGATTAGGTATAGCATCCCATGCATTTTTTGAAATCAAGCAACAGTTATGATTGCGTTATCTTTAACTTTGTTGATAGCAACCATAATTGCCGCTTGGGTCTTTCTGTCAAACAGCTTTGTGAAACTCAGCGGCTTATCAAACGGAGGCTTGGTGAGGATGGTGACGCTTTCCATATAACCATTCTGTTCGATGTGGTTGATGATTTTATGAACAAACGCGATTTGCTTTTGGTTCAGAGACTGGTCGTTGATGAACTGAGAAAACGCGGACATAGCTGCCTCGTGGTCCATCTTTGCAATCTTGCGCACCAGCAGTCCGAAGGGCGTATCACCGAACTCTCGTTCATAGTCCTCTTTACTGCCGAGTTCACTGGTCAGCACTCGCTCCAACTCTTGATAGTCACCAATGGCCAACGGGATATTATGAGTCAGTTTGTAAATGGCCAGCGTATTGCCATGTTCATTCACATAGCGGTTGACCTTTGCGCGGTAGTCCTCAAAATCATAGGCAGGATCAAGCTGAATACCCTCTTGCTGGTCGATTACGGGGTCTGTCAGATGAGTAATGATAGGATTCTTGGGATCGCCACCTTCATGTAGGAACTTGATAAGCTCACGAAGTTCTTTCCGTACTTTCTCAAACAGAAGAATGCCATTGGTCTCCCAGAACGCATCAGTGTTGACCTCTTTGATGACAGGCAATTTTGCCTTGACCTGGGGAATGCTGACTTTGCGCTCCAGAAGTGTCCCCATATCGCGCAACTGCTTCTGCGCATATTTGAACGATGGCATCTGCTCCATGGCAGCAATCATGAGACCGTACATAAAATTATCGAAGCGTTTGGCGTATTCATCTGTGTCATCCAAATGGACGATGGGTGCAATCTGTTGGAGCAGTTCGCCCTTGTCACCCTCGCTGATATAGTTGAAGGCACCGGGCTTTTTGAACTTTTCAACGCTCTGCAAGTGCAGTCGCACTGTAATCAAATCGGTGTTCAATTCCTGCACTTTTGCGAAGCATATGCCAACCAGTTCCGAGCGCCACGCTTGATAATCATCGCCTGCGTCTGCGCTTTCTTGCAACATAACGGCCAGCCTAACCTGCTTCCCAAAAATGTTTTCCGACAGCGATTTGGTATCTTTGGACTCGAAGCCTTCTTTATGTGTGCGGAAGTATTCAAAGTTGCCACAGTAATCGAAGATGAGGAAGCGCTTTTTGTCTGTGTATTCACCGTCGATTTGATCAGTGCAGACCAGCCCCTTACATAGACGAGTTCCTCGGCCGATCATCTGCCAGAACTTTGCCTTGGAACGCACTTTTTTGAAGAACACAAGGTTGACGCACTGAGGCACATCGATACCAGTATCCATCATGTCAACAGATACAGCGATAATAGGTTCCTTATCCGGAACCTTGAAATCGTCAATGATAGTCTGAGCGTATGTATCGTCACAGATAACACGCTGGGCAAATGTTCCGCGATACTTGGGGTACAGTTTATTGAAGCGTTCCAGAATAAACTCTGCGTGACGCTTGTTCTGAGCGAAAATAATGGTTTTGCCCAGCCTGTCACCACCAGCCACGCGAATGCCACGCTCCATCAAATCCTGCAGCACAATGTCTACTGTGGTTTCGTTGAACACAAATTTATTGAGCTGCGCAGACGGGATGAAATCCGGCATTAGACCATCTTCAATAAAGTCATCCTCATACCGTTCCTTATCCTCGTCGGAGAGGTCATCGTAGATAATGCCTTCCTCCAGGAACTTGGTTTTGACTTCGTAGTTGTAATATGGGACGAGCACATGGTCTTGGTACACTGCCGTTTCGTAGTCATACACATAGGTAGGGATACCATGCTCCATCTCAAAGAAATCATAGGTATTACGGTCCACATCTGTTTTCGGCGTTGCAGTCAGGCCAACCATGATCGCATCGAAATATTCGAAAATGGCACGGTATTTCTTAAAAATACTGCGATGGCTCTCGTCAATGATGATGAGGTCGAAGTGTGCCGGGGTGAACAGACGCTGGCCACCCTTCGTTTTCGTATCATCGATGGCATTCAGCATCGTCGGATATGTAGAGAATACGATTCTGGCACTGCGGTCATCTTTGTTAGAACAAAGATTGCACAGCGACATATCCGGCAGATAGTTTTTGAAGTCATCCTTGGCCTGTTTTACCAGAGCGGTACGGTCTGCAAGGAACAAAATATTTGTGACATGCTTGCCCCGGCTTAGCACATCGGTTAAGCTGGATGCTGTTCTGGTTTTTCCAGTGCCGGTCGCCATGACCAACAGATGTTTTCTGAATCCAAGACCGATTTGCTCACATACAGCGCGAATCGCTTCTTTCTGGTAGTAGCGGTCTGTGATTTTATCGTCGATGGGAATCGTCATCAGATCCAGCCGCTCTGTCCGGCGATTCATCAGCTTCTGCAAATCACTCTTGCTGAATATACCGCTGACTTTGCGCTGGGGGCTGCTCTGATCGTCCCAAAAGTATGTCTCAAACCCATTGGTGGTGAACATCATGGGACGGCGACCAAACTTGCGCTCCAAGCAGTCGGCATACAGCACCGCCTGCTTGCGACCGATGTTGGGGTCTTTACTGGAGCGCTTGGCCTCCACGACCGCCAGAGGCAGTCCGTCTTTTCCGAACAGGACATAATCCACATACCCCATCTGGCCAACAACGCCAGCCATACCCTCGACAGGGTATTCCTCCTGCACATCTGCATCTGCGCCGGTGAACTTCCAGCCCATCTGCTTCATGTCCACATCGATATAAATCTTACGGGTTTTGAACTCAGAGAGGTCAGCCGCCACGAAGGTACGATCCTGCTGATGCTGCTCCTTAGCCGCGGTGATTTGTTCGGACATCTGCTCGATCTGCTTACGCAGAGCTTCGATTTCCGCATCCTTTTCGCCGAGCAGACTTTCCTGTTCCTTGATTTTCTTTGTGTCGACAACGACCTTTTCCTTGGGAATCAGAGCTTCATCAAACTTCCGCTCCTCGTAGTCGCTGCCATAGCAGTAGTCCACCCACTGAATGAACTCAAACAAACCCTGCAGCGAGGCAAGGGCATCGCTGGTCTGCACACTACGCTCCGTATGGACGGCCAGATTACCCAGCTTAATGATAAACGGCAGCTTACCCCAAGTGTTGTAGTCCACAGCAAAACGGAAGGTCGGCTCATGGATGAGGGACTGCAGATTGTCCTTGTAGGGCATCTGCATGGTGTTGTCGGCAGCATAGACCCACTTCACCGCCAGTTCCAGCGCCTTCCGGCAGCCCACCGCGCACATGGCGGGACTGGAATGGTACACCTTTTCCGCTTCCGTAGCAGCGGAAGAGAATAGGGCATATTCAGTTTGAGAGGTTAGAAAGGAGAAGTTTGTTTTCATAATGGAGTCACCCCCCTATTATTGGCCAAGCATCCTAAAGCAATCAATGTTCTGTTTTGTGTTTTTACAATATGAATTCCCGCGCCGATCCTTAACTAAAATATGGATTTTGTCAAACGGCTTACCAATTGCTTCGCCAGTTCTCTTGTAATTACAAGCAATACATTTGCATGGAATCGGGATTTCTATTACACTGCCTTTAGAGATTACGGCGTTTTTTGTATTAGGATTTATTGTTAATCCGTATTCTTCGAGGTTTAGCTGATAAAAAGCTGGACTTTCTTTGAATAAGTTCAAAGGATTTCCTTTGCACAAATAAATTCCGGTTATCTCGCTGTCATATAAGGTGTTATTATAAATAGACAAAAGATATGTATCACTTTTCTTCAACTGTATTTCGCCAGAAACTTTCAATTTTCGCCGAAATTTTGTAAGACCAATGATTAAGGTTAAGGCTGCCGCAATTGAACCAATTGCATCTATAACTGACAATACTATTTTGAATGTTTCCATATTACCTCACCCAAAGTATCTCCGCGTAATTTCATACAGCATGCTCAGTGCCTCAACCCCAAACAATTCTCTTACAAGCTGTTCTTGTTCCACGTGGGTAAGTTTGCTGAATGAAATTAACGCTTCCACTAAATCGTTCTTTGCTTTTTCATACTTATTAGTCGGTTCCATATCTATTTTTAGGTTGTAATTGTTCATAATTTATCACCTCACCCAAAGTATTGTTGCATCAAGGATTTTTTCAGCAATTCCAGTTTGTACAGACTCTGCTGGATGGTCAATTTTGATTTGTCGACTTGTTCGACGAAAGAAACAAATTTGTTTTGCAGTTCCAAAGGAGGAATGTGTACAAATATCTGCTTGAGTTTTGTGACATTAATTCCTGCCATTATTGCTCCTGAACTTACCAGTTCGATTTGATGTTGTACAGCACCGCTATAATGCAGTTGATACATCATAAATAATGGCAATACGCGGTCGCTATCCACGCGAATCCTAAGAACATCAGAGTGAATTACACCTGATTCGAAGTTTGAAGGAAACACTGCACACTTGCCAACATTTCCTTTTCGAGACATGGCAATATCACCTGGTTTAATTGAATACGCTTCCAACTGTTTTGCTTTTTCCTCTGTAAGATAATGCGTAGGTGCGGTTGAGAAAAGACTGTTAATTTGAGGAATTTCCCAAACAGCAACGCCCTCGTTTACATACTCCTCTTTGCCTAATTGAGTACCAAATGGGCCGCATTTGATATCATCTGGATTCACACAAGCATATACCAATTTTTCGCTATCCCATTTGCAATCAGGAGCTGCAAGGTCACCAAACATCTCGACAAATCGGGATTTGACTAACTGATCCAGCTTTGCAAGCTGCTCTTTCCGTAGGGCAATCAGCTTTTCAACCTTATCCAATTTTTCTACGATATCTATTTGCTGTTGCATTGGAATAAGTCCAAACTGAACATTTTTCAGATAACCAGCAGAAATATTCGGTTGAGCTCCACCTACACCATCTTTTACAAATTGTTCCCTTTTGCTCGATAAGAAATAGTATAAGTACGTTGGTAGAACATTCTCGTTAGGCAGAAATGCTGCACAAGCCTGATTGGTTGCCGCCTCATAAGGAAGGATTGAACACGCTCCGATGGTAGCACCATACATTGCTACCAGCACCGTATTAGGGGGGAACAGTTTTGCTGAGCTGTTATCAAGGCCTTCTTCTGTAATACATTCAATTCCTTCTGGCACATACTGAGTCTTCAAATCACCGGTTTTGACCCATGGTATTGTACCATTCTCATAGTAGAAAGGCTTTTTCTTATCAGGCGTCCCCCCTGATGCGATTGTGAAAACTTCTCCTAATTTAGCCATTTACTACAGTCTCCCAATTTGACAACAGATACTTTGTTATATTTCCAAGGTTGAATGCATAGGTGTACACTGCAATCGGAGACATACCTTGCCATCCCTCTTTGGTCACATAGTATCTTGCATCCATAAAATCTCGTGAATGATTTTCTAAAAAACTTGTGAAAATGATTTCGGCACAATCTTCTTTATTTACACAAAATTGATATAAGTGATTTTGAATCGGCTCCGACAACATATCATATAATTTTTTCAAATTGTGACCATCTCTATTGGTCGGATAATTTTTCCCGCTTTTAAGAATCAAAGCTTTCAAATACATTTCACAAGCAAATGCTGCATTAACAACCGCAGGAGCCGACAATGTTATAAATACGCCATCTTTCACAATTTCAATCGCGCCATCCTCATTCACCCCAAGGCAACGGGCGGCAGCCTTTTGAAATTCTTCTCCGTTATTGAAAAGTGCTTCTGCGTTTGGAGTGACTTTGAAGTTAAACTCCATCATAGCATCCCTCTCAAATCCTTCAGTCCTTCCGTAATCTGCCGCTCCAGCTCGTCCAGCTCGTCCAAAATTTCACCGGTGGGCGGGTACTCCACGGCCACGTACTCGGTCTGCTTGTACTTGTTGATGGACAGGTCATAGCCGTTGTCCACGATTTCCTGCTTGTGGACGAAGAAGCTCTGTTCGGCGCGTTCCCGCGTTGCTTCCTGCTCCAGATGGTGGAAGCGCTGAATGATGTCGGGAATGTCGTTATCAGAAATCTCTGAGCGCTTATCATCGAGGCTGAAACCATCAGCCTTCATATCGTAGAACCACACATTGTCGGTACCGCCTGCGCCGGTCTTGGTGAACACCAGCACAGCGGTAGACACACCTGCGTAGGGCTTGAACACGCCGGAGGGCATGGAAATCACGGCACGCAACTGATGATTTTCTACCAATTCCTTGCGAATAGACTTGTGCGCAGAAGAAGATCCGAACAGGACACCGTCAGGTACAATGCAGGCACACTGACCACCTTTTTTCAGCATACGAAGGAACAGCGCCAGGAACAGAAGCTCTGTCTTTTTGGTATTGGTGACTGCCTTCAGATTATCGTGAATGCTCTCGGCGTCAATTGTTCCTTTGAAGGGAGGATTGGCCAGGCACATGGTAAACTGTTCAGTGATTTGATTCTGCTTGGAAACGCTGTCCTTGTAGTCGATTTCCGGGTTGCTGATCGAATGGAGCATGAGGTTCATAGCGGAAATACGAAGCATGGTGAAGTCGGTATCGAAACCAGTAAATGCAGGACCAGCAAAATGCTCCCACTGCTCAGAAGTCATCTCGTCCTCGTAGTTGCGGCGGATATATTCCGAAGCAGAGACCAGGAATCCAGCGGTACCACAGGCCGGATCGCAGATGGTATCATCGGGGGTCGGCTGCAGCAATTCGACCATCATTTCTCGGATATGCTTAGGAGTACGGAACTGGCCATTCTGGCCTGCGCTTGCCAACTTACCCAGCATATACTCATACAGGTCACCCTGCATATCCAGCTCCGCGATATCATGTTCGTAAAGATCATCCAGACCGGTGATGATTTTTTGGAGAAGCTGGGGCGTGGGGATGAGGAACATCGCATTACTCATGTACCGGGCAAAGGCGGTGGTGTTTTCGTCAGCTTTGCCGGGTTCGTCCTCAATCTCGACCAGTTCGCCCTTTTCATTAAAATCGGGCAAGCGGCCATATTTCATGCTCTTAATGGCTGGAAATACACGCTGGGACATTACATCGAAAATCCGGCGGGGATCATCATTTTTGAACTTGCTCCACCGCATAGACTGGCCTGCTTCAGACTGAGGGAAAATCTTGGGCATCTGTTCGCCAGTCATGTTTTCAAATTCTTCGTTTTCCAGTTCCTTCTCATCGAGTGAACGGATAAACATGAGATAGGTGAGCTGTTCGATGACAGTCAGAGGGTTGGCAATTCCGCCCGCCCAAATATCCGTCCATATCTTATCAACCTTGTTTTTAATCACGCCTGTTACCATCGCGATTGCCTCCATTATTTAAGCATTGCTGAATCTTTTGCAGGTTCCTGCAAATATTTTACAGAGATTATTGTCCGTTTTTCTGGACAGTTACGATTTCAACTTGTATGTTCTATTGCGGTTGCCGCCTTCGGTAACAACGATTTCTTCTTTTGCCATTTTTGTCAGCACCGCTCTGGCACGGGGGCTACTGATGTCAAGCAGTTCTGCAATCGTCTTGCAATCTGTCTGGATCTCACGGGTCAAATATTCGATGACAGATTGTTTTTGCCTACTGTAAATTGTGGTATCGCTCGCTTTTATCGCTTGTTTTTTATCGCTCGCTTTTTCAAAAATGAGCGATAAAGTGGTTCTCTCCGGCTCAAGTTGCTCCGTGATCGCAGGCATTACCCAGCCCTGTTCACGCCAGACACGGAAGATGTTGGGGATGCCGCTTCCGGCACGCTCGCCGATATCGATCAGGTTGAACATCTTCAGCATCGCACCGTTGCGAGGGTCGGACACGCCGCCGCTCTTTGCCGCATCGATCTCAATGCGGAAGCCGCCGGGATTGGCCATGGTGATGGTATCCCGCTTTTTGATGATGACCAGACCCTGTCTGCCGTAATAGTCGGCGTTGACCAGACAGTTGGCCAGAGCCTCGCGCAGAGCCTGATGGACGGAGGTATCGTCCACTCTGGCGCCGCCCTCCATCTTGAAAGGCACCTTGATATCCTGGATCAGCTTGTTATAGACGCGGAAATAGAAGTCGTACACATTGCCGCTCCAGTCGC
>OGRE01002502.1_pt1 | contig 12785 bp, 9 predicted proteins | sample 1553421 | NCBI WGS metagenome assembly OGRE01 (sample SAMEA2580076, study PRJEB22360) | human gut metagenome | biome: human gut; feature: human-associated habitat; material: faeces | place: Denmark | collected 2008/2010 | reverse complement strand
GTGCCCGCCCTTGCTCGTATGCGCGAATTTGGCATCCGCCGCCTGCCTATCATCGATAGTGAAGGAAAACTTGTTGGGGTAGTGACGAACTCCAACCTGATTAAAGAACTTTCGGAATTACTCGACGGACTGGTACGCAATATCAGTTCTTCCAAGACTCGCGAAGTTGCACTTCGTTCAGACATTTAATTTCTGTCTAAATCCTGAAGACTTAAAGACCGCAGTATCCATCCTTGGGATCTGCGGTCTTTTGTTCTGTGCTCAGTCTGCGCGCATTGTTTCACGTGAAACATTCGATTCTTTACCGACAGGATGTTCCACGTGAAACATCATGACTGAACAATCAACGAATACCAAGATTGCATCAATCGGTTCTGAATCACTTCTTCTTTTTCTTTTTTGGCCCGGGAAGCATGGGCGGCATATTCGGGCGAACAAGTTCACCAGCAAGAATATGCGGTGCAGCAGCATACTCTGCAGTCTCAAACATCGTGCTTGCTCGACCAACAATCAGCGGATCAATGGGGCCAATGGCTTTCAAGTCTCTCTCCGCATACGGAATGAGATGCAGAACGTATCGCATGGCATTTAACCGAGCACGCTTCTTATCGTCAGATTTGATCACTGTCCAGGGCGCTTCCGGCGTATCGGTGCCAAAGAACATTGCCTCTTTGGCGCGAGTGTAATCATCCCATTTATCAAGTGATGCCAAGTCAATCGGCGAAAGTTTCCAACGCTTCAAAGGCGAAACTTGTCGTTCACGGAAACGACGCTGCTGTTCCTTCTGACTCACTGAGAACCAGAACTTAATGACATATGTGCCGCTTCGAACCAAATTGCGTTCAAACCCAGGGACTTCCCGCATAAATTCATAGTATTCAGCGTCCGTACAAAACTTCATGACGCGCTCAACACCTGCTCGGTTGTACCAGGATCGGTCAAAGAAAACCATCTCACCTTTGGTGGGTAGATGTGTCACATAGCGTTGGAAATACCACTGCCCAGACTCCTCTACGGTGGGTTTATTCAAAGCTACAACTCGTGCACCACGAGGATTGAGATGCTCCATGAAGCGCGTAATTGTGCCGCCTTTGCCTGCAGCATCACGTCCCTCAAAGATGACAATGATCTTCTGTCCTGTTTCCTTCACCCATGCCTGAAGTTTTAAAAGTTCAACTTGCAGGCGAAATTTCTGCTCCTCGTAGTTTTTACGCCGCATGCGATTGACATACGGATAAGCACCTTTCGCCCAATCTGGATTGAGACGGTTCTCCTCAAGGTCTCGCTCCTTACGGCTTTTTTTGCTCTTAGTTGTAAGCTCTGCGAGCAGTTGACTCAGAATCGCCTCACGATCTTCGCGCGCCTGCCCGCTCAGGATGTCTTCAATCAAATCCTGCTTGCGTCGATAGGCGCGCTCTGTCTTGTCAGACTTGATGTGTTCCAGCACATCCTGCACATTTTGGAAGCGCGGAGCTCGGTCAATATGTTCGTCATTGAGTACCGCTTCACGCGTTTCGTGGCTCTTCCGTTTGACAGACTCATCTGTCTTTTCATTATTGGCCATGGGTAACGTTCCTCCATTGAAGGGTCGAACTGAAAGCGGCTATCGGGTTAGCCGATTCCACCCTCCGCTGATAATTTTTATTCGGCTGCATCGGTCTCTTGTGCTTTACGCATGACCGTCAGCCAGGTGTAGATCTCCTGCCGCGGACGTCCCGTCAGCTTAGCGGCGATAGCCGCCAAACGCGAAGACGGAAGCTCCGGAGCGAGCGCTTTGAGCCATGCTTCTTCTTGAACAGAAAGCGTCTCCTCCTTCATAGGTTCCTCATCTACAAGCACAACATACTCTCCACGGGGTTCATGCGTCTTAATCCATTCCGAGAGATCTGCAGCAGTAAGAGAAGTGATCGTCTCAAACTTCTTCGTCAGCTCACGCGCTACGACAATGCGCCGTTCTGGCGTAAGAGCTGCTCCCAAATCTTCAAGCAACGCGAGAATACGATGCGGTGCCTCATAGAGAACGAAGGGGCGCTTACGATGCGCGAGCTCTGCGGCCGACTGATGACGCGCCTTAGGCTGCGGCGGCAGAAAACCGATGAAGTCAAAACCTGTACCAAGCAGCCCGGCAGCAGACAAAGCAGTGATTGCCGCTGATGCACCGGGAACAGGAATCACACGCCGGCCAACGCGGCGCAAGTACTCAACAGCACGCGCCCCCGGATCGGATCCCGCCGGCGTACCAGCATCAGTGACTAATGCGACGCGCTGCCCCTCTGCCAAGAGCGCATCAATTTGCTCAGCTCCGTGTCGTTCGTTATGCTCACGAACGGACAATAATCGAGTATCGATGCCGAACCGCTCAAGGAGCTTCCTCGTCTCTCGAGTATCCTCAGCAGCCACAGCATCAACGCTCGAAAGCACCCAAAGGGCCCTCAGCGTAATATCGCCCATGTTGCCGATGGGGAGTCCAACTACATAGAGCGCCGCGGCCGGGAGTTCCTGATCGGGAAGTCCTGCAGCCAGCATCAGCGCATTATCAGTCCAAAGATTTCGTAGGGAATTCATGCCGCTTTCTCGTCGTTCTCTGATCGCTTGCTTCAGTGGAGTCGTGGTCGGTAGTTTAAGCGCCCCAAGCATCGTGCACGCAGTGGAAACTTTAGGGACAGCCGCAGGAGAAGCGCCTAGCATCTCGGCAGCTTCGCCAGTTTCATCTCTTCGCCCGCTGCGCATCGCCATGCTAATGCCGCCCGATGACTCCCCGTTTCTCGCAGCCGCACGCATCGTCGCCAACGGTCTTGCCGCATCTAACGCCCACATTGACAGCCCGCAAGATCGTTCCGCTGAGATTTTTCTAGTGGAAAGTTCGTCACAAACAGCCAGTCTTGATGCTGCACTGGATGCCGCACTCGTGAGTGGTGCCGATATTGTCGTCGGGCCAATCGAACGCAGTGCTGTTGAAATGCTTGCTCGGAAAAAAACACTTCCGCTTCCAGTCCTTGCCCTCAATGTACCGGATAACACAGGTTTATCGGCTGTACCACAAAATCTAGGCCTGATTTCTATCAGTACGGAATATGAAGCGGAATGGATCGCCCAAGCAGCAGTGGCAGCGCTACCGCATTCCATCAACAATCTGAGCAGACCCAAAATTGCCGTTATAGCGGGTTCTGCAGCTTGGCAGATGCGTGCCCGCGATGCCTTCGAGAACGTACTCGCGCACGCACAGATTGACTATGAAGTCATCAGCTTCTCCCCAGAAATCCTTGATGATTTGCAGACCAAATTCGAACCCACGCTTTCTCCAGAAGAGGCCGCGCAATTCGATCAGGAGCTGCGCGAAGCGCTCGCCAAGGCCGAATCGTCACAACAGCGAAAGCTCATCACAAAACGTGTTCACGCTGCTCGACGTGCGCGTGTCACACAAAGTGAACCGCCATTCCAAGCAGCGCTGCTTGCGCTTTCTGCCCAAGAAGCAGCCCTCGTACGCAACCGCTTCCCGCGCGGCACGCGCATTTGGGGAACATCGGCCATCAATCCTGGCGACCCTGACTTGAGTTCTGCTGCAACAACGCTCTCGTACGATTTAGATGGCGTGGCGTTCCCCGAGTGTCCGTTGGTGGTGCAGCTCAAACCCGCAGATTTCGAAGCTCGCTTTGGCACCTCAATGCCTTATTCACTCTCGGCCAAACGTCTCTTTGCCTTGGGAGTTGATGCCCGCACCACAGCGCTGGCCTGGTCTCAAGGGCGATCTCTGCAAGGTGAAGCTGGAGAAACCGGCACATTGACCTTTGACCGCTCGCATTCACCGCTCGTTGAACGTACTCCTCAAGTTGTAGTTGTGCAGCAAGGGCATCTTTTGCAAATTCCCCGTGAGCTCGCTGTTCGCACAGTGCTGCCAACCATCGAACCGCCCAAGCCAACTGAACCCATTGCAATGCCAACCGTCAAAGAAGAACTTAACGCTGCACACCGTGAAGATGTCAAAGGCGTCGTAGTCAATGATCTTGGGGCTGATCCCGATCCTACGCCAATGATCCCAAAAACGATCAGTCCGGCCTCTTCACCATCACCAGCAGCTTCCGGCATAAGCATTACGCAGTAAGACACTCTCCATCCCTCTGATCTCTACAATTCCATACACTCCCTTCGCGGAAGACGTTTTTCACTAACCGTCTTCCGCCATTTCTTTTCTTCTCCACGCTATGGCGCTTATTACTCTCATCGACGCTCATCTTGCTTATGGTGATTTGCCGCTCCTCGACGAAGCGAACATTTCGATTGAACCCGGTGAACGTGTGGGGCTCATCGGCCGCAACGGCACTGGTAAAAGCTCGTTGCTCTCAGTGTTGGCAGGAAAGACCATGCTCGATGACGGTCAGCTTCAACGCATGGACGGACTCACCATTCACTATGTTGAACAAGAGCCGCAGCTCCCCGATGCGCCAACGCTGAAGGAGAGTCTCATTCTCCGTGGGAAATTAGATGAAACAACTGACGAAAGGGAGAAATGGCGTATCCTCGCAAAACTCGACGAAAACCTTTCGCATTTCGAGCTCAATCCTAATGCGGATCCAAAGCTCACTTCCGGCGGTGAAAAAAAGCGTGCCGCACTTGCTCTCGCCTTTACACTCGCTCCACAGCTGCTGCTGCTTGATGAGCCAACCAATCATCTTGATATGCGAGCAATACGACTTCTTGAAGCTCGATCGCAAGATGAACTCAAAAATCAGCGCTCACTCGTCGTCATCACCCATGACCGTGCGTTCCTTGACAAAGTAGCCACTCGTATCGTTGAGCTCGACCGCGGAGTACTGCGATCCTATCCCGGGAATTTCGCAGCCTATGAGACTCGAAAAGAAGAGGAGCTTGCCGCTGAAGAACTGGAACGTCGACGCTTCGATAAATTCTGGGCACAGGAAGAGGTCTGGATCCGTAAGGGCATTGAAGCCCGACGCACGCGCAACGAGGGCCGTGTCAAGCGGCTCGAACAATTGCGTCGCGAACGGGCCGCCAGACGTGATCAGATGGGATCCATCCGCATGTCGATCGATGCGGGCGAAAAAAGCGGCAAAATTGTCGCTGAAGTAAAAGGGCTTTCAAAGTCATTCGGGGACTGCGTCATCGTAAAAGACCTCGATTTCACCTTAATGCGTGGGGATCGTCTCGGTCTTATCGGCAGAAACGGCGCTGGTAAAAGTACCTTGATCAAGCTGCTTTTAGGAAAAATTCAACCCGATGCCGGCACGGTCAAACTCGGCACAAACATCAAACTTGCATACTTTGATCAACTTCGTGAACAACTTGATCTTACAAAAACCGTAGCCGAAACAATCTCTCCGGGTTCTGATTGGGTAGAAATCGGCGGTGAACGCAAGCACATCATCGCTTATCTAGGCGATTTCCTTTTTCCACCCCGCCGTGCAAACGTTCCCGTGAGTTCCCTCTCGGGCGGCGAACGCAACCGCCTCCTGCTTGCTCGCCTTTTTGCTTTGCCTGCAAATCTGCTCGTTCTCGACGAACCGACAAACGATCTGGATATTGATTCACTCGAACTGCTTGAGCAGACTCTCGCCGTCTATCCAGGTACGATCATCCTTGTCAGTCACGATCGTCGTTTCCTTGACAATGTCGTCACCGAAGTATTGGCTCCCGAGGGTGACGGCAAATGGCGTGAATATGTGGGCGGCTATACAGAATGGTTTACCCAGCGCCAACAGGAAAACGATCCGTTTGCCGCAGCAAAGACAGAAAAGAAGGCAGAAAAAACAGAAAAGCCAGCAAAAAACGAAAAACCTCGTGATGTCATCCCACAAAAAATAAAACTCTCCTGGCGGGAAGCCCGAGAACTTGAAGCGCTCCCTGAAAAGCTCGAGGCCATGGAAAAAGAACAGGCCAGCATCATCAATGCAATGAGCGCCTTCGACTATCACTCAAAATCCGTTGAGGACATCAAGGCTGATAAATTACGACTTGAGGAATTAGAGAAATCTATCGCTGACGGATGGACGCGTTGGGAAGCACTTTCAGAGAAGGAATCCCTTTCGACTGGAAAATAGATGAACGTAGATGCGCCACTTTCACGCGCATAATGAGCATCTTCCCTACTGCTACAACGCAATAAGCCCGTTTTTGGAACCTCCAAAAACGGGCTGATTTTATTGAAAGATTGCTGACTTCAAAAATTAGGCATTCGTCTTCACGAAACCTGGAACCGACAGATAGCGCTCACCAGTATCAAAGTTAAGCGCTAAAACTCGCGAAGCTTTCGGCAAGGTCGGCAAAAGCCCTGCAACGGCAGCGAGTACCGCACCAGTGGAAATACCAACGAGCAAACCTTCCTGACGAGCTGCCGCCTGTGCATACGCAAAAGCAGCATCGTCTTCAATATCCAGGAACTGGTCAATCACGTTCTTGTCAAGATTGCCCGGCACAAAATTGGCGCCGATACCCTGAATGCGATGCGGACCAGCGTGCCCCTCCGTAAGAAGTGGGCTGCCCTTCGGTTCGACAGCATAGGTCTTCACGGTCGGCCAGGCGCGTTTCAAAACCCGTGAAATACCCGAAACATTGCCGCCGGTACCAAAAGCCGAAACGAAGACATCCAACCCTTCAGGGAAGTCAGCGACAATTTCCGGCCCCGTGCGCAATTCGTGCGCCTTGGGATTACTTGGGTTTTCAAATTGGCCTGCCACCCAAGCATCAGGCAGCTCTTTCTGCAATGCCAGCGCACGGTCGACGGCACCTTTCATACCCTGTGCAGCAGGTGTAAGAACAAGTTCCGCACCATAGGCCTGAGCAAGAAGACGACGCTCCACGCTCATCGATTCTGGCATGACGAGAATCATACGGAAGCCCAGCACAGCACTCACCATCGCAAGTCCCACGCCGGTGTTGCCTGATGTTGGTTCGATAATAGTGCCTCCTTTTTTGAGGTCACCGCGGGCAACCGCATCAAGCACCATTTGCAATGCAATACGATCCTTAACAGATCCACCCGGATTGGCGCGCTCCAGCTTCAACCAAACATCATGATCCGGGAAGAGACGCGACAGGCGCACCACCGGCGTATTGCCGATAAGTTCGAGCACGGAAGCGTACTTACTCATTAGATAATCCTCCATCACGTGCGGCTTTATGAAGTAAAGAAGCCGCATTCGTTGCTCCGACCAAGGACCATCATATAACGATTTAGTTAAGGTGTCAGGGTAAATACGGAGAAATTAGGACAGAAACAAGGCAACTTCTTCTATAGTTTTACGCTTGGTTTAGTGCATCCGAACTTTGTTCACAAAGTTCGTGAGCGCATAAAAAAAGAATCTCATTAAGGATCTATCAGAGAATGGGTCGATCAAGTGAACTCGATGGGCTGACCACACTCCCCGAACTGCTCATGCAGAGCATCCAAAAGAACGGCGACCGTGAAGCCTTGCGCCAGTACGACCGTGCGACCGGAAAATGGGAAAGCTGGACCTATAAGGAACTGGGCGAGCACGTGCTGGCCTGGCGCCGAGCTTTTGCGGCGATGGGATTAAAACCTGGGGAACGCATCGCGATCCTGATGCCCAACGGACGAGACCATGTCTGCGCCGATCAGGCTGCGCTTGCCAATGGTCTCATTCCGGTACCACTGCATGCAATTGATACGCCGGGAGCAAGTGCTTTTATTACCATCGATAGTCAAGCTGCGACTTTAGTCACTAACAAACTGACTCGCTGGCAGCAGATCCGCGCCACAGGCGTCCCGCTACCCGACCTTAAGAACATCATCATTACCGATCCGGGAGAAACCGAAGACAAGTCTGAAGGACGTTTTCACATCCGCAGTCTTGAGTCGATCCTTCTGGAAGGGGCTTCCTGCCGGTCCGCTTGAAGATGACTTAGCCGGCATCATCTATACATCCGGCACTACCGGTCGCCCAAAGGGCGTGATGCTCACGCATCGCAACATTGTGAGCAATGTAAAGGCAACACTCGAATGTGTGTCCCCAAAAGTGGGGGACACCTTTCTTTCTTTCCTGCCGCTATCGCATACATTCGAACGCACGGCCGGATACTACCTCGCCTTGGCAACTGGCTGCATCATTGCCTACAACCGCTCTGTATTGCTGCTTGCCGAAGATTTGAAAACAATTAAGCCCACGGTAATCATTTCGGTCCCCCGTGTGTATGAACGTATTTACGCTCGCGTGCAGGATAAGCTTCGGAAGTCCCGTCCTATCGCCAAGAAGCTTTTTGACTGGGCTGTTGAAGTGGGTTGGCGCGATTTTTGCCGCAAGAACCATCTTCCAGTAGAAAAATCCGGTCGTTCGTGGCTCGACGGGATTGTTCGCGCAACGCTGCTTCACAAAATGGCCAATACACTTCTTTCGCAGTTTGGCGGACGTCTTCGTATTGCCATTTCGGGAGGCGCAGCGCTCAATCACAAAGTTGCCCGCACCTTCTGCGGCTTGGGACTGCCTATCATTCAAGGCTACGGCATGACCGAAGCCAGTCCTATCATTGCTGGCAACTGTGTTGAGTTCAATCAGCCCGACACTGTTGGCAAACCTTTCTGTAATGTCGAAATCCGCCTAGGCGAGGGCAATGAAATTCAGGTCCGCGCACCCTCCATCATGAAAGGTTATTGGCACCGCCCTGAAGACACTGCGGCTGCTTTTACTAAGGACGGTTGGCTTAAAACCGGTGACGTCGGCGAGTTCAATGCTGACGGGATGCTCAAGATTAAGGGACGCATCAAGGAAATCATCGTAACCAGCACAGGAGAAAAAATTCCTCCTGCTGATTTGGAAAGCGCTATCGAAACCGATCCGCTCTTCGCACAAGCCTACATCGTGGGAGAGAACAAACCTTACCTTGGCCTCCTTGCCGTCGTAGAACCCAATGAATGGGCTAGCCTTGCCGCATCGCTTAATCTTGATCCCAATGCGCCTGAAAGCCTTGCTTCACCTGCAGTACGTACAACAGCACTTAAGCGTGCTAAGACTGCGGCAGCTGACTTCCCCAACTATGCGCTTCCGCGTGCCGTAATTCTTACGACGGAACCCTGGACGATCGAAAACGGTCTGATAACGCCGACTTTGAAGCTCAAACGCGGCCCGCTCTCAAAGCACTTTGCCGCCGAGATTGAAAAGCTGTACGCCGTTCACGGCTGACTAACCTTGTGACTAAAGTGAAATCAACGCCCGCAGAAAGATCTGCGGGCGTTGATTTATCTCCATCAGACTTACGCTTCTTCAGGAAACTCCGGATGCGCATTGTTTAGAATCCGGAACTTCAAAAACATCTTCGGGCCCGAAATCGGCCCCGCCAGACCTTCATGACGAACAGCACCTACGTTCCCAAGCCGCGCGAGCTGCTTCCGGACTGGATGGTCGGACTTACCGACCGAGTGATGAACTACTACACCAAGCGGTATCTGAACTGCGAACCGGTGATCTTAAAAAATCCGCCGTTACCGCAGGAAGGACACCAGTACATGCTTTACGCGCATGTGCCCTTCTGCCACACGCTCTGTACATACTGCACTTTCCATCGCTTCCTTTTCAAGGAATGGAAAGCGCGTGAATATTTCCAGAACCTGCGCAAGGAAATGGAATATGTAAAAGCACTGGGATATGACTTCACGGCGATGTATGTGGGCGGCGGTACGACCACAATTCTTGAGGACGAACTCGTCAAGACGCTCGAACTTGCCAAAAAGCTCTTTCCATCCATCAAAGAAATTTCATGCGAAACGGATCCGCAAGTCATCATGACGCCGCAGTTTCGCAACCTGCAAGGGCTCGTCGACCGTATGTCCATCGGCGTACAGAGTTTCAATGATGAAATTTTGAAGCTTTCTGACCGATATGAGAAATTTGGTTCCGGAGAGCAGATTTACGAACGCCTTCAATATGCGCAGGAACTCTTCCCCACCTGCAATGTTGACATGATGTTCGGCTTCCGCGGTCAATCGCTTGATGTCCTCCATGAAGACATGGAAAAGATTGTGAAACTCAATCCTCGTCAGGTAACGACCTATCCGCTGATGGTAACTTCGCAGACGCGTGCAAGTGCCAGAGCCAAGATTGCCGCTACGGGCCTTGAGCTCGCAGATCAATATCGCGTGATCATGGATTCGCTCGAGAATCATTATCGCCAACTCACCTCATGGACCTTTGGACGTACAAACGACGAAGGGTTCGATGAGTACGTTGTTGACCACGACGAATATCTAGGCGTTGGTTCCGGTGCTTTCAGCTTCCTCGGTGACAGTCTCTACGTCAATACCTTCAGTCTTCGCCGCTACGCCGAACGTATCGCTGCTGGCAATACTGGTGTCGAACGCCGCCGTACGTTCGACAAACATTCAATTCTGCAGTATCGACTCCTTCTCGGACTATTCTCTCACCGCCTTTCGCGCAAGTACTTCCGTGAAGTTCACGGTGTCAATCTCGACCGTGCGCTCATGAAGGAAATGATGGGATTGCGCCTTTCGGGCGCCATCAAGGATGACCCAAACGATCCTGACCGCATTATCGTCACGGATGCCGGCAAATTCCTCGGTCTCGTCATGATGAAAGCTTTCTATGCCGGCATGGATCACGTTCGTGCGGAACTTCGTGCCCCGCTCAAAGAAGAGGACATGTAAAAAAACTGTTCAAGTTTCCTAAAAATGGCAGCTCAATAAGAGCTGCCATTTTTATTGATAATCCCCAAGCATCCTCGACAGTCCTCATGACGCCGGCAAGCAATCAACTCTGCAGAATTAGATGGATATCCCTCTAAACAAGGCAAACCGAACGATAAAAGTCATCTTGTTCAGCCCTTTGAAGCTGCTCTTCTGATAATCCAGTTTTTGTACCAATTGAATGCAAGATGCTTCACTGATAATCCTGACGAAATTTCTCAGGAATATGAAGGGAATTGTTCACAATGCAGTTCCAGTTTGATTTGCATCAACTACCGCATAGAAACAATTCAAAACACTTCCAAAGAACTACCGATGTCTACCTACTTGGTATTAAACAGGGGCATTACGTTCGAGCTAGCCGCACGATAAAATGCGGGCGTTCGCAGGAGTCTCGGATTAACTTTCTACTAATTCGACTTGCTCCCGCTCAAAATTAAAAACATGTCCAGAAATTTCAACGACCCCAATCGTCGGGCGCTCACGCTGCACGACGGTTCGCTGAAACTTCGGACTGCAACAAGAAGAAGGAACTGCGCTGCGGACGCCCTCTACCTAGGGGTGCGCCCCTTTAGGCGTTTTTCCGACTTCGGAGAAAATGTCCATGTTCAAGGATACGATGACGATCCACACCTTCGGGCCGGGCGAAAACGCATACGGTCAGAACGGTGGCGCCTACGAAGGCAATCTGCACAAGGGTGAGCTGCGCGGGATTATTCACATCAACAAAGATCACTGCGTTGGGTGCGACACCTGCCGCAAGTTCTGCCCGACAGATGCCATTAAGGGTGGTCTCGGCGCCAAACACGAGATCATTGACGATGCGTGCCTTTATTGCGGCCAGTGCCTTGTGGCCTGCCCGTTCAATGCCATTGAGCAGATGAGCTTCGTTGATGAGGTCGAACGCGTTCTTGACGCTAAGGACCGCATCGTGGTTGCCCAGCCGTCGCCAGCCGTGCGCGTATCGATCTGCGAAGAATTCGGTGGGGAACCCGGTGAACTCTCGACCGAGCAAATGGTCAACGCTCTGGAAGCCCTCGGCTGCGTCACGTACGACTGCAACAGCTCTGCGGACCAGACGATTATCGAAGAAGGCACCGAATTCGTGAAGAAGGTGCAATACTGGGTACTCGGCGAACGTGGGCCTGAAGTCGACGAGCAGGGTAAACACCCGTTCCCGCATTTCACATCTTGCTGCCCGGGCTGGGTGAAGTACGCCGAAACTTATGCGGCCGACATGCTCCCCCACCTTTCCACCGCGAAATCCCCTCTGCAGATGGGTGGCACGCTCGCGAAGACGTGGGCAGCCAAGCACATTCTCAAGTGCGATCCCCGCAAGGTCTACTTTGTTTCGATGACGCCCTGCACGGCCAAGATCTTCGAGGCTTCCCGTCCCGAAATGAATACCGCCTGGCGTTGGCTCATTGAGCACAAGGAAATCCCGGCTAACACGCCTTCCTTCCAAGATATTGACGCCTCTCTCACGGCGCGCGACCTTGCCGAACTTTTCCGTCGCAAGGGCATCAACCCGCTCCTTATGCCGAAGACCCGCAAGCGCGACAGCGAAACACATCCGCTTGAGGTCTATTCTGGCGCTGGCACGATCTTCGGCTGCTCCGGCGGCGTGATGGAAGCGGCGCTGCGTACCGCCTACTTTGCCCTCGCTGGCAAGGAACTCGATAACAAGGACATTGAGGTCGTTCGCGGCCACAACAACGCGATTATTGAAGCCACAATCCCCGTTCCCGTTAAGGAACTCGGCGGCAAGATTTTTGAAGTCCGCGTTTGTGTCGTTAACGGCTGCAACCAGGGTATCGCTGAAGTGCTCCACCGTGTTCGCGTCGATAAGAACCGCTACCACTTCATCGAAGTCATGTAGGCGGTAGCCGGGGCGGCTGCCCCAGCGGCCGCGCCCAGCCGGTTCAGCCAGTTGGTACATCTTGGCTCAAGCCCACCACACCGCTTCCCCTGCGCGTCTAATTTTTAGAGGTTCTCAAAAAAATGTTCTCTCAAAACTATTCCTACGCGGAACGTCCTGCGGCCTTGATTCTCGGCCGTCGAGGCTTCCTGAAGGTGAGCGGCCTCTGCATCGGCGCCGCAGTCGTTTGCGGCTGGG
>OGRE01002498.1_pt1 | contig 12792 bp, 6 predicted proteins | sample 1553421 | NCBI WGS metagenome assembly OGRE01 (sample SAMEA2580076, study PRJEB22360) | human gut metagenome | biome: human gut; feature: human-associated habitat; material: faeces | place: Denmark | collected 2008/2010 | reverse complement strand
CTCGCGGACTGTTACCGCCGGTGGGGAATTTCGCCCCGCCCCGAAGACAAATATTCGGTTGTTTTCTGTCACATACGATAGCACAACTCCGCGCGAAATGCAAGCATTATTTTTTCACATGTTGTATCTCAAAATGTTTTTATCGTAATTCGATAAAAAATAGTTGACATTCGATGTGCGGCGTGATACACTCCCCCCAGTAGCGAAAGGAGTGAACCCGTTATGAACCAAAAAAATATGTCCCGCCTGCTGCAGGCGCTGCAGCAGCTCCGGAATGCCGGGATAGGGGACGGTCTTGTTGTGATAGTTTTTACAGTAATGCGCCTTCATGCACGCCAGCGCGCGCTCGATCTCGGCCTCGGAGCTGCTCTGCGGCACGGCGCGGGTCAGCAGCATTTTCAGACCATTTCCGACAAACCGCCGGACCTCCTCCAGCGAGCGCTCCGGATAGCCATAGGTCCGCAGCGCAAAATTCGTACTGTCGCGCAGGTCCTCCAGCGTGTTCAGCAGCGTGCCGTCGAGGTCAAATAACAGGGTCTTTCTCATAATGTGTCTCCTTTGGAGCCGGACGCGAGAGGGGATTGGCCTCTGCGGCGATCTTCAGCTCGGTATTTTCGATGTGAGTGTAAATCTCCGTCGTGTTCAGGTGCTCGTGGCCGAGCACCTCCTGCACCGTTCTGAGGTCCACGCCGTTTGCGACCATCAGCGTGGCGGCGGTGTGGCGCAGCTTGTGCGCGGAGTATTGCTCCGGGTCCAGCCCGGCCGCCAGCATGTGCTTTTTGACCAGACGGTGCACGGCCGTCACACTCAGACGCCTGTGGTCGCGGGAGCCGAACAGCGCCCGATCGTCATCCAGAACGATTTTGTTGCGTTCGGGAAGGTAGGTGTCCAGCGCCTCACGCGTCGTTTCGCCGAAATAGACGAAGCGCTCCTTGTTTCCTTTGCCTGTTACGCGAATCCGATCGTTGTATACGTCATTTCGATTCAGACCGACCAGCTCCGCGCGGCGGATGCCGCAGTTCAGAAACAGCAGCAGGATCGCATAGTCGCGTGCCCGGTTCGGCCCGTCGACCGCAGCGAGCAGGCGGCGGCTTTCCTCGAGCGTCAGATACTTCGGCAGGGCGCGGCGCATACGCGGGTACTCGATGTCCTGCGCGGGATTCTCGTCGAGCAGCTTCGTGCGGGTGGTCAGATATTTGAAAAACGACTTGATGGCCGAAAGCTTCCGCGCGCGTGCCGACGCACCGAGGCCGGAGCCGTCCTGCGTCCTGCGTTCGCGGGCCAGATAGCTCAGGAAGTCGAAGATATCGTTCGTCGTCACGCTTCGCAGAAATTCGACATCGACGTGCCGGACGGAGATCGTCTCCAGATCGGTGTCGATCGGCATTTCGCTGCGCATGAGCACAAGGAACCGCAGGAACATCCGCAGGTCCAGATGATATTCGTCGATGGTCTTGGGCGACTGGCCCTTGATGGTCTCGTGGTACGCCAGAAATTGCCGCAGGATCTCCGGAGTATCCGGATCGATCATAATAACACCTCCAAACAGGCGCCGGGACCGGAAAACCGGCATTCGGCTTTGTACGCCTCTATTATAGCATATCTCTGTCTCAAACGCAACAAAATTTTTATTTTGTTGCGTTCGTTCATTTCAACTGTTCGCGAGAATTCGGGACAACATTCCGGCCGCCTCCGGTTGCTGCCGCTCTCCCTTCCGGCTGCGGGATCGTGCCCGCTGCGACGTGAGCCTGAGCAATTCCGGAATCCGTTCGACCGGCTATCCGCAAGCTCGCAGGCCTCTCCATGAGCGCCCGATTTGTGCTTGGGGCTTGACGCCCGAACCGCGCTCTGGTATACTATAGTTGCAGACAATCGCATGGTTCCCGAGGAATTGGACCTCGGGTTCCCAGCGCGGTCTGACGGGAGGTCTTCGGAATGCGAATACTGATTTGCGCCATTCGGGTTGCAGGTATTCCGCTTATAGCCGGAGGCCTCCTTCTTTTGCATCGCAGATGCCCCGGCGATGGCCGGACCGGTATCTGCGTTCTTTTTTATGTATTATATGCAGGAATTATATTCAATTTCAAGTTTTGATTTGGCGGAAAATGCGAAAAATTCCCGGATTCCCCTGCCGATTTCTTTCGTTTCTCCGTTTCAAGGTTATTTTTATGTTAAATCTTTCCATTCCCTCTTGACAAAAGGACTACTTCCCTGCTAAACTAGGTCAATAACTAACTGATATTTCGCGCGCGCGTAATATGCGCGTAATATCAGGAAATGAAAAAGGGAGGTAACCAAATGAAAGCCAGATTTCATCGCGCACTTGCGCTCCTGCTGGTGCTGGTACTGACGCTGGGGTGCATCCCGGCCGTATCCGCCGTGCAGCCGGATGAGCCGGTCACCAACCCGGAACCGGCTGAGGAAGCGGCACAGCTTCCGGAGGGCTCCGATCTCGGCGCGATCCTGCAGGGAAACAAGGACGCAGAGCTCGAAGCGCTGCAGCCGGAGACCCCGAAGGACACTGATCTTGTCCGCGTCATCGTGGAGCTCGACGCTCCCGCCCTGACGGAGCAGAGCGGCATGTTCGCAGGAAAGGCTCTGACGGATGCGGGCCGCACAGCGCAGCAGAACGCCATTGCGGCACAGGAGCAGGTCGAGGCGAAGATCGCCGAGGCCGCACCGGAGGCTTCCGTGCGCTATTCCTATTCTCTCCTGCTCAACGGTATTGCGCTGGAATGCGCCTATGGCCATATCGCGGAGCTGGAAGCTCTGCCGGGCGTCAAGGCAGTCCATATGGTGCAGACCTATGAGCTCCCTACGGAGCCGAAGGTCACCTCCGGCGGCGGCATGATCGGCGCGCCGACAGCCTGGAATCTCGGCATGGACGGCTCCGGCATGGTCGTCGCCGTGCTGGACACCGGTCTTGACACCGACCACGCGGCCTTTGCCGTCGATCCCAAGTCGCCTGCCGTCGTGCGGGGCGACATCGATGAGATTCTTTCCGCAGACACGCTGCAGGCGCAGCGCCTTGTGCGGGACCTCTCCTCCAGCAGTGTCTACCTGAGCGGCAAGGTCCCCTATGTGTTCGACTATGCCGATCACGACACGGACGTCAACCATCACGGCGGCTCCGACCACGGCACGCACGTTGCCGGTATCGTTGCAGCCAACCCCGCGGACGGCAGCGTCACCGGCGTTGCGCCGCAGGCTCAGCTCATGATCCTGAAGGTCTTCCCGGACGGCAGCACCGGCGCAAACTCCGATGATATCCTTGCCGCGCTGGAAGACTGCGTCACGCTCGGCGTCGACGTCGTGAACCTCTCGCTCGGCTCCCCCGCCGGCTTTACTTACCGCAGCGACCTGCTGAGCACGATGGAGGTCTATGACCGTCTGGCCAAGGCCGGCATCATCGTTGCGGCGGCCGCAGGCAACGAATACTCCGCCGCCTATAAGAACCTGTGGGGCACGGACCTGTCGCTGACGTCCAACCCGGACTACGGCATCGTCGGCTCCCCGAGCTCCTATTCCCAGACCCTGTCCGTGGCGAGCGCCGACAACGTGACCGTCCGCAGCGCCTACTTTGAAGCGGCCGGACGCAAGATCACGTTCACGGATACGGCCACGACGAACAACCCCGAGGGCGGCTTCATCCGCGTGCTCGGCGGCAAGACGCTTGACTATGTTGTCGTGCCAGGCAGCGGCGAGGAGGCGGATTACGCCAACCTGAATGTCAAGGGCAAGGTCGTGCTCGTCAGCCGCGGTGTTACGACGTTTGCAGAAAAGCACGAAATGGCCCACGCCAAGGGTGCGGCAGCCTGCATCGTCTATAACACCGAGGCGGGCATGATCAACATGAGCATCGACTCGTTCCCGATCCCTGCGATCTTTATCTCGCAGGCAGACGGTCAGGCGATGGTCGCGTAGTGTCCAAACGGTACAGGGCCCCCGGCCCCCCGCCGCCAAGGACGGCATCGGGACGCTGACCGTTTCCAACTCGACCTATGACGCTCCCTCCGAGACGGGCGGCCAGCCCTCCTCGTTCTCGTCCTGGGGCTCGACGTCTCAGCTCGAGATCACGCCGGACATCATGGCTCCCGGCGGCAACATCTATTCTTCCCGTGACAACAACTCCTATGGCCTGATGTCCGGCACGTCCATGGCGACGCCGCATCTGGCGGGCGCCAGCGCGCTGATGCTGGAGTACCTCCGCACGGCGGGCATCGAGGGCGACGCCATGACGCTGGCCTATGCGCTGATGATGAGTACGGCCGTCCCAGCCAAGGGCAGCAACGGCGTGACGGCCTCTCCGCGCAAGCAGGGCGCAGGTCTTGTGAACCTTGCCTCCGCCATGGCGACGAAGGCCTATCTGCAGGTCGAGGGCAAGGAGCGTCCGAAGCTGGAGCTCGGCGACGATCCCGACAAGACCGGCGAATATCAGATGACGTTCCGCGTGGTGAACTTCGGCACGGAGCCGCTGCAGTACGCCATCACCCCGACCGTCCTGACGGAAAACGCCGAAACGAAGGGCGATTACGGCAATGTGCAGGTCTATTTTGCCACGCAGACCTCGCGCGACATCACGGCGCAGACGACGTGGACGACGAACTGCGCAAACAACGTTGTGACCGTTCCCGCCAAGGGCACGGCAGATGTGACCGTGACGGTCAAACTCTCCGATGCGCTGCGCAAGGAGCTTACGGACACGTTTGAAAACGGCATCTACATTGAGGGCTACATCACCCTGACGCAGCAGACCACGGCCGAGGGCGTCACAGGCTGCGACCTTTCTATCCCCTACCTTGCCTTCTACGGCGACTGGGATCAGGCTCCGGTCATCGACATCGGCTACTACTGGCAGAAGCTGCAGGGCGAGCCGAACTGGGCCAGCCAGTACCTGAACTACGGCGGCAGCATGCTCTCCGGAACGGGCAGCTTCTATGTGTTCGGCGGCAATCCCTATGCGCCGGAGCTGGCCTACTATCCGGAGCACAATACGCTCTCTCCCCTGCGCACGGACGGCTATTATGACAAGGTCGACCTGATCTACACCGCTCTGCTTCGTAATGCAAAGTCCCTGACCTATCGCATTACGGACGCCAAGACTGGTGAGACCTATTACCGCAAGACGGTCGACTATGTCGGCAAGTCCGTCTATAATGCGAATTACGACACAATCCTCCCCGCGGGCTCCTTTGCCTCGACGGCGATCGATCCGTGGTACGGCGTGGATTCGGCCGGTGAGATGCTGAAGGATGATACGACCGTCATCGTCTCCATCGACGCCGAGCTCGATCACGACGGCTTCACGGCGGCGCAGAACAAAAACGCCCACTGGGAGTTCCCCGTCACCATCGACAATACGCCCCCGCAGATCCTGTCGTCGACCTCCGACGGCGAAACGCTGACGCTCGAGGTCGCAGATTCCCGTTACCTTGCTTATGTGGAGGTCTATGACGTGGAGCACATGAACGTGTTCTCCGAGCCGGTCTTCAGTCAGGGCTACAGCAGCAAGACCCCCGGCGAGACCGCGACGGTCCGCGTGAACGTATCGGGCCTCAACAAGGTCTATGTCTGCCTTGCGGACTACGGACGCAATGAAAAGGTCGTCACGCTCGATGCCAAGACCGGCAAGCTCATCGAAGCCTCGCAGTTTGAGTATTTTGAGAGCAATGGCGAGATCACCATCACTGGCTACACCGGCTCGGAGCTGGACGTCGTTATCCCGGACGAGATCGGCGGCTACCCCGTCACCGCCATCGCGGAGAAGGCCTTCCAGCTCAACAAGACCGTCCGCAGCTTCACGATTGGCAGCAAGATCCGCTCCATCGGCTCGTGTGCCTTTGCTCGCTGCGCTTCGCTGACAAACATTTACGTTGACCGCGCCAACCCGTACTACCAGTCCATTGACGGCGTGCTCTACAGCGGCGACGGCAAGACGCTCCTGTCGTATCCGACCGCCAAGGCCTACAGCAGCTATCCCGTGGCCAGCGGCACGGAGACCATCGGCGAATATGCCTTCTTCCACAGCAAGGTGCAGACGGTCTTCCTGCCGGATACCGTCAGTACCATCGGTGATTATGCCTTCTACTATGCAAGCGAGCTTTCGTCCATCAATTTCCCCACCGCTCTGACGTGCATCGGCGATTCCGCGTTCTTCGCCTGCCAGAGCCTGACGGCGGTGGATATTCCCGCTACGATCACGCAAATCGGCGAGTCCGCCTGGGCGGCCTGCACGAGCCTGCCCGCCATCACCGTTGCGGCGGAGAACCCGAACTATACCGCCGTAGACGGCGTGCTCTACACGAAGGATATGACCGTTCTGAAGGTCTATCCCTTCGCCAAGTCCGGCGTCACGTTCACAGTTCCGGACAGCGTCGTGGAACTGGAGGCTTATGCCTTTGCATACACCGGCATGCAGTCCATTGACGGCTGCGCAAACCTGCGCGCGATCGGCGACAGTGCTTTCTATTCCTGCACTGCGCTCAAGTCCCTGCCGGATGCCCCGAAGCTCGAGACCATCGGCGAGCGTGCCTTCTATTCCTGCAAGGCTCTGACGAGCCTGTCCTTCCCGGACAGCATGCGTTCCATCGGCGAATACGCCTTTGCATGGTGCACCGCCGTCAAGACGTTCGACTCCGGTAACGGTCTGCAGGATACCGGCAAATACTCCGTCTATTACTGCACCGCGCTGACCACCGTTCGCCTCGGCAGCGGCATGAAGACGATTGGCGAGTATGCGTTCTATAAGTGCAGCAGGCTCGCCAATGTCGACTTCGGCACCTCGGTCCGTGAGATTGGTTCCTGCGCCTTCGGCGGCTGCTCGAAGATCACGGAAATCGTCCTGCCGGACAGCGTGGAGCTGGTCGAATCTGCAGCGTTCAACAGATGCTCCACAGCGAAAACGCTCGTGCTGAGTCAGAACCTCCGCGAGATCGGTGCACGCGCCTTCATGGGTCTGAAGGGCATCAGCACCCTGACCATTCCGGACAGCGTGCAGAAGATTGGCAACTCCGCCTTTAACGGCCTGTCCAACCTGCTGGAGCTGCACCTGTCCGCCAAAACGCAGGAGTACGGCAGCGGCGGGGTCAGCCCTGCCCCCGAGCCCAATTTCCGGCAGCGGCGTGTTCAGCTCTGCCTCGAAGCTCCCGCGCGTGGAGCTGCCGGAGGGCATGACCGCCGTTCCGGAGGAAATGTTCTCCAGCTGCAATGCGCTGACTGAGGTCGTCATCCCCTCTACCGTTACCCGCATCGAAAAGGGTGCGTTCCGCTCCTGCAAGAAGCTCGGCAATACGGAGCTGCCCGCCGGTCTGACCTACATCGGCGAATCGGCATTCTACTATGCCGCCATGACATCCGTGACCCTGCCCGCAGGCGTGACGGAAATTGGCGAGCGCAGCTTCTACAACATCACCGCGCTGACGGAATTCAACTTCAGCGAATCCCTCAAGACCATCGGCGATTTTGCCTTCTATGGCTGCGGAAAGCTGACCCGCATCGTCCTGCCGGATTCCGTGGAGTCCATCGGCACGTCCGCCTTTAACCGCTGCAGCTCCCTGCAGGAGGTTGTGTTCGGCAAGGGCCTTGCCTCCATCGGCAGCATGTGCTTTAACTACTGCCACAAGCTCGAGCGCTTTGTCGTGGACGAGGCGAACCCGAACTTCAAGGGCGTGGACGGCGTGCTCTACAACAAGAACGTCGATACGCTGGTCCTCTATCCGCAGGGCCGTCCGGATGCCTCCTTTACCATGCCGGAGACCGTGAAGCACATCGGCCCCTACGGCATCTATGAGCCGCAGCTGCTGCAGGCCGTCACCGTCTCCCCCATCCTTGAGACCATCGATGAGTTCGGTATGGCGGGCATCGCATTGACCGGTGTGGTGAAGCTCCCTGCAACGATCACGAGCATCCACTTCAAGGCCTTCCAGTATGACGACGGCGTCACCGCCTTCGAGCTGCCGGAGAGCTGCGTGGCCTATGCCACGGTCGACGGCGTGCTCTATGACAAGGCCGTCACGCACCTGCTCGTCTACCCGGCCGGCCGCCCGGACGTCAGCTACGAGACACCGGACACTGTCCGCACCGTCGGCAGCTATGCCTTCCACTCCTGCAAGTACCTCGAGAATATCCGCCTGACGGGCGTTGAAAAGCTCGAGGAGCGTGCGTTCTCCACGGCAAAGGCGCTGAAGCATATCGATCTGGCCAATTCCGTCCAGCTTATCGATACCTACGCCTGCGCCAACCTCAGCACGCTGACGTACCTCACCGGCACCGGCGCGCTGCGTGCCATCGGCGCAAACGCCTTCTCCAGCACGGGTCTGGAATTCGTGACTCTGCCCGCCATCGAGCTGCTCGGCCAGTATGCCTTCAGCTTCTGCAAGGACATGAAGCGCTGCATCATCGGCAGCACGGTGCAGTCGATCTATGCCAGTGCGTTCAACTACTGCAAGGGCATGCATGAGGCCTACTTCCTCGGCGACCGTCCGGACAGCGTCGGCGCGAACATCTTTGCCAAGACTGCCAGCGATTTTACCATCTACTATGACGCAGCCAAGGCTGCGACGTGGGCGCCGTCCGGCGAGATCAAGTGGGGCGAATACCCCATCGCCCCGGCCACGTTCCACACCGTGCGCTTCCTCGATGTCGATCACAGCGTCCTGCTGGAGCAGCCCGTTGCCGAAGGTCATGCCGCCATGCTGCCGCCCGAGCCGCAGCGCGAGGAAGCCGCCTTCACCGGCTGGTCCGCCGACACGTCGAACGTGCAGCAGGATATGGATGTTCTGGCCCTGTATGACGGCCTGTCCGACAAGGTGACGGTCAACGTCATCGCCGGAGAGAACGGTACCGTCGATCCGCTCGGCGAGACGGCCTGCTTCTATGACGGCGAGCTGAAGCTCACGATCCAGCCGAACGAGGGCTATCACACCGACCGCGTGCTCGTAAACGGTGAGATCACCGCCTGCGAGGACAACACGCTCACGCTTGAGCACATCCGCAGCAATACGACGGTCACTGTCCTGTTCGCGCGCAACACCTACACCGTCAGCCTTGCAGACGGTCTGACCGGCAATGTCTTTGCCGCGCTGCCCGTGGAATACGGCGGGGACGCCGTCTTGCCGGAGGCAACACCGTGGCACGAGGGCTACCACTTCACCGGCTGGAGCGCCGACGGCAGAAACATCACCGCCGACTGCACCATCACGGCAAATTACGAGCAGAATTCCTACACCGTCCGCTTTGTGGACTATGACGGCACGGAGCTCTCCGTCCAGACCGTCCTGCATGGCGAGGCTGCGGAGCTGCCCGCTTCCCCGGCACGCGAGGGCTACACCTTCGTCGGCTGGAGCGGTGATGTCTCCGCCGTCACCTGTGATATGACCGTCACGGCCCTGTATGCGGTCAAGACCTGCACCGTCTTCTTCACGGATTGGGACGGCACGGTCCTGAAGACGCAGGAGGTCAGCTACGGCGAGGACGCCGAAGCGCCGCAGGCGCCGGCGCGCGAGGGCTACACCTTCACCGGCTGGGATGCTGACTTCTCGAACATCCGCAAGGACCTCACCGTCACGGCGCAGTACCGCTTCGTGCTGAGCTTCGCCGACGTGTCCGAGACGGACTGGTTCTGTGAGGACGTCCGCTGGGCCGTGGAGAACGGCATCTTCCAGGGCGTCGGAAACGGCCTGTTCGCACCGGAGCAGGCACTCACCCGCGGTCAGCTCGTCACGGTCCTGTACCGCATGGTCGGTTCTCCGGAGCCGAAGGCAGAGGCAAACTTCCGCGATGTCGCGGCTGACAGCTACTATGCCAAAGCAGTTGCCTGGGCCAACGAGAACGGCATCGTGCTCGGCATGGGCGACGGGACGTTTGATCCGGATTCCGCCGTCACGCGCGAGCAGATGGTTACGATCTTCTTCCGCTATGCCAAGTTCTGCGGCGTGAAGACCGAGGCCGGAACGCTCGATGCCTTCCGCGATGCTGCCAGCGTCAGCGATTATGCCCGCGAGGCCATGGGCTGGGCCGTGAAGGCCGGGCTCGTCAAGGGCGACGGACAGGATCTCATGCCGAAGGCAACGGCAAGCCGCGCACAGGCTGCCGCTATCCTGCATCGCTTCGCGGCTGTCGTGGAGAAATAAACGTGGCATTTCCCGCAAGCATATGATATAATGGGCACATAAACACGGCATATAAACACATAGAGCCCCCGGCATGGCCCTGCTGTGCCGGGGGCGCTTCCAAGAAAGGAGAATGCCTCATGAAGCAGATCGTTTTACGCTCCCCTGTAGTGCTGTATGAGACCGTCGAGGCCCTGTATCAGCATGTAAACGGCCTGTCCGTCGAGGGGCGCAAGCGGGATCTGCTCCAGAAATTCGGTTCCAAGCTCACCCGCACGGAGCGGGAGCAGATCGAGCAGAGCTGCGCGCTTGCCGCGAAGGTGGCAGAGGCAGTCTGCACCGGACTGGAGGACGGCCAGGCTCTGGAGACGTTCTTCCGCAAGTGGGAAACGGAGAGCAAGTGGCAGAATACCTGCCTTGCCAAGCTGATGATCTTCAGCTTCCTCGATATCCGGACGACCGATCTGGAGCAGTCGCTGCAGCGCACCCGGCAGTCCGCCGAGGAGCGGCTGAACGGCCCCTATCTCCTGCGGGACATCAATTCCGGCGGCATCAGCTTCTATGCGGCGGAGCCGGGGCAAACGATCCCACCGCTGTCCGAGCAGCTGGACGGCCTGATGATCGAGGAGCAGTACCGCTGGCGGCTTTATAAGCTGCTGACGAACTATTCTGCGATGTTTGACGAGCTTTCCGCCCTTCTGCGCCCTGCCGCGCAGCGGGTGCAGGATATTCTACCGCGGATCCTGCCGCAGCTGCAGCCGGTCTACGACCACTGGGAGCAGTATTTTGCGAAACACGCCTTTTCGGAGCTGCTGGAGCGATTTACGAACCAGAGCATGCAGCTGGCCGAAATGGACACTTATATCAACCTCAGCCTCGTGGCAGGCGGCGACATGATCTATACCTATGACGAGCTGGCGTGCAGTGACTGCCGTCAGGTCTACCTCGGCGTGCTGCTGCACGAGAACTTCCGCGTCGACCGCCTGCAGATGACGGATGACGGCATCTGCAGTCTGCTCAAACTCGTCGCGGACCGGAGCAAGTTCGAGCTGCTGCGCCGCTGCGCGCGTCAGCCGTCCTACTGCCAGCAGCTTTCCCGGGAAATGGGACTGACGACCGCTACCATCTCGCGCCACATGAGCCTGCTGCTTGAAGCAGGCCTCGTCCGCGCCCGCAAGGGCGAGAGCCGCATTTACTACACCATCGACCGTGAGGCCGTGGCCGCCCTCTGCGACGCCGTATATACGACGCTCCTGCCGGAGCAGCTTCACTGACAGGGTGATCTTTTTGCCGGCTTTTGGACAATCGTAAGAATTTCCCTATTGCGGCTTTTTGAAAAATACGGTAAAATAGGGTCGATAATTCGTGCCGCGTCAGCGGCAGACTGGTGGTAATCATATGAGTGAAACCAAGAAAAATGCAGTGAAGCGCATCGGCGTGCTCACGAGCGGCGGCGACGCCCCCGGTATGAATGCGGCCGTTCGTTCCGTTGTCCGTGCCGCCGTGTACCGCGGCATCGAGGTCGTAGGCATCCGCCGCGGCTGGAACGGCCTGATCAACGGCGACATTGTCCGTCTGGACGAGCGCAGCGTGGCACATATCATCGACCGCGGCGGCACGATCCTCTACACCGCCCGCAGCGAGGAATTCCGCACGGAGGAGGGCCAGAAGAAGGCCGTCAGCACCTGCAAGCTCCTCGGGCTGGACGGCATTGTCGCCATCGGCGGCGACGGCACGTTCCGCGGCGCGCTGGCCCTGTCGAAATACGGCATCTCCGTCGTCGGCCTCCCCGGCACGATCGACAACGACATCGCCTGCACGGATTACTGCATCGGCTTTGACACGGCGGCCAACACGGCCATTGAGTGCATCGATAAGCTGCGCGACACCATGCAATCGCACGAGCGCTGCTCCGTCGTGGAAGTCATGGGCCGCAACGCCGGTCATCTGGCGCTGTATGTCGGCCTTGCCGTCGGCGCGACGGCCGTCCTCGTGCCGGAGAGCAAGGAGAGCTTCGACACCGAGATCATCGAAAAGATCCGCAATGCCCGTCTGAACGGCTTCACGCACTATATGGTCGTCGTTGCGGAGGGCGCAGGCAGCGCCTTCGACGTCGCCAACCGCATCCGCGATGAGATCGCGCTCGATCCGCGCGTGACCGTCCTCGGCCATGTGCAGCGCGGTGGTTCCCCCACGGCCCGCGACCGCGTTATGGCAACGCGTATGGGCTATCGCGCCGTGGAGATCCTTGCGGCGGGCAGCACGAACCGCATCGTCGGCGTACATCAGGGCAAGATCTTCGACATCGATATCGATGAGGCGCTCAGCATGAGCAAGGGCCTCGATATGGAAGAATGGGCCGTTCTGGAAGCCATGACGGGCCTTTAAACCGACTGTTGGAAAAGCCTTTCGGCTTTTCCAACAAAAAGATTTCAGTCCGCTGCGCGCATGAATCGCCCGCCAAAAGCGGGCGATTCGCACACTAACGGACTGATTTGTATTTTCTCCGACGTACACGCCGCCGGAGGAAATGGTCCTATTGGATTCGCCGCCTGCGGGCGGCGAACTCTGCGAGGCTTTTCAGGGCGCATGATGCGCCCTGATTTTTCGTGTCAGAGCTTTTTGCGGAACTGGATGAGCTTGCGCTGCATGCCCTGCGCTTCATAAAAGGCCAGTGCCGACG
>OGRE01002495.1_pt1 | contig 12799 bp, 8 predicted proteins | sample 1553421 | NCBI WGS metagenome assembly OGRE01 (sample SAMEA2580076, study PRJEB22360) | human gut metagenome | biome: human gut; feature: human-associated habitat; material: faeces | place: Denmark | collected 2008/2010 | reverse complement strand
ATCCCGGTATCGCTATCTGCGGCAGTGGAAACGGAATCAATATGACGCTGAACAAGCACCAAGGGGTTCGTGCCGCTCTCTGCTGGAATGCAGAAATCGCACACCTGGCTCGTCAGCACAATGACGCTAATGTACTGGTTATGCCGGGACGCTTCATCAGCACTGAAGAAGCGGACATGATTTTGACAGAGTTCTTCTCTACCAAATTTGACGGCGGACGCCATCAGAACCGTATTGATAAGATTCCGGTAAAATAAAGCTCGAAGATAAATCAAATAGGTGTAAAGCTGTTCTTCTTTTTGAAGGACAGCTTTATTTTTATACCGGTATAAGATTTTATCATATACGAGATTACAAAAGAGGGGTAACTTCGTCTTTATTACAAGACGATATTAAAAACTAAAATTATGGGTAGACTGAATATGAAAGAATGGATCAGCCAAACGATCCAACGTAAGGAAACGATTGCCATTCCGATCATGACACATCCGGGTATCGAGTTTATCGGGAAAACGGTGCATGATGCAGTGACAAACGGGCAGGTTCATTATGAGGCAATCAAGGCTCTTTGTGGCAAGTACCCGGCGGCGGCCGCAACCGTCATCATGGATCTGACGGTAGAAGCGGAAGCTTTCGGGGCAGAGATTATCTTTCCGGAAAATGAGGTGCCCAGTGTATCCGGTCGTTTACTGGCAGACGAGGCAGCTATTGAGAAACTGGAGATTCCGGCATTAAACAAAGGAAGAATCCCGGAATATCTTAAAGCGAATATGCTGACAGCCAGAAATATTACAGACCGCCCGGTTTTTGCCGGTTGCATCGGTCCTTATTCGCTGGCCGGACGTTTGTATGATATGTCGGAAATCATGATGCTGATTTATATTAATCCCGATGCAGCCAATACGTTATTAAAAAAATGCAGTGACTTCATCACCCGCTATTGCATGGCATTGAAAGCAACCGGTGTGAACGGTGTAATCATGGCTGAACCTGCTGCAGGACTGTTATCCAACGAAGATTGCCTGCAATATTCTTCTTTATTCGTGAAAGAAATAATAGAGAAGGTACAGGATGATCACTTTGCCGTAGTGCTTCATAATTGCGGAAACACAGGGAATTGCACACAAGCGATGGTTTATACCGGTGCAGCCGCTTATCATTTCGGGAATAAAATCAAAATGGAGGAAGCGTTGAAAGAGGTTCCGGCCGATGCACTGGCAATGGGAAATCTGGACCCGGTGAGCCTTTTCAAGATGGCAGGCCCGGAGACTATGAAGGAAGCGACTTTGCAACTATTGGAGACTACCCGTGCATATCCTAATTTCGTATTGTCAAGTGGTTGTGATATTCCGCCACATACGTCTTCTATTAATATAGACGCATTTTATACCGCATTGGAAGAGTTCAATAAAACACAAGTTTAATTCTGTGTCCGCAGGATTACAACAACCTATATATTTCAATGCATCCACCAATGGTTGAACAGGAGCTTACTTATCAAAAACTGCAAATCCCATCATCTGATATTTACGAAGCGATGGGATATAAAGATTCTATGCCGGATGGAATGGTCATAGAAGAAATAAATACGTTACTTGACCGTATCACTCCCCTTCTTCGTCCCCGTTTTTTCTTTTTCCTCACTGACGGACTGCTTGACACTGAAAAAGCAACACTGACTGTAAAAGATACGGTTCTCTCAATCGGTAAAACCATTGCCCGCCAACTACGGGGTTCGGAAGCCTTTGCCTTTTTTACCGCCACTGCGGGAGTTGAATTTGAGAAGTATCAACATCTGCTTCAGCAAGAGGACGACATGGTGAAAGTATATATAGCAGACTCATTGGGGAGCATCATTGCAGAAAAGGCTGCTGATTGCATGGAAGAGGAGTTGGCTGCATTTATCGAAAAGAGAGGTTGGAAGCACACTAACAGATACAGCCCCGGCTATTGCGGATGGCACGTATCGGAACAACAAAAACTATTCTCCTTATTTCCGGTCGCTTCGCCCTGTGGTATTCAGTTGACAGATTCCAGCCTGATGATTCCCATCAAATCTGTAAGTGGTATTATCGGAGTGGGTTCTCATGTCCGTAAGCTGGAATATACTTGCGGGCTGTGTACGTACGAAAATTGTTTTCGCAGAAAATAGTTTCACCACAGAGGACGCAGAGGACACAGAGATTATTATCTAATAATAAAAGACTCTGTGTCCTCTGCGTCCTCTGTGGTGAATAAAAACTAGTGGCCATTGAAGAAGATGTAAAGCCCGATCATAGTCACAATAAGTAATCCCCATAGGATAAGAACAATTCGTGCAGGTTTGTCCTCTATCTTTTCCATATTCAAGATGCCCAATTGCGGAGACTTATCCCACAGGCTGACTACTATCATGCCTATTCCGATGATAACGAATAAGTAGAAGGAAAGCAGCATAAAATGAGGCCATGCATCATATTGTTCTGCCGGAAACACCCATAAATACAAGATTCCTACTCCGATACTGAACACTGTTCCCAATGTCAGAGCCATATTAGCTGCCAGAGTAGTGGTGCGTTTCCAGAACACGCCAAAGAGAAATACGGCTGCCATTGGAGGAGCTATAAATCCCAGTACAGACTGGAAAACATTAAATAGATTCAGTCCCTTGATGCTGTCGATCGCTATGGTTATTATCACAGAAATCAGTGCACCGACTACCGTAACCACTTGTCCCACTCTGATAATCTCTTTCTGCTTGGCCTGCGGTCGGATTTTCTTCACATAGATATCCATCGTGAATACCGTACTTAATGCATTCAATGCAGAGCCGACAGTACTTACCAATGCTGCTGTCAATACAGCCAATACCAAGCCGACCATTCCTATCGGGAACAAATGAGTCACCATTGTCATATAAGCCTCATCGGGATTCTCCAATTGTGGGAATAAAGCGAGGCAGATAATGCCGGGAAGAATGTAAAGAGGTACATCTAATATTTTCAACCATCCGGTAAAGTTGGTTCCCATCTGTCCTTCTTTGAGATTCTTGGCAGCAAGAACCGGTTGCACCATCGACTGATCCGTACACCAAAACCAAACTCCCATAATAGGATAACCAAGGATAATAGGTAGCCAAGGAAAAGCCGGGTCATCATTTGGATGGAAAAGATTCCAGTAATCCGCCGGAACGGCATCCACCAGTGCTCCTACACCACCCACTTTATAGATTCCCATGATAGCCAGTGTGGCTGATACTACAATCAACAGTATCATTTGATATACATTCGTGTAGGCCACAGCTTTCAGTCCGCCGAGCATCGTGAAGAAAGCGGAGATGACAAGTAACAGCAATGCCGATTGCCACATAGGAATATCGAAGACCTGACGGATCAGGACTCCACCGGCAAATAAAGTCAATGCAAGCCATGAAATAAGAATGGTAATAATGGTATACCAGGCAAGGATGTTACGGGTAGATTGTCCGAAACGTTTTCCCATAAATTCGGGCAATGTCGTAATGCGACTACCCAAATATCGGGGAGCAAAGACAAAAGCAAGCAGACATATAAAGACAAATGCATACCAGGCATAATTCCCCGAAACAATACCGGTAGTAAATCCGGCACTTGCGGAAGCTATCAACATGGAAGGTCCCACATTCGTCCCCACATGGAAAAGCCGATATGATACCATCTCAACGAATTCTCCGCAAGGAAAAGACTACTCCCCTTTTTTCGTTTAGAACTTGCCCATATACCAATAGCTATCAAAATAAGGAAGTAGGCAATCAGAATACTCCAATCTAATGTCTCTAAGAATTTCACATGCATAATTCAAGTATTAAATAAGTAACGTAAGTTTAAATCTAATTTTCTTTCAGGCAAGGATTACATGGATCTCACGGTTTTGATAGGCTATGTAATTAAGAGCCGTATTAATCCGTGTAATCCGTGCCTTTTTATTCTATTTTTTATTTCCAATCAGTTCTTTGGCAACTGCTACGGCTGTATTCGCATTATCACTATATCCGTCCGCACCGATTTCGTCAGCAAACCCCTGACTGACAGGTGCTCCGCCAATCATCACTTTCACCTGATTACGAATACCGGCCTCTTCCAATGCCTGAATAACCTCTTTCATATACGTCATGGTAGTAGTCAGCAATGCGCTCATGCACAAGATGTCAGCATGGTTTTCCTTCACGGCTTCCACAAACTTGTCACAAGTCACATCAATACCAATATTTATGACTTCAAAGCCGCAACCCTCCAGCATGGAAGCCACCAGGTTTTTACCAATATCATGGAGATCTCCTTTCACTGTACCGATGACAATCTTACCGATTGTAGTGGAAGCACTTCCTGTCAATAAAGGTTTCAGTAGCTCCAAAGCCCCTTTCATGGCACGTCCTGCCATCAACAGTTGAGGAACAAAAGCTTTTCCATCCTGGAAACGTTGTCCCACTTCGCCCATTGCTTTAATCATATAATTATTGATAATCATTTGGGGAGCTACTCCTTCCGCAATAGCTTGCCGGGTGATTTCAACCGCAGGTTCCAGTTTCCCGGCAACAATGGCTTCATACAGAGGTTTCAGTTTATCCTCTTCCCGATGTTGTTCTTCCCATATACAAATACGTTCCTGTCCGGTAGCTGCCAAGTCGGCATCCTGTTGATGTTTATTAGTATTTACAGCGGTAGAAGAACCGGTATATTCTTCGACAATCCGCATGGCCTGTTCCACTTCCTTTTCGTTATGGAAATCCATTTCCAAATGTACACCGTCCGCGCCGATATAATCCAATAGGGGTTTTAGTTCGTCTAATGTCACCCAGCAAGCCATCACGCTCTTTCCTCCTGCCAGAATCTTCTTATACAAATCGTACCATTTGGGAGATCCTCCTTGTGGTTCGCCCACTCCGGGAGTCCATTGAATCGCATTCAATTCTTCAATTTCAAGCAAGGCAGGCAGGTGATGCATGGCTCCCACTCCATCCAGATGATAAAGGGTATAATCAATCTTCTGACATTGTTCACGAATAAAAGGTTGCACAAACCGGCGATAATCATCCTGACTAATCATGGTCGAAATATCACTTTGCAGTTTACTCATCTTTCCGGGAGCCCAAGACGAGAAATAACAGAAAGCCATCTCGTCGCCTTCACGGATGATGTCGTATAGTTCATCAAATACTTTGAAGTAGATGTCGTTGATTTGCTGCATCTGTTGTTCCAAGATTTCGGGCTGCATCACTGTGTCCAGTAATACCCTATCCGTTCCTTTCAGTGTGGCCAGGACATCCAGTCCTTCCATCAGGTCAGGCATACCGACAAAGTAGTGTCCGTTGGCTTTCGCTTTACAGGCTTTCAGGAGTTCTTTATGAAGAATCCAGTTCGGGTGTTCGGGGTTAAAGACTATTTCATCGGTGAAATCCGGGTTGGGATGAATCCAAATGGTATCTTCCCCACCTTCAAACACTCCGCCTAAGATGGCGGCCAGTGAGCCGGGGCCCAGTTGGGTATTCGCAACCGGAAGAATATCCGCTTTCAGGCTGCTGTGCGCTACGTACCAGTCCAGATATTCAGCTCTCCATTGAGGGTCGAACCACTTTTGTGACAGGGCTTTTGCCGGTGCGGGAGGCGTTATCTCTGCATGTGGTTGCACTCCTTCCTGGAAGTGTTCCCACATATTGAGAATGATTCCTTTATGGTTCCACCAATTTATATAACGTTGTTTTGTTTCTTCTAAATTACTCTTCCATGTTTTCATACTATACTAAATTAATTAATTTTCTACCACAATCTATCATAGTCCAAAATCCTTTATAATCATTATCTATGCGTAAAGCCATACTCTTGCTTAAATCCATTTCATCCGTACAGTCCACGTCTTCCGGATAGATGGGGATCACGGCATTTGCACGCACATATACGGGCATTTCTTCCAATGGAACGTATACGTCTTTCAGCCAGCATGCTCCTTCCAGACGTTCTCCCGTAAAGAAGTTCACCCATTTTCCTTCGGGAAGATAGATATCCCGACGGTTCTCGCTGTTCATCACCGGAGCTACCAGGAAATCATTGCCGAAATAGTATTCATCATCTATATGCCAACAAAGTTTATCTTCCGGATGATGCAGAATGAGTGCCTGCAAGAGCGGATAGCCGCTTTCTATGGCTAGTTTACTTTGTTCTACGATGTATGGAATGAGCGAATAACGCAATTTCCACCACTTTTTCACCAACGGAGCTATGGGCGGATAGTGCCAGGGTTCACGCTTATTGGTTCCGTGATAACGGATATGCGATGTGAATACGCCGAATTGGGTCCAACGCATGTACACATCATCTGCTACTACCGAGTTCATAAAATTGGGCAATGTATGGAAGCCGGGAACATCATGGCTCCAAAAAGCAAATCCCGACAGACCGAAATGCAGACCACCTTTCAGAGAACCTGCCATTCCATCCCAAGAACTACAGGAATCGCCTCCCCAATGCAAAGGATAACGCTGGCATCCCGCCCATGCGGAACGTGCCCAGACAATGCCGTCACCTGTCACTTCTTTCGTAATTTCGTAAGCAGCCTTTTGATAAAGCAGGGCATACAGGTTGTTCAACAATTCCGGCTTCATACCTTTATAGAGGGCGTCCATGTGAATGTTTTCACCGAAATCGGTTTTGATACAGGTTACTCCCATATTCAGGAGTTGTTTCAATAGTCCTTTGTACCATTCGGTTGCTTTCGGATAAGTAAAGTCGATTGTTCCGGCATAATCCAGGGCGGAGAAGTTGGAACCATCGGTCGCTTGTTGTTTGGTCAATGGGGCTATATAATCATTGGCTCTGGCTTCATTAATCTGCTCTGCATTTTCTGCAACGTATGGAAGTTGCCATAAAGAGACACGATAGCCGTTCTTTTTCAACCGCCCGATGAATCCTTTCGGATCGGGGAACCGTTCTTCATTGAATTTCCATTCGCAGAGTCAATCGGTACGGAACCAGCCCGTATCCAGATGAATTACATCACAGGGATAGTGTTCGGCACGCATGCGGTCGCATATTTCGTCTACTTCATCGGCACTGAAATAAGTCATACGGCTCATCCAAACGCCAAAACTCCAAAGAGGAGGCATAGACGGATAGCCGGTCAGGTCACGATAACCGCGAAGAATATCTTCCATCGTATCACCGCCTATTACAAATACATCCAACAATGCCTGGTCGCTTAGAAACTGGACGGAACGGGTGGAATGTCCGGCCAGCGAGAGCTTGCTATGAGCACATGTATGGTAGAATGTTCCATACATGCGGCTGGATAGATAGAAGGGGATATTCTTATAAGTACGCCGATTATTGACTCCTTGCCCGTCCTGGTTTTTCAGGAAGAAAGTCTGTCCGCTTAAGTCCATTTTAAAGAAACGTTCTCCGGTTCCGGCAAAACATTCATCGGGCTTACATTCAAAAGAAAGCGTTGCACGTTCTTTCCGACCGTCGCGTTTGCAAAAGGCAACAGGTAGCGCATCGTAGCGGGGAGGCGAAAAATGGTCGTAAGCTGACAAGCGGATTTCACGTTTTCCGTCAGGGTATAAAGTGATGTCAAGCGTTTCTTGAGGGTCGGGAAGCAATTCGCTCCATCGGTCTAATAGAGGCTCTTCCACATTGATAACGGCACGCTTCGTTCCGTCTTCCGTCGAAAGAATCCATTTTCCTTTTTGTTCTTTTATAAACAGGGGCACTTTCTGAATCCGGTCACTGAATTGCAGCATTTCCGACTCATCTGTCAGTACATAATCGCCGAAGCCAAGAAACAGGCGGGTGATGCCGATGTTATACTGACGGATGATTAACGTATATTCCTCCTGGGGAACATCGGTATCCGCCATCATATCGTTAGCCAGCTTTTGCTTCTGAAAGGGAACTGTTACGTAAATATCTCCTTCCTTTTCATAAACAGCCGTTGGCTTGTATGCTTTCCAAAGCGACTCATTCCTTGATAACTCGGTATCGAAATCAAGGAAATCAAATAAGTGATAGTTCGTTGGTTTCATCTATTTTATTGATTAAATATCGTTTATTGATTACTATAATTATCATATTAGTTTGAATGATTACCATACTAGTCTAGTTCTAATGATTATTACACTAGTTTATTGATTGCTATATTAGTACATTGATGACTATGTTAATCCATTGATTTGTTTCAATCTTGCTTTATTCTTCCGGCTTTGTACTTAATACTGTCCGCCACTTGAGGGCCGTTATTCTTCCACACATTCTTTTTCCCGGGGCGGTTCGAATCAAAACGTTCAGCGGGACACCAGTTGTTTTCCATTGTATATCCGTCCGTAGCTTCATCCAGATAGATATAAAAAGCACGGTCATTCGTAGCGTAGGGGGCTTCGATTAAATGTTCGATCCGGTTATTTCGCATGACGGAACCCGGCTGGTTGGAAAGAGTATACAGGCCGCCTGCATCGTATAGCCGACGGGCAAAGTGATGTACATAGTTTGCTTCTATCCGGTTGTTGCACATTCCGCTCTCCAGCGATGTCCATCCCCAGCCTACACAAATCCCTGAATAGTTCAGATGGCAGACTTCATTATGAAAAATATCCATGTTTCTGACATATCCGGCGCCGATACCTACACATCCCCAGTCTTCATTAGTCACATTACTGATGAAATTGTTTCTGATAGTAATATGGGAACATAATTCCCGTACGTCAGCAGGAATAAAAGGGATGTGCGTCTCAAATCCTCCGTCCGGAAATGCGCCAACCAGTAAAGCCGTTCCCCCAATATCCGTAAATTGACAATCTTCGACGCTCGATGCAGTAACGGCCCATTCATAATCCAGTCCGGTGGACGATAAATGACGGAACGTGCAATGCTTGAAATCAATATATTCGGCACCTCTTACACGTATCGCTGTTTCGGGACGGGTGATCCAGGCTTGGTTCTCCAGTTCCGCTTTTTCCGGAAGCCCCGGTTCTTGTAGTTTATAGGCATCCAATAAAGGAAATCCCCCTTGCAAGGTGACGTGCCCCTGAAAAGAAGGACGCATCCAGGAGGTATGCGCAAAAGTAATTCCGTTAAATTGTATATGCTTTACCGGACGGGACAATGTACCGTCTATGGTCACTAAAGTTTCCAAAGCAGGGATAATCACTTCAGCAGTTTCCATATTTTCGCCCGCCTGCGGATAATAGTAAATCGTGCCGGAAGGATATTCCTGAAACCATTCACCGGGTTGGTCCAGCAATTCCAGTGCATTGGTCAGGCAAAAGGAAGAATTTCCTTTCTCTCCTCCGATGACGGGTTGCGGCCAGGGATGCGCAAACTCTAGGTGACTTTCGGGTTCATGGAAGCGAACTACAGCTTGTCCGTCTTTCACGTCTATACTTTTCACGCGCAAAATAGCAATCGCCCAACGTTGATGGACAATCATTTCCAGTTGACCGGCATTTTGAAGTCTTTCCGAATTTACACTTTGAGAAACGGGGATCGTAATTGTCTGCTCTTCCGGATTGAAGTCAATCATTCGTTCCAATCCTCCGTCAGGAAATTGCGCAGCTCTTTGAACTTTATGACCGTTCACCCACATTTGCCGGGTTTCTACTCTTCTGTTTCCTATTAGGGGAGCCTCTGCCGACCATATCTTCTGCTTTAGCTTTTCAGGAACTGCCGGATGATTACATCCACGCTTCCACCCCGTAACAGCAACTCCACCACTAATCACAGGATGAGCACCATCTACTGCACAAATCACTGTTGGAGAATCGGGTGTCCCACTATCTTCCGGACGAAGAAACAGAGAATTGCGCTGGGCATAAACACCCTCTTCCAAACGAATATAAATTCCTCCGGCTACTTCCGGCCGATTCAGTCTACGCCATTCACGAGCCTGCTTGATTGCCCGGTTTAATGTATTAAACGGGGCTTCCTTTGTCCCGGGATTCTTATCATTCCCCTGCAGGGATACATAAATTTCTCCCGCAAAAAGCGAGGGAAACCACCCCAAGAAAATGATAAAAGAAAGATAAGTAAAAGTCTTTTTCATGGTACTACCTCAATGTGCTACTTCAATAAAGACGAACACACATCGATTTAGTACTCTATGTAAAGGCAATAGATAGGTTATTCTTACGAATGTTTTACAACATCAAATAGGTTACCGAATAAGACCTATGATAAATTGATAGCAAAAATAACCGCAGACAACAAACTTCAGTAAAGTTCCGAATATAAATCCGAGTAAAGAGCCCACACCTGATTTGAGTGCCTGCGAGAACTCTTTATTTCCTAATAGTTCACCAATCACCGCTCCAAGAAACGGACCGAGAATAATGCCCCAAGGCAAGAAAAGAAGACCGACAAGGGTTCCTATGATACATCCCCAATTACCCCATTTACTACCGCCACTATATTTACTTCCCAGCATCGGAGTGAAATAATCCAATACCTGCAAAACAGCTACAATCAATACCCATACGATTAATTGTGTCGTAGAATATTGTACCTTATCCGTGAAGTGCAGAATAACCAACCCGACATAAGCAATAGGCGGACCGGGAAGAAACGGCAGAATACAACCAGCTAACCCGGCTATCATACAAAGGGCACTAATTACAATCAAAATAATGTCCAACATAATCTATTTTTTTAGTTCTGCACAAAAATACAGTATCTTTCAGTAAAAACAAGCTAACCCCGAGAATTATTTCCGCCCCTTCACAGCTGTTTCAGAATAGCTTTGTGAGGGCTGCAGTTCTTAGTGTGAATGAGTTTTTCCAATACTTTTTTGAGGATGCCTCGTACCCAACAAGAACTTTTACTATCTTTGTGTCGTTAACGCTAAAGAAGCAAGTTGTTAAATAAGAAATCAGCAGGAGGACAGAAGATGGATCCAATGGAATATATAGTACCCAACAGAAAGCGTTTGCCTTACGGTATGATGAACTTCGCAGTCATCCGCCGCGAAGACTATTATTATGTAGACAAAACCCACTTCATTCCTATGATAGAGCAGGCAGACCGGTTCTTTTTCTTCATCCGTCCCCGCCGCTTCGGCAAAAGCCTCACGCTGAACGTACTGCAACACTACTACGATGTGCGTACCCGCGATAAGTTCAACGACTTATTCGGCGACCTCTACATCGGGAAGCATCCCACAGCAAACCGCAACAGCTATCTGGTGCTTTACCTTAACTTTTCAGGCATCACCGGCAAACTGAACGATTATCGAAAAGGACTGGATGCACATTGCAGCATTACTTTCATGAACTTCTGCAAGATATATGCCGACCTTCTGCCACCGGAGACTCTGGAAGAACTACGCCAAGTGAATGGGGCCGTAGAGCAGTTGGACTACCTCTATCAAGCCTGCGAACGTGCCGGACAGAAAATGTATCTCTTCATCGACGAATACGACCACTTCACCAACGCCATCCTTTCCGATGCCGAAAGCTTGCACCGCTACACTGACGAAACGCATGGTGAAGGTTATCTGCGTGCTTTCTTCAATAAGGTGAAGGCAGGAACTTATTCCAGCATAGAGCGTTGTTTCATCACTGGCGTAAGCCCCGTAACGATGGATGACCTGACGAGTGGCTTCAACATCGGCACGAACTACTCACTTACACCCCAATTTAACCAAATGATGGGGTTCACCGAAGAAGAAGTGCGCGAAATGCTGACTTATTATTCAACAAACAGCCCTTTCCGCCATACTGTTGACGAACTGATGGAAATAATGAAACCGTGGTACGACAATTATTGCTTCGCGCAGGATTGTTACGGTGAAACTACCATGTACAACTCCAACATGGTGCTCTACTTCGTGAAGAATTACATAGATAACGGCAAAGCACCACGAGAAATGATAGAAGATAATATACGTATCGACTATGAAAAGCTGCGTATGCTCATTCGAAAGGATAAGGAGTTTGCACACGATGCTTCCGTCATTCAAACTTTAGTGAGTCAAGGCTATATCACCGGTGAACTGAAGAAAGGTTTCCCTGCCGTCAACATCACCAATCCGGACAATTTTATAAGCCTGCTCTACTATTTCGGAATGTTGACCATTAGCGGAATAGATAAAGGCAAGACCAAACTGACCATTCCGAACCTGGTGGTTCAAGAGCAGCTCTACACTTATTTGCTGAATACCTACAACGACGCAGACTTGAATTTCAGCAGCTACGAAAAGAGCGAACTTTCAAGTCAGCTCGCCTATGATGGCAATTGGCAAGCCTATTTCAGCTACATTGCCGACTGCCTAAAACGTTATGCATCCCAGCGTGACAAGCAAAAGGGCGAATTCTTCGTTCACGGCTTCACCTTGGCCATGACCGCGCAAAACCGCTTCTACCGCCCTATCTCCGAGCAAGATACACAAGCGGGTTACGTCGATATTTTCCTCTGTCCCATGTTGGACATATATTCTGACATGAAGCACAGCTACATCGTTGAGTTGAAATACGCCAAATATCGCGATTCTGAAAACCGTGTGGAGGAATTGCGTCAGGAAGCCATCGCCCAGGCCAACCGCTATGCCGACACGGACACGGTGAAACAAGCTATTGGCTCCACGCAACTACACAAGATTGTAGTGGTATATAAAGGTATGGAAATGCGGGTATGCGAAGAGTTATAATGAACAATCTCTTCACCCTTCACTTTTCCTTGTATTATCCTATCTATAAGCAGTTTATAGGTGAAGGGTGTTCCCTTCACCCATCCTTTCACGTTTTTTCTTTGGTAAGCGTCTCCGCGATTCTATCTTGTCGCCCTTTTTTCATTCTTATATTTTT
>OGRE01002472.1_pt1 | contig 12924 bp, 7 predicted proteins | sample 1553421 | NCBI WGS metagenome assembly OGRE01 (sample SAMEA2580076, study PRJEB22360) | human gut metagenome | biome: human gut; feature: human-associated habitat; material: faeces | place: Denmark | collected 2008/2010 | reverse complement strand
CAGGCGGGGAAGGCAAAATTGCCTTCCCCGCCTGCTTTTTTGCTGTTTTTCTATTCTGCCGGTATTCGTTTTTCCAGAGACGATATCATGTCGGCATTTTCTTATTTCCGGGGGCATTATCCGTCTGGTGCTTGGACGATTTTTTATCCTTCACCAAAATGAACGAGGTGATGAGCGCCGTCAGGGGGACCGCCAGAATGACGCCGATGCTGCTGGCGATGCCGCTGATGACCTCCGTGGCCATATAGGGGGAGCTGATGAGTTGCCGGGGATCCAGCCCCAGCGAATACAGATAGATGATGAAGGACAGGCCGCTGCCCAAAAATGCCAGGATCAGGGTGTTGGTCATGGTACCCACCATATCCCGGCCGATATTCATACCGGAGCGGAACAGAGCCCGGCCGTCCCGGTCCGGGGCCACGGTATGTACCTCCGTCAGCGCAGAGGAGATGCTCATGGCCACGTCCATCACGGCGCCCAGCGCACTGATGACTACCCCCGCCACCAGCAGGCCCCGCAGGCCCAGAGGCGTACCCGTCTGCCGCAGCTGCAGCAGCGGTTCCACATCCGTCAGCCGCAGGCCGTCGATCCGCAGAAGGCTCTGGGACAGCAGGGCGAACAGCAGCGCCAGCGCCGTACCGGCCACCGTACCCAGCGCAGCACACACCGTCTTGCGGCACACGCCGCCCAAGATCACCATCGTCACCACGGTGATGTAGGCGCACACCAGAAACACCGTCAGCAGCGTGGACGCTCCCTTCATCAGCAGGGGGATCAGGATCCAGAACAGGCACACCAGCGTCACTGCCAGCGCCACCAGAGACTTGGCTCCCACCTTGCCGCCCACCAGCACCGTTGCCAGCAGGAACAGGCCCACGGTCACCGCCAGACCCACCGCCCGGTCATATTCGTACACCGTGGCGGTATGGCTGCCGTCGCTATAAGTGGAGATCAGCAGCACCGCCCGCTGCCCCACCTTCAGGGGCTGGCCGTACAGCGGCCCCACATAGTTATACACCTGCATGGTCTCGCCCTTGTACTGGCCGGAGCGCACCTGCGCCAGCAGCAGCTGCTCCCCCCGATAGCCGCCGTCAGCCACGGCATCTGCCTCGGTATTGTCCGACAGGATATCCGTGACGACGCCGGTCTCGTACTCGGCATATTCATCCCCTCGGGGCTGGGGCTGCTCAAAGGTCACAGCCGCCATCCGCACGACGATGAACAGCACCAGCGCCGCCGCCAGAATGACGCAGCTCCACCGGTTCCTGCTCCACCAGGCCCCGGCTGTCAGCCGGTCCGCATTCCCCTTCTTCCGCTTCATGGGCGTTTCCTCCGTCAATGATATTTGGTTACAGCATAGCAACTTCCGCCCCTGATGTCAATAGTGTTCACTAGTCAGCTACATCTGTCAATAGACTTTGCAGATATTATACAAACTTATTGCACGTTTCTGACAAAATCATTGAAAAAGGGGTAGCCATTTGGGTAGCTTTATGATAGACTGTTACCATCGGTCAAAGGCGGTATGTACGGCCAAAAGCGGCGTACACGGTTTTGACCGGCAGCACGATACACGAAAGGTTTGTCTTTGCTCAACGGTATCCCCCACAGTCTGCCTGTTTCAGCTGATCGGAGCCCTTGACGCTGCCTCCGTGCCAAAAACAGGATAGCTTGTGGAAGGTCGTCTGCCCGCCGGATGCGGGTCAGGCGGCTTTGTACTATCTCCGGGGGGACGGAAGGACAGAAGCAGGCCGCCGTGTAAACGTGTAATATTGAACAGGAGGGATCTCATTGAAGAAGAGAGGACTCAGCAGTCGGATCATGTCTGTGCTGCTGTCGCTGATGATGCTGCTCTCGCTGCTGCCCACAGCAGTTCTGGCAGACGAATCAGCGACAAAGACCTACACCAAGGTCACGTCCGCCGATGAACTGGTCACCGGCGAGTATGTGATGGTAGCCAACAACGGTTACGCCCCCGGTGTGCTGGACGACTCATGGGTCACGGCGGTGGCCGTGACAGCTGCCAACGATCAGGTCATTGATCCCACGGGCGGCGTCTGGACGCTGACCGTGGGCAAGAATGGTACCATTCTCAGTGACGCCAACGGCAAGGCCATTGCTCCCAAAGGCGGCAACAACAATGGCATTAAAAGCGACAGCTACCGGTGGGCCGTGGATTTCGATGCCACCGACGGAACCTTTACCTTCGCCGGACAGGGCGATGACACGGTCAAGCTGGCCAGCAACGCCAGCTCCAAGAACAAGTTCCGTGCTTACAAAAATGAAACCATTACGAAGTCTCCCGGCGGCTACCCCTGCCACTTCACCCTCTATAAGCTGGGCGGCGGGCTGGAGCAGGTAGCTGCCCCCACCGGCACCGCCTCCGGCGATGTGAAGGTGGGCGACACCGTGGCCTTTGCCTGCAAGACGGCGGATGCCACCCTGCGGTACAAGGTGGATGACGGCGCCTATCAGGACTACACCGGCCCCGTGACCATCACCTCCTCCTGCACCATCACCGTCAAGGCTGTGAAAGACGGCATGACCGACAGTCAGGAGGTCGTGTTCATCTACAAGGCCTATCGTCTGGTGGACAAGTACGTCAAGACCGCTGCCCTCACCGGCGGCGACAAGGTGGTCATTTTCAACGCCGGCAACGGCTTTGCCGTCAGCTCCACCGTGATGAGCAATTACTACCTGACCCCCGTGGCCGCCACGGTGGAAAATGATGCGCTGACTGCCAACGCCATGGATGCGCTGGTCTGGGATGTCACCGCCAACGACGACGGCACCTATACCTTCACCCAGAACGACAAGACCCTGACGCTGGGTGAAAATAATGGCAAGTTCCATCTCAACGTGGCCGCCAAGGGCGCCACTCGCTGGGATGTGGAGACCTGCAATGCCGAGAACGCCTCCTACTACCTCTCCGGCAGCGGCGTCACCGGTCAGTACGGCAAGGTCTACCTGGAATACTTCGCCAAGTTCACCGAGTTCTCCGCCTACTGCACCAGCACTGACCGGCTGAAGGAAGCGGACTTCGGCATGACCTTCTACAAGCTGACGCAGGAGAAGCAGTATGTGGACGCCACCACGGAGCCTGATCCGGAGGAGCCCGCCACCGTACCTATCCGCACGGCGCTGGAGGGCGCCACCGACACCGAGTTCACCGTCAAGGGCGTTGTGACACTGGTGGACGGCCAGAACTACTATCTGCAGGACGCCACCGGTGCTATCTGTCTGCGTCTGGCCGCCAAGACCGATGAGATCGCCTTGGGCGACACCATCATCGGCACCGGCAAGCGGGCCGAGTTCAGGGGCATGGCGCAGCTGGGCAGCGGCACCTTCGTCAAGTCCAGCGGCCTGACCCTGGACGCCAAGCCCACCACCATCGCCGCCCTGACCGCCGACGATGTGTGTACCTATGTGCAGCTGAAGGGGCTGGAGATCACCGAGATCTATGACAACAACGGTCAGTACGCCAGCCCCAATGTCACCTTCAAGGATACCGACGGTAAGACCATCCAGCTCTATAAGGCAGTTCTGCCCAAGAACGGCGACAGCTGGGCCTTTGCCGTGGGCGACAAGGTAGATGTTACCGCCGCCGTAGGCACCAACAACGGCACCCTGCAGCTGCGGAATACCGTTGCCGACGAGATCCGGGCCGCCGGTTCCGTCAATGACCCCATTACGGACGACATGATCCCCGACGGGACGCTCACCGTCAAGGAGGCCGGGGCCATCACCACCAAGACCGAAAATGTCTCCGTGGTGGGTCAGGTGGTGTATCACTACGGCAACGCCTATAACGGCGCTGCCAGCATCAGTTCCATCATTCTGGAGGACGTCATCGGCGGTGAGATCTACGGCTTCCAGATCTATGATTACGCCAACCACGCCAACTATAAGGTAGGCGACGTGGTGAAAGTCACCGGTACCGTTAGCCCCTACGGCGGCGTGCCTCAGATGCAGTCCCCTGCCATGGAGGTGGTAAAGGCCGGTGTGGAGGCCATCCCCGCACAGGAGATCACCGTCTCCCAGATGGGCGCCGACTATCTCAGTGAGTACGTCTACATCAAGGACGTGACACTGGGTACCTACAACGCTTCCGGCAGCACCCCCGTCACCGACGCCACCGGCAGCACCAAGCTCTTCAAGGGTGTGCCGCTGCCCGCCAATACTACTGAGGTCGATGTCACGGCCCTGTATGCCTGCTGCTCCGCCTACAACGGCACCTATCAGCTCCGCAACGGCGCCAGTACCGACTACGTCACCAACGTGACGCCTCCCACCCCCGGCCAGCTGCCTCAGGCCGGCGATGAGGTGGTCATCTACAACCAGAACGCTGAGGCGGTTCTGGCGGAGCAAAATGACAACACCGACAGTCCCGCCATCAACAAGGCGGCCGCCACCATTGAGAGCGGCAAGGCTGTCTGCTCCAACGGCGCCGTGGTCTTTACCGTGGAGCGCAGCGGCGAGTACTATCGCTTCCGCAACGACACCTACGGCTATCTGTGTGCCAACGGCACCGGCAACAACGCCTTCTATTCCCTCACCGCCAGTGAGGACGCCGACTGGCTGGTCCGGGAGTGCTCCGGCAATGTGGGCGGCTACGAAATGGAGAGCCGCACCGCCAAGTATAACGGCAAATACAGCCAGTGGCTGGAGTATTACAGCGACAGCTTCAAGGTGTACAGTATGTACAGCTCCACCGGTGATCTGGACTACACCATCTACTCCTTCTCCTTCTATCCCGTGGCGGAGGGGACGGAGCTGACCGGCGGCATCGTGAATATGCCCGCCGTGGTCATCGACCACCTGTATGACGCCTATGTGGGGCAGGCCTACACCTTTAGCTTCACCGTGGATGCTCCCTTCGGTGTCAAGGGCGACATGACCGCCACGCTGGCGGGCGAGGCCCTGACTGTCACCGAGGAGGAGGGTGTTTACACCGTCACCATCCCCGTGGAGAAGGTGACGGGCGACAAGCTCACCGTAACCATCAGCGGCGTGGACAATCAGGGCAAGGCCATCACCCGCACGGTGGAGATCCCCGTGAAGGACGAGCCGGTGTTCTCCGATCCCACGCCCATGCGGGGCGCTCAGACCGGCAGCGACAAGCGGCCCGCCATCTCTGTGGCGCTGTCCAATGCCGGGACGGAGCCCACCATCACCATGACGGTGAACGGCAAGACCGTGGATGCTGTGTATGCCGATGGTCGTGTCACTTACACGCCCGCTGCCGACCTCACCGACGGCCGCACGGAGGTGGTGGTCACCGCCAAGCGTGCCGACGGCAAGGAGGCCAGCTTCAACTGGTTCTTCACCGTGGGCAAGACTCAGTATCAGCTGTACTTCGGTCAGCTCCACAGCCACACCCAGTATTCCGACGGCTCCGGTACGCTGACCTCTGCGCTGGACTACATCAAGAGCATCCCCGCCAGCGCCAACGTGCAGTTCGTGGCCTTCACCGACCACTCCAACTACTTCGACTCCAAGACCAACGCCAACGTGGAGGGCGCTCTATATGACACCTCTCTGGTGAAGGATTCCGACGCCAACCACAGCTGGAGCACCTATAAGAGCACCATCGATGCCTTCAACGCCGAGAACGCCGGTTCCATGGTGGCGCTGGGCGGCTTCGAGATGACATGGTCCGGCGGCCCCGGCCACATCAACACCTTCAACACCCCCGGCGTGGTCTCCCGCAACAACACCACCCTCAACAACAAGACCGACGACGCCGGTATGAAGGCATACTACGCTCTGCTGAGTCAGGCCGAGGGCGTGGACTCCATCAGCCAGTTCAACCATCCCGGCACCACCTTCGGCAACTTCAGTGACTTCTCCTACTGGGATCCCGTCATTGACAGCCGTATGTATATGGTGGAGGTGGGTAACGGCGAGGGCCAGATCGGCGCCGGTGGCTACTATCCCAGCTATGAGCAGTACATCATGGCGCTGGATAAGGGCTGGCATCTGGCTCCCACCAACAACCAGGACAACCACAAGGGCCGCTGGGGCAATGCCAACGACGCCCGTGACGTTATCCTCACCGACAACTTCACCGAAGATGGCATCTACGAGGCCATCCGGGCCCTGCGGATGTACGCCACCGAGGATAAGAACCTGGAGCTGGGCTACACCGTCAACGGTCAGATGATGGGCTCCAGCATCACCGAGGTCCCCGAGAAGCTGAATCTTGAGGTCACGGTCAACGATCCCGACAAGAGCGACTCCATCTCCAAGGTGGAGGTGGTGGTCAACTCCGGCAAGGTGGTCCACACCTGGTCCGACCCCGCCGAGCTGAATCAGGGCAGCCTGTCCGTGACGCTGGATCCGGATTACAGCTACTATTTCATCCGTGTCACCGAGGGTGACGGCGATCTGGCGGTCACCTCCCCCGTGTGGGTGGGTGAGAGCCTGAAGCTGGGCATCTCCAACATGGTCTGCGGCACCGCCACCCCCGTCACCGACGAGGAGCTGACCCTGACCACCACCCTCTTCAACAGCGAGGACACCGATGCCACCATCAAGTCCCTGACCTACACCATCGGCGGCACCGTCATCGGCGTGGACAAGGGCGAGGGCGACAAGGGCTACACGCTGGGCAAGAGCAGCACGCTGGACGTCTCCTTCCACTACACCCCCACCGCCGCCCGTGTGTTCACCGTTCAGGTCACCGCCGTGGTGGAGCAGAACGGCAAGGAGTACACCTTCACCAAGACCATCGATCTGGATGTGCTCAATGCGGATGCACTGGTGTACATTGGCATCGACGCCTCCCACTACAACGAGTATGTGGCGGGCAACTATAAGGATTCCATGGGCAACTTCAGCAATCTGGCCGCTGAGTACAGCGTCCGGACCGTGCAGCTGAACTCCAGCGAGGAGCTCATCGCCGCCTGCGGCAATCCCAAGTTCAAGGCTCTGATCCTCACCGCTCCCAGCCGCCGTCTGGAGGCCGCTCAGGCCGATCCCAAGACGTACAGCGCTGACGAGCTGGCGGCCATCAACGCCTTCAACGCAGCCGGAGGCACCGTCATTCTGGCGGGCTGGTCCGACAACTACGAGAACTACGACGTCATTCAGAGCAACCCCGCCATCAAGCACATGGCAGCCACCCAGAATGAGGTGCTGGCGGCCCTGGGCTCCAGTCTCCGCATCAGCGACGACGCCACCTATGACGACGTTCGCAGCGCCGCCGACGGCGTGGATAAGTGGCGGCTGTACTTCAGCTCCTACAACATGGACAACCCCCTGATGGACGGCGTGGAGGTCGATCCCGACCATCCCTATGACAAGCTCTACACCGAGCGCTTCAGCCACTACGGCGGTGCTTCCATCTATGCCGTGGACGCAAGCGGCAATGCCACCTCCACGCTGCCCGCTGCCGTGTCCCCCGTGGTGTATGGCCATGCCACCACCTACTCCGTGGATGTGGATCAGGACGGTCTGGGCGGCGCCGGTACGCCCAAGTATGCCTTTGCCGAAAACGACAGCCGCCTGATGGTCATGGCCACCGAGCAGCTGGAGGGCCGTGGCATGGTGGTGGTCTCCGGTGCGGCCTTCATGTCCAACTTTGAGGTGCAGGCCAGCATCAGCGACAACGGCTCCGAGAAGAACTACTCCAACTACAAGATCTGCGAGAATCTGCTGCGGCTCATCAACCCCGTGCAGATCACGCCCATCGCCGAGGTGCAGGCCCAGACCGAGGACGGCTACAAGTACACCATCGAGGGCGTGGTCACCTCCAACGCCTCCGGCTACGACAAGGAGACGGCCTTCTTCGACTGCATCTACGTGCAGGACGAGACCGGCGGCATCAACTGCTTCCCCGTGGCCGGCGACTTCAAGATCGGCGACCGGGTGCGTGTGTCCGGCACCACCAGCTCCTATCAGGGTGAGCACCAGCTGGCCGTCACCGACATCGTCAAGCTGGGCGATGGTGAGGCCGTGACCCCCAGAGAGGTCACCTCCACCCAAGTCAACGACGGCTCCGTGCTGGGCCAGCTCATCACCCTGAAGGGCTATGTGGTGGGCATCGAGATGGCCAACGGTCTGGTGCAGACCATTCTGGTTCGTGACAGCGCCGGTGTGGTGTCCCGTGTGTTCATCGACGGTTACATCTGCCCCAACGATGAGGTGAAGAACCTGGAGCCGGGCTGCGAGATCTCCGCCACGGGTCTGGCCTCCTACGACAACACCTTCGTGCTGGCCGACGGCACCGCTATGGCGCCCCGTATCCGCATCAGCAACCGTGCCGACATCATCTGCACCGCCCACACCCACCAGTTCGGTGAGTGGGAGGTCACCACTCCCGCCACCTGCACCGGGGACGGCGTGGAGACCCGCACCTGCCCCTGCGGCGAGACGGAGACCCGTGTGCTCCCCGCCACCGGTCATACGGATGCGGACAAGGACGGCAAGTGTGATACCTGCGGCGCTGAGCTGAATCCCGTGGATCCCGGCAAGCCCGATCAGCCCGGTAAACCCGACCAGCCCACCGATCCCACCAAGCCCGCCACCGGCGACGAGAGCCGTCTGGTGCTGTGGGTCTCCCTGATGGGGATCACGGCCATGGCCGGTGCGGCTCTGCTGGTGGGCAAGAAGCGCCGGGGATAAGGGAAAACCTTCCGACGCATGACCACCTGCTGCAAGGCATGACCGCATAAACGAAAAGGCGGGACCCGTAAGGGTCCCGCCTTTTATCTGCCACCTGCGGGCCGTGATGCGCCGCTGGCAGGCTGTGATCCGCCCTTGTCAGAATCAGCAGAGGGTCTCTCCCGTGGGAAAGGCCCTCTCCTGCCCCGCTCCATTGTCTTGCGCCGAGGGGGACGCCCGCAGCATACAGGAGAGCGCATAAGAGAAGGGACACGGGGTGCTTCCGTGTCCCTTCCCTTATGGCATTTTCTGCGCCCGTCAGTCCTTATGGCACTGGCCGTGCATGGCGCAGTGGGCGCATCCGGCCCCGCAGGAGGACTTCCCCTGCTTCTTCTGCCGGATCAGGCTCCGGACGATCAACGCTACGATGACGATCAGTCCCATACAAATCAAAATGGTGCCTACATTCTCGCTGATCCATTGCAGCATGGAAACTCACTCCTTTTCTGATATACTTGGAACATTCAAGATGCTTGCAGCATCTTCAGGCATGGGGTCGAAGGGGCGGCGCGGGTCCCATCTCCCGAAGGAGGGGGGTAGCCGACGCCGGAGCCCTCCGTATCCATGGGAAAGGCTGGGATAAGGTGCTTACACCTTGGCGCTGAGCTTGGTGGCCTCCTTGTAGGGGCGGACCAGCATATAGACGATCAGGGCCAGCGCAGCCAGAGCGGCGATAAGGCCGATGATGTTCAGGCTGCCGGTGAAGGCGTTGCCGAACTGGTTGATCATCAGGCCGATGAGATAGGCGAAGCCGCACTGATAGCCGATGGCGAACCAAGTCCACTTGTGGTTGTTCATCTCACGCTTGATGGCGCCGATGGCGGCGAAGCAGGGGGCGCACAGGAGGTTGAACACCAGGAAGCTGTAACCGGTGATGCCGGTGAAGGCCTGAGCGATGTTCTGGTACACGGTGCCGTCGCCGCCGCCATACAGGATCCCCAGCGTACCCACGATGTTCTCCTTAGCCACCAGACCGGTGATGGAGGCCACGGTCGCCTGCCAGTTGCCCCAGCCCAGAGGCTTGAAGATCCAGCAGATGGCACCGCCGATGGCAGCCAGAATGGAGGAGTCGATCTCGGACTCATCCAGCATACGGAAGGTGCCGTCCACCCAGCCGAAGTAGGTGGTGAACCACACAAAGATGGTGGACAGCAGGATGATGGTACCGGCCTTCTTGATGAAGGACCAGCCACGCTCCCACATGGAGCGCAGGACGTTGCCCAGAGTGGGCCAGTGGTAGGCGGGCAGCTCCATGACGAAGGGAGCGGGGTCGCCGGCAAACATCTTGGTCTTTTTCAGCATGATACCGGAGATGATGATGGCGGCCATACCGATGAAGTAAGCGGAGGTGGAAACCCATGCGCTGCCGCCGAAGATGGCACCGGCGATCATGGCGATGAAGGGGACCTTGGCGCCGCAGGGGATGAATGTGGTGGTCATGATGGTCATGCGGCGGTCACGCTCATTCTCGATGGTACGGGAGGCCATGACGCCGGGTACGCCGCAGCCCACGCCGATGAGCATGGGGATGAAGGACTTACCGGACAGGCCGAACTTGCGGAACACACGGTCCAGAACGAAGGCGATACGGGCCATATAGCCGCAGGCCTCCAGGAAGGCCAGCATCAGGAACAGCACCAGCATCTGAGGCACGAAGCCCAGCACGGCGCCGACACCGGCCACGATACCGTCAAGGATCAGGCCGCTGAGCCAATCGGCTGCGCCGGCAGACTCCAGACCGCTCTCCACCAGAACAGGCACGCCGGGGACCCACACGCCGTAGTCGGCGGGATCGGGGGCGTCAAAGCCGTTCTCGTTGAGGAAGGACACGGCGTCCACATAGGTGACACCCACGGTGCTGTCCTCGTCGGCACCCTCGGGGATGGCGTCGTAGTAGGCGGTCATGGTGTTGATGGCCAGCGTCTCCTCATCCTCCACGTCCACGGTAGCGGTGGCGTTGCTGTTGGCGGTGAAGCCGTTCATCTGAGCAACGACGGCAGAGGGATCAAAGTCATCGGCCTCGGGGTCGATCTCGATGCCCAGGAAGGCCTCCACAGCCTGCAGGGATGCGGTATACTCGTCGTTGACCTCGTTATAGGCCTTGGAGCCGATGCCCAGCAGGTGCCAGCCGTCGCCGAACAGGCCGTCGTTGGCCCAGTCGGTAGCGGGGGCGCCCACGGCCACCATGGCGATCCAGTACACAAGGAACATCACCAGAGCGAAGATGGGCAGGCCCAGCCAGCGGTTGGTGACGATCTGGTCGATCTTATCGGAGGCGGAGAGCTGACCCTTGCGCTTCTGCTTGTAGCAGCCCTTGATGATCTCGGCGATGTAGACATAGCGCTCGTTGGTGATGATGCTCTCGGCATCGTCGTCCAGCTCCTTCTCGGCGGCCTGAATGTCCGTCTCGATGTGCTGCATCACGTCGGCGGGGATGCTGAGCTTTTCCAGCACCTTGTCGTCACGCTCGAAGATCTTGATGGCGTACCAGCGCTGCTGTTCCTCGGGCATGGTATGTACGGCGGCCTCCTCGATGTGGGCAATGGTATGCTCCACGGGGCCGGAGAAGGTGTGCATGGGGATGGTCTTGCCGTTCTTGGCAGCCTCCACGGCGGCCTCGGCGGCCTCCATGACACCGGTACCCTTCAGGGCGGAGATCTCCACCACCTGGCAGCCCAGCTCACGGGACAGCTCCCCGGTGTTGATCTGGTCGCCGTTCTTGCGGACCACATCCATCATGTTGATGGCGATGACCACGGGGATGCCCAGCTCGGTAAGCTGGGTGGTCAGGTAGAGGTTACGCTCCAGATTGGTGCCGTCGATGATGTTGAGGATGGCGTCGGGCCGCTCACCGATCAGGTAGTTACGAGCCACCACCTCCTCCAGCGTGTAGGGAGACAGGGAGTAGATGCCGGGCAGGTCCATGATGACCACATCCTCGTGCTTCTTCAGCTTGCCTTCCTTCTTCTCCACGGTAACACCGGGCCAGTTACCAACAAACTGGTTAGAACCCGTCAACGCATTGAACAGCGTAGTCTTACCGCAGTTCGGGTTGCCCGCCAGGGCAATTTTGATCTGCTTCTCCATTGATGCTTGCTCCTTTTGGTTTGATTTCTCTAACTTATCACTAACAAAAATCAGGGCCTATGAAGGCCGGGTTCGCTCCATCCGCAACAGGACACTTACTCGACCTCGATCATCTCGGTGTCGGCCTTTCGCAGGCTCAGCTCATAGCCACGGACGGTGACCTCCATGGGATCGCCCAGAGGGGCTACCTTGCGAACGAATACCTCGGTGCCGCGGGTGATGCCCATGTCCATGATGCGGCGCTTGACAGGGCCCTCGCCGTGGAGCTTTACCACCTTGACGGTCTCGCCGATCTTGACCTCACGCAGTGTTTTCATACTTTTCTCTCCTTTTTTGTCAAATCATGATCTTCCGTGCCATCTCTTCACTGATGGCGATACGGGATTCCTTGATCTTCACGATGATATTGCCGCCCAGCGTAGCCACCACCGTAGCCGTACCGCCGGCTACAAAGCCCAGATCCTCCAGATGCTTCTTTACTTCCGGGCTTCCGCCCACCTTCCGAATGAGATTCTCCTCGCCGGGGTTGGCCAGTGCCAAAGGCATCATCACATCATTCCTCCCAACCAAACGGTTAGCACCTGCTAACCTCTGTGCCAAAATTAAAGTTAAGTTGCCCTAACCATCGACTAAGTTTAACCGCTCTAACCCACTTTGTCAAGGGGATTTGGAAAAATTTTTTCTCTCCTTGCATTTTTGGTTAGTCTGTGTTAACCTATAAGAAATATCCGAAAAAGGTTGGTGCAGTTTGCCATGAAGATACAGAAATCCTCTCAGGACTATCTGGAGTCCATGCTGATGATGCAGCAGGAGCACGGCTATATCCGTTCCATCGATGTGGCGGAGCATTTGGGTGTCACCAAGCCCAGTGTCAGCTACGCCACCAAGCGTCTGCGGGAGAACGGCTATATCACCATGGACCGGGAGGGGTTCATCCCCCTGACGGACTCCGGCATGGCCATTGCCGCCAGTATGCTGGACCGGCACCACACTCTGACCCGCTTCCTCATCACTCTGGGGGTGGACCCCAAGGTGGCGGAGGAGGACGCCTGCAAGATCGAGCACGACATCAGCGACGAGACCTTTGCCGCCATCTGCGCCCACGCCGTGCGGCACGGCGAGAAGAAATAAGCGCACACGAATACGCAGCAAAAGGCGGGGCCGGACAAGTTG
>OGRE01002467.1_pt1 | contig 12957 bp, 12 predicted proteins | sample 1553421 | NCBI WGS metagenome assembly OGRE01 (sample SAMEA2580076, study PRJEB22360) | human gut metagenome | biome: human gut; feature: human-associated habitat; material: faeces | place: Denmark | collected 2008/2010 | reverse complement strand
TGTACCGTCTCAGTAATACCTCCCCAACTGTGTACTTTTTTCAGGAAGAGGACATAGCCACGTGGGAAAATGAGAATTTCCACGTGGCTATTTTTTATTCTTCACGTGGGCGCGAATCATTTCTTCCGAAGTTTCATTTGATTCTTCCGAAGTTTCACTTCATTCCTCCGAAGAAATTTTCCTTACCTCCGTGGATATTTTTTATTTTCCAGCAAACTATTTGGAGATTTCTTCGGAGGAAATCGGAAGCATTGGGATGTTCGGAGAAATCGGAGTGAACTACTCGTTTCAGCGGAATATAGGTCAGGCAAATTGTACGGGGGCGCTCTTTGAACGCTTTTTTTGTACCTTTGCGGTGTATATACCTTTTGGAGCGTGTTGCCGATGGCAACAGTCTCTTTTAATTAGTCGACTACAACACACCACTTATGTCTGATCAGATACGTATCACGCTACCCGACGGCAGTGTCAAGGAAATGAAGCAGGGGGTCACCCCGCTAGATATAGCAAAGAGCATCAGCGAGCGACTGGCGCAGGAGGTTCTAGCAGCCGAGTGCGATGGTGAGCTCATAGATGTGCGTACACCGCTCATGCATGATGCCCACATCAAGCTCCTCAAGTGGGAGGACGAGGGTGGCAAGCACGCTTTCTGGCACACCTCGGCTCACCTTATGGCGGAGGCACTACAGGAGCTTTACCCTGGCGTACAGTTTGGCATAGGACCTGCTATCGATGCGGGCTTTTACTATGATATAGATGCTGGTGACGAGGTGATCAAGTCGGAGGATCTGCCTAAGATTGAGGCCAAGATGCTCGAATTGGCTCGTCGCAAGGAGACGCTCGAGCGCAAGGCTATCTCTAAGAGCGATGCCCTAGACTTCTTTAAGAAGACGGGTCAGGGATACAAGCTAGAGTTGATCAACGATCTAGAGGATGGTACCATCACAACCTATACGCAGGGGGCTTTTACCGACCTCTGCCGTGGGCCACACCTCCCCTCCACAGCACCTATCAAGGCAGTCAAGCTGCTGAGCGTGGCTGGGGCTTACTGGCGTGGCGATGAGACGCGCAAGCAGTTGACTCGTATATATGGTATCACCTTCCCCAAGAAGAAGCTCCTCGATGAGTATCTTGCGCTGCTCGAAGAGGCGAAGAAGCGTGACCACCGCAAGATAGGTAAGGAGCTGGAGCTCTTTGCCTTCTCACAGCGTGTCGGGCAGGGTCTACCGCTGTGGCTACCACGTGGTACGCAGCTGAGACTCAAGCTGGAGGACTTCCTCAAGCGTATCCAAAAGCGCTACGGCTACCAGCAGGTGATGACACCTCATATTGGCAATGTGGAGCTGTACAAGACGAGCGGTCACTATGCTAAGTATGGTGCTGACTCATTTCAAGTGATCACGACTCCTCAGGAGGGTGAGGCTTTCATGCTAAAGCCGATGAACTGTCCCCACCACTGCGAGATATACAAGCTCAAGCCTCACTCCTACAGAGATCTACCTGTACGTCTAGCTGAGTTTGGTACGGTCTATCGCTATGAGCAGAGCGGTGAGCTACACGGCTTGACGCGCGTACGCGGCTTTACGCAAGACGATGCGCATATCTTCTGCCGTCCTGATCAGGTCAAGGAGGAATTTCTCAAGGTGATGGACATTATCTTCATCATCTTTAAAGCACTAGACTTTGAGAACTTTGAGGCGCAGATCTCCCTACGCAGCCAGACTGACCGTAGTAAGTATATCGGTAGCGAGGAGAACTGGGACCGCGCTGAGCAAGCGATTATCGAGGCTTGTCAGGAGGCTGGTCTACCAGCACACATCGAGTATGACGAGGCTGCTTTCTACGGTCCAAAGCTTGACTTTATGGTCAAGGATGCTCTCGGTAGACGCTGGCAGCTAGGTACAATCCAGGTAGACTACAACCTACCAGAGAGATTTGATCTAGAGTACACGGGCGAGGACAATCAGAAGCACCGCCCCGTGATGATACACCGCGCCCCCTTTGGCTCGATGGAGCGATTTGTGGCAGTGCTCATAGAGCATACAGCAGGCAAGTTCCCTCTATGGTTAGCCCCCGATCAGGTGGTCATACTGCCAGTCTCAGAGCGCTTCAACGACTATGCAAACGAGGTGGCAGCAGCTCTAAGCGAACATGATATCAGCGTATCGGTTGACGACCGCAACGAGAAGGTGGGTCGCAAGATTCGTGACAATGAGCTCAAGCGCATCCCCTACATGCTGATCGTCGGTGAGCAGGAGCAGGCTGACGGCACTGTTTCAGTGCGTAAGCAGGGCGAGGGTGATGCTGGTACAGAAAAAATTAGTACCTTTGCCGAGCGTATCCTTCAGGAGATAGAGAGTCAGATGAATACCAAAGGGTAGTCGTCCGCCTTTTATCTCAAGAGAAAGATAACTCGTATCAATCTAACTAAGCACTAGATCAATTAACCTAACCTAGCAAACTGCTAACGAATCACTAACTGCTAATTGCAGACGAATGGCAAACAGTAGAAATTTCAGACGTCCACCCATCAAAGAGCAACCGAACCGCATCAACGAGCAGATACCTCATCGTGAGGTACGTCTCGTCGGTGACAACGTAGATCAGGGAGTCTACCCTATCCAGCAAGCTCGTCGTATAGCTGAGCTACAGGGACTGGACCTTGTGGAGATCTCGCCAAATGCAGAGCCGCCCGTATGTCGTGTGACTGACTACCAGAAGTTTCTCTACCAGCAGAAGAAGCGACAGAAGGAGCAGAAGGCTAAGCAGGCTAAGGTGGTCGTCAAGGAGATTCGCTTCGGACCTCAGACGGATGATCACGACTACAACTTCAAGCTACGCCACGCCGAGGGCTTCCTTAAGGATGGCTTTAAGGTCAAGGCATACGTTTTCTTCCGCGGTCGCAGTATCCTCTTTAAGGATCAAGGCGAGATACTACTTCTCCGCTTTGCCAATGACCTAGAGGATCTGGCACGTGTCGAGAATATGCCCGTGCTAGAGGGTAAGCGCATGACCATCATGCTAGCGCCCAAGCCAGCCTCTGCCAAGGGTAAGAAGAAGGAGTCAAAGAAGACTAGCGAGGAGCAGAGCGAACCAGAAGCCTCTGAGGAGAACGATAACGAATAGTCAAAGCACAGACACATTCATAAGCAAATAAATCACCTACCTCACCAGCAACGCTCAGTGCGTAGCAGACTATCCAAACAGGCATAGGCGTGCCTCTAGGTAGTTGGTTGGGGAGTGCATCTAACAATAGTTTCACACAAATCAAAATCCAAACAAAATGCCTAAACAGAAGACAGTATCAGGCGCTAAGAAGCGTTTTTTCCTGACAGGTAGCGGACGCGTCAAGCGTAAGCATGCGTACAAGAGTCACATCCTCACCAAAAAGAGCAAGAAGCGTAAGCGCAATCTTACCTACACCGCTCTCGTGCATCCGCACAATGAGAAGAGTGTCAAGGAGATGCTCAACCTTTAATCGAGGACTCAACAGAGTTTAGTACGTATCTATTAAACACACTAATCGAAACAAGAAATGCCTAGATCAGTAAATCACGTCGCTTCACGAGCTAAGCGCAAGAGAATACTCAAGCAAACACGCGGATACATCGGTGCCCGCAGAAACGTATGGACCGTAGCCAAGAATGGCTGGGAGAAGGGTCTCACCTATGCTTACCGTGACCGTAAGAATAAGAAGCGCTCTTTCCGCGCTCTATGGATACAGCGTATCAATGCTGCTGCACGTCTGGAGGGTATGACCTACTCTACACTGATGGGTGCCCTACACAAGCAGGGGATTGAGATCAATCGTAAGGTCCTCGCTGACCTCGCTATGAACAATCCCGAAGCCTTTAAGTCTATCTGCGAAAAGGCTAGAGGCTAAACGAGCAGCTCTCTAACACAAAGCCTAGGCGCAAGACACAGGACGCACGATGTCTCCCTTATGACATCTCGATCTTGAGTCTTGCGTCTAGTCATTAATCTATTTTCTATCAAGTCGTTATGGCTATCGTCAGCGCACTTCGTTAGCCGCAGTAGACTTGGCGTGGCGACACGCTCTCCTTCTGTCATCTTACAACACTCTTCAATCCATAATAGTATGTCAGCTCTTCAAGCAATCTCACCTCTAGATGGTCGCTATGCGAGCAAGACGGCTCCCCTAGCAGCTTACAGCTCTGAGTCGGCGCTCATCCGCTACCGTGTACGTATCGAGGTGGAGTACCTCATAGCGCTAACCCAAGCAATCCCTTCGCTGAGCAAAGCTCTCCCAGCGCCTAAGCAAGAGGCTCTAAGAAAGCTTTACAAGGAATGGTCTATAGAGGCCGCTCAGGAGGTGAAGGATATAGAGGCTACGACGAATCACGATGTCAAGGCTGTCGAGTACTACATCAAGCGTCATCTACCTCAGCTAGGACTAGAGGAGATTGAGGAGTTTGTCCACTTCGGACTAACCTCGCAAGATGTCAACAATACCGCCTTCCCGCTCATGCTCCGTGAGGCGCTACACGAGGTCTATCTCCCTACCCTGCAGAAACTCATCGAGCAGCTACGTCAGCTCGCTAATGAGTGGCACGATGTTGCTATGCTGGCTCGCACACATGGTCAACCCGCTAGCCCCACACGTCTGGGCAAGGAGATCATGGTCTTCGTCTACCGCTTGGAGCAGCAAACGAAAGCGCTGGAGCAGGTGCCTATCACGGGCAAGTTTGGCGGTGCTACGGGCAACTTTAATGCGCACCATGTCGCCTACCCCACCATTGACTGGGTTGCTTTTGGCAATCGCTTCCTCACATCACTAGGGCTGGAGCGTGAGCAGTACACGACGCAGATCTCCAACTACGACAACCTTGCTGCTCTCTTTGAGGCGATGGCTCGTATCAACACGATCCTCATCGACCTTGCTCGAGACTTCTGGAGCTATATCTCTATGAGCTACTTCGGACAGAAGATCAAGGCAGGAGAAGTCGGCTCAAGTGCGATGCCTCACAAGGTTAATCCCATTGATTTTGAGAATGCCGAGGGCAACCTCGGACTGGCCAATGCAGTGGCTCTGCATCTAGCCTCTAAGCTCCCCATATCTCGTCTGCAGCGCGACTTGACCGACTCAACGGTGATACGCAATCAGCTTGTCCCGATGGGTTACGCGCTGATAGCTTTCAGCAGTCTCTCTAAGGGTCTTGGCAAGCTAGTCATCCACCCCGAGCGCATCGCACATGACTTAGATTGCAACTGGGCAGTCGTCGCCGAGGCTATCCAGACGATCCTGCGCCGTGAGGGTTATCCGCACCCCTATGAGACGCTCAAGGCACTGACCCGCACGGGTGAGGAGATAAGCCAAGAGACGATCGCCAATTTCATTGACACCCTAGAAGTTGCCGAGGAGGTCAAAGAGGAACTTCGTCAGATCACCCCGCACAACTACGTGGGGCTCTAGTCTGCTAATAAATTAGTACCTTTGTCTCAGCTCAATCAACTGGTAAGATCCACAGTTAGTAAGATCCGAAGGAAAGTATGTTGACACTGTTTTAGCAGGGACAGAAATTCCTTGATACAGAACAACTACGCAACATCCTAAGCCTGTTGTGTGGTCATTAAATAGCTTCATGTCTATAGACAGCAATCCTACATCAGAGGCACAACACAAGAAGAGTCCCTCTGCAGATTCATCTGCCGAGGTGCCCGCGTCCGCACCTACTGGCAAGCGCAGACGTCAACGCATAGCGCGACCCGCTGCCAATGAGTCCTTGATCCGTGTCAAGGTCAGTGGCGAGGAGAGTGCCACGGTGACGCATCGCAACATAGATGCCTCCGAGATGGTCAAGCCCCGCGACATCAATGCTGAAAAAGCTTTAGAGCGAAGGCATAACTTCGACGAGCAGCATACTGGAGAGCGGAGTTTTCACAAAGTGTCGGCGCCTGTGTCCGTAGTTAGCAATGGCGATCAAGATGACCCTGTCATATACCCATACGCCAAGCAGAGAGGAAAAGCTGCCCGCTCTACAAGGCGTAGCGAAGAGGCTCACACCTCATCGCCACGAAGCAAGAGAGGAACCAATGCGACGGATCGTAAAGATAAGCGCTCCGCAGCTCCTCGCAAGAACTCTGGTCAGCGCTCCAACAAGCAGCGTAAGGGCGAAGCTAAACCACGCACACCTAAGGCTCCTGTCGAGCCAGTGCGTTACGCCTCTCCCCTAGTCGAGGCTGGCGAACCGATACGACTCAATAAGTTCCTCTCCAACTCAGGACTATGCTCACGTCGCACGGCAGACCAGTACATCGCTGCAGGACGTGTCAAGGTCAACGGCATCGTTGTCTCCGAGCTTGGCTCGCAGGTGCTACCGACCGACCAAGTGATGGTCGACGACAAGCTAGTCTCTCTAGAGGCTAAGGTCTACGTACTACTCAACAAGCCGAAGAACTGCGTCACGACGCTCACTGATCCCGAGGGTCGACGCACCGTCATGGATCTCGTGCACAATGCCTGTAGCGAGCGCATCTATCCCATCGGTCGACTAGACCGCAATACGACTGGCATCCTCCTTCTGACCAACGATGGCGACCTAGCCGTGCGCTTGATGCACCCTGCCTTTCGCAAGAAGAAGATCTACGAGGTAGCCCTTGACAAGGAGGTCACCGTAGAGCACATGCAGATGATCGCTCACGGCTTCGAGCTAGAGGATGGCGAGATCCACGCCGATGCTATCAGCTATATCACCGGACAGACCCACGACAAGGTCGGCATAGAGATCCACTCGGGCCGCAACCGCATTGTGCGCCGTATCTTCGAGCATCTAGGCTATCGCGTCGTGCACCTAGACCGTGTCTACTACGCTGGTCTCACCAAAAAAGATCTACCACGCGGTCGTTGGCGCTACCTAACGCCCGAGGAGGTGCGCTACCTCCGCATGGGTGTCAAGGAACAAGAGGAGAGCGGCGTAGCTCCCACTACCAAAGTTTACCACAAGCACCAAGAGACACCAGAGCATCCCTTTGCATCCGAAGAGATCGAAGACTAAATAGGTATAAACCATATCAGCAGATACTATGAATAACTCACTACCACGCACTACTATCAAGGAGCTTCCCCAGCTTGCTCAGCGTCAGCTCCCCCAGCCCGTCTGTGTCAAGGGATGGGTACGCACCAAGCGAGGCAACAAGGCTGTCTGCTTCGTTGCGCTCAACGATGGCTCGACCATACACAACATACAGATCGTCATTGACAAGACCCAGACTGACTCCAAGCTCCTCGAGCAGATCACCACAGGCGCCGCTATCGGTGTCGTTGGTACGCTCGTCGCTTCACAGGGTCAAGGGCAAGAGTACGAGATACAGGCTAGCGAGATAACCATCTACGGCACCTCTGATCCCGTCCGCTATCCACTGCAAAAGAAGGGACACACGCTAGAGTTCCTCCGTGAGATTGCTCACCTGCGTCCACGTACCAACACTTTCGCAGCGGTTCTCCGCATTCGCCACAACATGGCTTATGCAATCCACACCTTCTTTCACGAGCGTGGTTACTTCTACCTCCACACCCCGATCATCACCTCGAGCGATGCTGAGGGTGCAGGGCAAATGTTCACCGTCACCACGCTAGACATGAACAAGCTCCCCCTCGCTAAGGACGGGAGCGTGGACTACAGCAAAGACTTCTTTGGCAAGCACACCTCGCTAACCGTATCGGGACAGCTAGAGGGTGAGCTTGGAGCCATGGCTCTAGGCGGTATCTACACCTTTGGTCCTACCTTTAGAGCTGAGAACTCCAACACGCCTCGCCACCTCGCTGAGTTCTGGATGGTCGAGCCTGAGGTCGCCTTTATGGATAATGAGGGCAACCAAGACCTCGCCGAGGCATTCACCAAGCACTGTCTGCAGTGGGCACTGGATCACTGTATGGACGATCTCGAGTTCCTCGCCGAGCATTACGACAAGGAGCTCATCGAGCGCATCCGCTTCGTCGTGGAGCGTCCATTCGTACGCACTACCTACACCGAGGGTGTCGCCATCCTCGAGGAGGCCGTCCGTGGTGGCAAAAAGTTTGAGTTCCCCGTCTACTGGGGTGCCGACCTCGCCAGTGAGCATGAGCGTTATCTCGTCGAGCAGCACTACAACGCGCCCGTCATTATGACCGACTACCCGAAGGAGATCAAGGCCTTCTACATGAAGCAAAACGAAGACGGCAAGACCGTACGCGGTATGGACGTCCTCTTCCCGCACATTGGCGAGATCATCGGAGGTAGCGAGCGTGAGACCGACATTGACAAGCTCACGGCACGTGCCCAGGAGGTCGGCATCAAGGACAAGGATCTATGGTGGTACCTCGACACGCGTCGCTACGGCTCAGCACCACATGCGGGCTTCGGACTAGGCTTCGAAAGACTCCTCCTCTTCGTCACCGGTATGACCAACATCCGTGACGTGATCCCCTTCCCCCGCACGCCAAACAACGCAAACTTCTAGTTCAAGCAAAGCATATCAAGCGAAAAGGCTGTAGTACCGAGAGCGGTGCTACAGCCTTTTCATTTATCTGTCAAATGGCTGTTAGTGCTTTTTGGAAGTCATAATGTTGAGCACGAGACGATCCGTCTCATTCATACCCACACGACCTATGCTGGTCAGGTTGTCTATCGTCTGATCCACATCATCGTCCACAATGCCCTCGCTACCGGTAACCACCTTCTGCTCCATCGCTAGCAAGGCTGAGAACATAGCCGTGCTCACACCACTCGATACCTTCAGACTACAGCTCGGCTTAGCACCGTCGCAGAGTAGACCAGTAATGTTGCCCACCATATTCTTCACCGCATAGCTCACCTGCTGCTTATTGCCCCCGAGCAGATAAGTCAAGCCACAAGCAGCGCCCGTCGAGGCGACGACACAACCGCACAGAGCCGAGAGTCGACCCAGCTTCTGCTTGATATAGATCACCATCAGATTACTCAGCATTAGGGCACGAACCGTCTCCTCGTGGCTCTTCTTCTGCTCCTTGGCAAAGGTCAGCACAGGCATCGTTGCCGTGATACCCTGGTTTCCACTACCCGAATTGCTCATCACCGTCACAGGCGCCCCGTCCATACGTGCATCGCAGGCGGCACTCGTAGCCGAGATGATCTGCGTCAGGGTCGATTCGCCTAGATACTTACGCCCCAAGTCACTCTGCACCATACGCCCCACAGCGTGGCCGTAGTTAGACTTCATCGAGAGCCGACTAGCCTCGGCATTGACCTCCGCATCAGCTAGGATAAACTCTATCTCCTCCAGCGGGGCAGTCGTAGCGAAGTCATAGACGAGCGAGAAGTTGAGCGCCAGCTCATCCTCGTCCTCCTCGTCCTCCTGCTGCCCTATCGGATGATCTTCTAGCACCTGGTCACCCTTGGCAAGATAAGTCAGATGATCATGCTTGCCGCTGATGATAGCAGTCGCTGTCTCGCCATTAGTCGTCTGAATGGTCACCTCGGCGTAGAGCTTGTCGACAGGCTCAGGCTTCGTCCCAATGGTGATTATCTTAGCCTCGACCAGTCGCTTAGCCTCAGCCAGCTGTTCAGGTGTAAAGCTGTCTAGGAGCGTCAGCCCCTTGTCCGGCTGTGCGATGACGACGCCGAGAGCAATAGCTATCGGTAGTCCGATCATGCCCGTCCCGGGGATTCCAACACCGAGCGCATTCTTGAGTACATTAGGGCTCAGCAAGACCGAAACACGCTCTGCGGTAAAGTCGCCTAGCGTAGCACTAGCGTAGGCGGTGCAGAGCGATACGGCTACCGGCTCCGTACAGCCCGTAGCAGGGACCACCTCTTGGTGAATGAGCGAGATAATCTCTCGACGTAAATCTGGAGTTAGTGAGTGCGTAGTCTTCATAAGGAGGAGGAAAAGGTAGAGTTAGGGATTTGTCGCTTCGTAGTCACTCCGTGTCACATAGATCAGAGAGGTCGCACCGAGCGTGATTACATCGCCAGAGTGCAACTCGCAAAAAGTATCCGGCAGGTACTCAACGCCAGCAACGAAAGTACCCGTCATACTATCCAAGTCCTGTATGATCGCCTGTCCGTCAGGCTCTATCGTGATCTGGCAATGGTTGCGCCCCAAGCTGGGGTCGCTACTATGTATCGGCGTGGTGACCGAGGTGCCACGTCCGTTGTAGCTACCTATCGTGTTGCACCCCTCGTAGAGCGGAAGCAAGGCAGCGTAGGCAAAGTCGTTGGCGATCAACTGCAGGTAAGCTCGCACCGGTTCCCCTTCGGGAGAAAGGTCGGCATAGCGTGCGTTAAGATGCTCTAGCGTAGCACCTCTAAGGCGAAAGCGTAGCGCCTCGGAGCATGCAGGGCAGAGCATAGCGACCTTGCCACGGCAGTCAGCATTGGCGAGGATCGTCTCTTCAGAGATCTTAGTCGTACAGTGAGGACAGAGGATATAGTTCACGGAGATGTGTGCGAAAGTTCGTTTTGCACCTACAAATGTACCACAAATATACCACCTAAACTCACTTCGCTCGGAGCCGTTCGCAGTTTCTTCCCTATGAAACTAGAGTTTCCTACCTATGAAACTGGAGTGCCAACCAGTATTGGCACTGGATCACCTCCCTATTCAAGCGCAAAGCAAGGGGGCGACACCTAGACTCCTTGGTCTAAGTGCCGCCCCCTTTATTAAGGTTCGTTTGCTGACCCTACTGAACGGGATCAGTCACCGTGACTAGTACTTGATCTCCTCGTCTTGACCCATCTCGTGACGTGTGATCTTCTTGCGGTCGATGGCACGCCAAGCGTAGAAAATGTACGCCAAAACAAACGGGATCAGTAGTGAGACGATGCTCATAGCCTTCAGCGTATAGGGGCTGGAGCTACTGTTTTGGATCGTCAGCGAGCTATTGATATCTGCTATCGAGGGGTAGTATGCCGTGTTGTTGTACCCGAGGATGAGGAGTAGGCCTAGGACAGCGAGGACGACGCCGACACCTTCGAGCCAGATACCCTTACGGAAGCCTTTCTTGACCAGCGTAAGGATCACGCCCGCTAGGACCAGTACCACGCCTACGAGGAAGACAACGAGGATCACGGGCATAGCGAGGAAGTTGTGCAGATACTTGTACTGAACTAGGCTCACGGCTCCCATGCTGGGGTCTACATCATATCCCTTGGTTACCATGAGGAAGACCACGTAAGCGACGAAAAGGACGACGAAGATAGCTGCATTGGGTAGCAGGCTCTTGCGGGCACGCTCGTAGGCGACCTCATCTTCGATGTTGTTGATGAAGTATAGGAGCGCCGTGGTGCGTGCCAGGAAGAGCAGCGTCACACCGAGTACCACATTCCAGGGATTGAAGATAGCCTCCAGTCCGTGTAGCTGTAGCCCCGTGAGGGGATCGGGCTGCCAGACGGAGATGGTCTGCATGGAGGCTCCGAGGTCGTAGATGGCGCTCTTGTCCACGATGAAGTTACCGCCCGTGAAGAGCGTTGAAACCGCAGCACCTAGGAGCACTGGAGCCAAGACACCATTGATAAAGAGGAAGGTCTGGAAGGTCTTCTTACCCCAGATGTTGCCATGCTTAGACTGATACTCGTAGGAGACCGCCTGTATGACGAAGGTCAAGCAGATCAAGATCCATACCCAGTAAGCTCCACCGAAACTGGTCGAGTAGAAGAGCGGGAAGGAGGCAAAGAAGGCGCCTCCGAAGGTAACCAGCGTCGTGAGGGTAAACTCCCACTTACGACCCGTTGAATTGACGATCATGCGCTGCAGTGGCTCGTCACGACGCGCTGCAAAGATAAAGGTCTGTCCGCCCTGCACGAAGAGCAGGAAGACAAGCAGGGCTCCTAGCAGTGAGACTAGGAACCACCAGTATTGCTGTAGAAATGCGTAGTCCATTATGATAGTGTGTCTATGGGATTAGTGATTACTTACTCTCACGCTTGCTAAAGAGCTGCTCTACATCATTCAGATGAGACTCAGGGCCATGCTTGATCGCCTTGACCATGATGCTCACCTCTGCGATGAGTAGGATCGTAAAGAGTACAGCGAAGATGATGAACGTGGTCATCACGTTGGCGGGTGCAAGCTTAGAGACAGCTGCATTCAGCGGGAGCATATCCTGGATAGCCCACGGCTGACGACCCATCTCGGCGACGACCCATCCAGCCTGGCTGGCGATCCACGCTAGCGGGATACAGATGACCGTTATGATATGTAGCCAGCGATAGCGAGCGTACTCCTCGTAGCTCTTCTTACGCTGCAGTATCCAGATGAGGAGGAGGACAAGAATAAAGAGGAAGCCGCAACCGACCATGATACGGAAGGCATAGTACATGAGCGGTACGTTAGGCACGAGGTCTGCCTTGTCCTGTACATAACCATAGCCAAAGTGGTCGAAGTTCTCCTGTATGATTGCATTCTGACGCTCCATCTCGGCAGCGTCACCAGCCTTCTGCGCTTCGCCATAGGCTGCGAGCGCCTCGATAGCGATCTTACCACGATTCATACGCTCATCAGCAGAGAGTGCTTGGCTGCCATCCTGGTCGTAGTAGCCACCCTCTAGGATATTGTTGATACCAGGCACGTAGCCATCGGTAGAGCGCGTACCTAGCCATGAGAGCATAGAAGGCATCTTGATATTGAAGACAAAGGGATCTTGGTTCTCCTCAGCAAGTGGCGTGAGCTTGTCACAGTCGAGCAGACCGATAGCACTGAGCCCTAGTCCCTTGCCATCAGCGGTCTTACCTTCTGGGGTGCTTTCGCCAGCATCATAGAGGGCCTCCATAGCGGCGAGCTTCATAGGCTGTCTCTGAGCTACGTTGTAGCCAGAGGTATCTCCCGTGAAGACCGTGAGCAACGCAGCAACGAGTCCGAAGGGAGCGATGATACGGCTATTGGCCAGTGCAAACTCCTTGTGCTTGCCACGAAGGATGTAGATAGCACAGATACCCAGCGCAAAGACAGAGCCGAGCACCCAGGAGGAGATGGTCGTAT
>OGRE01002455.1_pt1 | contig 12997 bp, 12 predicted proteins | sample 1553421 | NCBI WGS metagenome assembly OGRE01 (sample SAMEA2580076, study PRJEB22360) | human gut metagenome | biome: human gut; feature: human-associated habitat; material: faeces | place: Denmark | collected 2008/2010 | reverse complement strand
AAGCCGCAGGGGCGGCGTCCGCGGGGCCCCCCCCCCCCTGCCGATCGACCGGCGCATGACGTACGGGGCCATGCGCCGCGCCATCATCGGCCTGCCCGTCACCGTATCCAGCACCATACTGCCGGACGGACTATGGGGCTGCTACGACAACGAAAACCGCGTCATCCTCATAGACCGACGGCTCACCTACACGGCGAAACGCTGCACACTAGTGCACGAACTCCTGCACTGGCGGCATGGCGACACCGGCTGCGCGAACGATAGTTCGAAACTGGAGCGACGGGCGCGAACGCAGACCGCCCTCACGCTCGTCAACCCTGCCGAGCTCGCACTGCTCGAACGCATGTACGAGTACGAATGGCAGATCGCAGACGAGCTCAACGTGACCACGCAGGTGTTGGAGGATTACCGGCGAACCATCACGCCGGCGTAAAATGTGCGTAATATTTTACGACTTGGAGAAGGGAAGTCTTATATATGAAGAAGACGATAGCTGCAACGCTGGCCGCAATGCTGGTGATGACAATGGTGGCGTGCGGCGAGAACGACACAACCGACGAAGAACAGGCAACGAATTCAGACAATCAGACTGATTCGCAGGAATATGCAGGCGGTGACTCTGATAACGGAGAAGACGGAACGCCAATCGCAAGCGGACTGTCCGGCTCATGCGATGGCGATTCCGAATTGATGCCGTCCGCCAGATTGGAAACCACAGGACAATATCTTGGAATCTCGATTGACGGTTACGATAAAGTCAAGGATTTGGCGGCCTCGCAGTTTTACGCTTACACGTTCCTCATCAAGAATCCCGGAGACGACGGCACTTGGTATCAGATAAACCTTGCTGATTATCTAGCCACAGAAGGAACAAAGCGTGAGATAACAAACCTAAAAACCAACGAGAGCAACACATACCCAGGTTGGACCACGTCAGACGACCAACCCGTATTCGAGACCAATATTCCAGACACGATGATTCACCAGAAGGAAGGGAACCTCACTTGGACATTGGCCCTTACCGTCGACGGAGAGGAGATGGCGCATTGTCCGGCAGACGGTGATGCAGACCTCAAATAAGCATAGATCGAAGCCCCACATTTGTGGGGCTTTTTATATTGCTGCCTTATAAAAAGAATGTTAAAACTTGTAGAGTCTTATATATGTGCAATTGCGATTGCACCGAACGTCTCTATTTTCCCTTTTGCAATTTTACTCGCTGTGCAATTTGACTTATACTTTCGAGTGCAATTATAATGCAGTTATAAACGAAAAAGCCCCGACGCTGACCAGAGCAAATCGGGGCGACGGAAAACCAGCTAGATTCTCCATGCACCATTCTAAGGCAAAGCATGGAGGGAAAGACATGGAAGACATGGGATACCAGAACACGCAAGCCCTTTACGACCTAAACCGCACCGGACGCCTCGCCAAGAAGCGCGGAGACAACCTGACCTGCTATACCACTGCGCAACTCGCAATCTCCTTCATGTGCTCCATGACCTACGACTGGGACCGCGAACGCAACCAGCCGCCGGAGAAACTGCGCAAGGTCAACGCGCCATGCCGCTACTACACGCTCGGCTGGCGCGCCATCGCCGACGCATACGGAATGATTCTGCTCACGCCGGAGCAGTCCATGGGCGAGAATGCCGATAAAGAGATGAAGAAGCGCGAGAACACAGTCAAGACGAACATCAGCAACGCTTGGCTGTTCCTTCAGGAGCGTGGTGTGATCAAGAAGCTGGAACCCGCTTCGCTCGGAAAGAACGCCGGATTCCTCCTGCTGCTTGGCGACGCCGAGGAGAATCTGGCCGTGGAACGGTGGGCGCGCCAATGCCTCGGACTGCCAATGATCTGGTAAGCCGTGCCCATCCGTGCCCACATTTTGCCCACATCCTTGCGGTAATTGCAGTGATTTGGAGTGATTTGCAGTGATATGCAAACCATGCGGGAACCGTTGGAAATACTGGGGAAACGGCGGAATCATGCGGAAGCCGGAAAACGCGACATGTAATCTCGAGACACCCTAATCGTCGAAATGCATGGACATACACTCAGTTCATCTAAGCTGAACCGCGATATCTGGCTTATATATGGCAGATTTGACATCTTGACCGGAGGTTTCTCGCTTATATATGGCACATGCCTTTCGAGAAAAGTCACTTAGGGGGGATGTTTTTGGCGCTTTTCGCACGAACACCTGCCATATATAAGCGAGAAGCCTCCGTACGAACCTCAAAATCTGCCATATGTAAGCGAAATAAGCGGCATAATTAAGCATTTTCCCGCACTGATGAGCCGCAGAACAAACCAGACGACGAAGTTTGCGATGTTATGTATGCCAAGCTCACCACGAACATCTCTCTCCACATTGTCGCAACAATATGGTCAGCGTTCGCCCTTTTCCAATGCTCGGACGGCCGCTGCATGCTGGTCGTAAAGCCAAGCTTGTGCGGGTTGAATTGCCAGCCTGCCGCCGAGAGCGTGCACGACCTTCATAATGGTTTGGAAGCTCGGGTTGCCGTTCCTGTCGAGGCTCTTGTAAAGCTTTCGCGGCCACGCCTGCCTCCTTCGCGATCCGCCCCATACCCTTTGCTTTGAACACATCGCCGATTGCGGCCTGCAACAACGCCAGATCGTCAAGCTCGGCCACCGCATCGAGGTACGCGATGGCCGTCCTCCTCGGTCTCGAGATGCTCGTTGGGATCCCACTTGCTGACGGTCAGATCCATATCCTTCACCATTGTCCCTCCTTGATCAAATACTCGAGCATGCCCTTCGCATCCTGAATGTTCTACGACTGGGCGGATTTATCCCCCACCGATAAGTATCAACATGAGCACGTTGCGCTTCTGCGCGAAGCAAACACGGTAGCTGGGACCGAAATTGAACCTCAGCTCGCTGACCCTGCCGCCAACCGTATGCAGGCCACCCACCGGCCACCCCACCTAGACGCACAATCGGAACCTCGCGTTGATTCGGGCTTTCGTGTTCCGGTCCTTTATCCGGCTGAACCATTGGCGGTACTCACCAGTCTTAGTTCCCTTAATCTCATTGTTCGCTCCCTGTGTTCGCCAATGCCTGGAACATCATCTCATTGTTCTCTGGATACACGTATCTGACCGCATAACCCTCGCCTTGCAGCAGCAGGCCGACCTCCCCTGCACGCGCGTTGACGACGCTGTAATCGACCTCGTCGCGTCCGTACATGTCATAGTGGGTTGCAATCGATAGTACAGCAAAGTCACCTCCTTCGGTTTGCTGTCAAGCTCTTTTGTCCGCTGCTCGATGATGTCAAGCGCCGCATCAACCGCATCCTCATGCCGTTCGAGCATGTCAGACAACAGTTCGCAGGCATCCTCCGGCGGCGGGCGGTAGCGTGGATTCTCCCATTTCTTCACCGTGTCAACCGTGTTGTCGAGCATGTTGGCCAACGCCTTCTGCGATAGTCCGACACGCTCTCGAATCGTGCGAAACTGCGCCTTGCTTAGATTTATTCTGAGACTTCTTTACCGGGAAAAGCGAAAACAATCAGGCAGCCATGCACTGCGAAAAACATTTCAATCCACGCTCTCCATGAGGAGAGCGACCTGCTGGGCGCTCACGTCGATCGTATCGTACAGCCAATTTCAATCCACGCTCTCCGTGAGGAGAGCGACATAGTTACGGTATCAACGGATGGCGTTTTCCGGTATTTCAATCCACGCTCTCCGTGAGGAGAGCGACCGAGATGCTTCGCGGCCACCGTGCCAGCAGCCAATTTCAATCCACGCTCTCCGTGAGGAGAGCGACGAAACTGCGGTGACGTGGCGCTGCGGACGGCGTTATTTCAATCCACGCTCTCCGTGAGGAGAGCGACGTCTTGGCGGTTCTGGCGGCGCGTCCACTGCGGTATTTCAATCCACGCTCTCCGTGAGGAGAGCGACTTTTCCTTTCGACGGTCTTTAATATACGTAATTACATTTCAATCCACGCTCTCCGTGAGGAGAGCGACTTCGGTGGCGGAGGCTTTGGAGCGTTCGCTGAAATTTCAATCCACGCTCTCCGTGAGGAGAGCGACCGGGGCCGTCGTGTCCCAGTTGTTCAACGCGGCCAAATTTCAATCCACGCTCTCCGTGAGGAGAGCGACTGGCTGTGGCTGTGGCTGTGGGGTCGATGGTGCGCATTTCAATCCACGCTCTCCGTGAGGAGAGCGACGCGCAAGTTTCGTCAATGGTCCAATCGGCCTTGCTCATTTCAATCCACGCTCTCCGTGAGGAGAGCGACTGTGCCCTTCGGGTGGTGGGGCGTTAGAGCGGGATTTCAATCCACGCTCTCCGTGAGGAGAGCGACTTGCTTAAGAATGATAAGGGGGATGCTGATGTTGATATTTCAATCCACGCTCTCCGTGAGGAGAGCGACAATAACAGCAAGAAAAAAAGGAAACCATAATGAGATTTCAATCCACGCTCTCCGTGAGGAGAGCGACGGTCGACGGGAAGGTGTCGTTGTCGTGGAGGCGGTTATTTCAATCCACGCTCTCCGTGAGGAGAGCGACGTGTCATCCTCATCTGCGTCCTCAGTTTGTCGGGATTTCAATCCACGCTCTCCGTGAGGAGAGCGACGTTGTCGAGCAGCACGCGGGCGGTGCGTCCATTAGCATTTCAATCCACGCTCTCCGTGAGGAGAGCGACAGCACCGGCAAACAATAACGTAACCATCATTCCACATTTCAATCCACGCTCTCCGTGAGGAGAGCGACGAGTCGGGGCATGGCCTGACGTTCTACGGCGACTTATTTCAATCCACGCTCTCCGTGAGGAGAGCGACGCGGGTGGTCGGCGATGATCGTGCGGAATCCGGCATTTCAATCCACGCTCTCCGTGAGGAGAGCGACGCGCCGTTTTCGACCATCTGCGCGACGGAATCGGTATTTCAATCCACGCTCTCCGTGAGGAGAGCGACGCCCCTTAACAGTAGACCCGTAATAAGATTGCAATTTCAATCCACGCTCTCCGTGAGGAGAGCGACCTTCTCGGTCGGTTTCATTCCGATCGAATCGCAATTTCAATCCACGCTCTCCGTGAGGAGAGCGACACGTCGGTGGACTACCTAACCGGCAGAATCGAGATTTCAATCCACGCTCTCCGTGAGGAGAGCGACTGGGCGTGTTCGACAGCATCATCGGCGGCATCAGATTTCAATCCACGCTCTCCGTGAGGAGAGCGACCACAGTACGCGACGAACCTCGTCACCGGATACCAATTTCAATCCACGCTCTCCGTGAGGAGAGCGACCCGGTCTTCGACAAGGCAACCGGCGAGCAGGTCGGCATTTCAATCCACGCTCTCCGTGAGGAGAGCGACCTGCAGCTTTTGTGCAGCCATCGGAAGAACGACATTTCAATCCACGCTCTCCGTGAGGAGAGCGACGTGACTACCTCGAATTTCAACGTCTATTACAAGCCATTTCAATCCACGCTCTCCGTGAGGAGAGCGACAAAGGCATTGAAGGCGCAGACCGATGCTGGATAATTTCAATCCACGCTCTCCGTGAGGAGAGCGACTGCACCCAGTAGACTAGACATAGGATTTATTATATTTCAATCCACGCTCTCCGTGAGGAGAGCGACCGGTAGCGTGTGCTGGCCTGTTCAGAGGCAGTACTATTTCAATCCACGCTCTCCGTGAGGAGAGCGACGTGGATAAACGACGTGGAAGACGAGTTGATGAAATTTCAATCCACGCTCTCCGTGAGGAGAGCGACTTTCTCCTACCGGTAGTGGTGTGATGTCGGGGTTATTTCAATCCACGCTCTCCGTGAGGAGAGCGACCACTGTAGCCGACCTGCTGATGTCCGCGAACGCATTTCAATCCACGCTCTCCGTGAGGAGAGCGACCAGGCCGACTACACCTACAAGTACATCACCCTATTTCAATCCACGCTCTCCGTGAGGAGAGCGACTGCTCTTTTCGGGCGATGGTGTGATGACCAGAAATATTTCAATCCACGCTCTCCGTGAGGAGAGCGACCTGGACAAGGTGTGGCGTACCAGCGGCGACGAAATTTCAATCCACGCTCTCCGTGAGGAGAGCGACCATGCCTCGCAAGCATCATAATCTGCCGTGGTGGTTATTTCAATCCACGCTCTCCGTGAGGAGAGCGACCCGATGGCTATGCCGCCTACGCCGATGATTGCAGTGAATTTCAATCCACGCTCTCCGTGAGGAGAGCGACGCGACGAAAAAGTGTGCGAGTTCTGCCGTCATATGATTTCAATCCACGCTCTCCGTGAGGAGAGCGACGGTGCAGCTGGACATTTTTGTCCGCTTTTTGAGACACAAGCCAGCTGCCTAGCTTTAAGCATAGCAAACAACACCGCCGGTATGACGAACAACATACCTAAAACGAGCAACTGGCTTTCTGTCTCATTTTAATATCCACTATTTAGTTTTCAAACGCCCCACGAAAATCACAATTCGAATTTCGATAGTTTTTCAGGTGCGAAAAACAGCCCTCATCATGAGTGCTTCCACTTCGCACAAGCACCATTTCAAGACTGGCCACCTTGCCGAAAACACAATACTGCTGGCTAGAAAACACGCTCTGAATGCCGGACGTCACACCCAAACACTCAACCCGGCATACCCCACACCATATCGTTATGGCACCATGCCATTTTACCCTTTCTATATCATCATCACATCATTAACCGGCATACTCCGTTCACGTCCGTAATGCTCAATCTTATCCGCATATCGAGCGCCAAGTTTATAAAAGCGCAGGCTGTCCTCATCGGTATTGGCAATCTTCAGCAAATCGTGCACCAACACCAGATAATCGGAAGGACTCACCGAGCATTCGAAAACACTGTTCTGTACACGCTGTCCGTATTTCATGCATGTCTTTGCCACCAAACGCAGACGATGCTTCCCCTCAGGGGTTTCCGTACTCACATCGTACGCAACCACAACCATCATGGTTCTTCACCTCCAATAACGTATCACCACGAATCATCGCATACCGCCACACACAGCTACACACCTTTTACTTCCACATAAATGGCGGGTAATCATCAAGATCACCCCGCAACGATCGAGCTAGCAGCAACGCTTGCACATACGGAACCAATCCCCACGAAATTTTTTCTTGCAGGAACGGATGAAGAATCTGATCACTCTTCTTTTTCTGCCACGCCGTAAGCACTTTCTTCCGCCCGGAATCAGACAGCAGCACACCGCCATTCTCCCGTATTTCAAAATCCCCCGGCTTAACAGCACCTGTATTAACCAATGTCAGCACAAAGCGGTCAGCCAACACCGGGCGAAATTCTTCAACCAGATCCAATGCCAGAGAGGCTCTCCCAGGCCGATCTGTATGCATAAAACCAACATACGGATCCAACCCCACGCCTTGCAAAGCCGCAATGCAATCATTCGTCAATATGGAGTAACAAAAAGATAACAATGCATTTAGCCTGTCCAGCGGAGGCCTCCTCGACCTACTGGTGAAAAAGAAATCATCTTTATTCTTCAGAACCAAATCGTCAAAAGCGTAGAAATAATCTTTGGCAGCAAGCCCTTCGACACCCCTCAACTCATCAACCGTCAAGCTTTTCCGAGCTTCTAACAATGCCGCTGACAATTTGCCGCTCTGCTCGGCAAGTCGGTCGATATTTACCCGCAAAGCATGATCACGTTTCGTGCGTTCGAGCACCCATTTCGCATTGTAAAGTTTTCCAACAATGAAAGATTTCGCGTAACACAAAGATTTTTGTTCGTCATCCGCAACTCGAAATTGTTCACGGCGAAGTAGCACATTACGATTCTCCTCCCCTAACACGGAACAGTAATAATGACCTCTCGGTGAATAGAATGCCATAGAAACGCCCAGTTTGCCGCAGCGCCCCATAAGAGCAGGCGAAGCACCCTTATACGAGAAACACATGATTCCTTCAATTGACCGCAATGGCACTTTCGCCAAGGTTTTGTCATTCTGATAAATCACAACATTATCGTTCTCCAAAGCAAGATAGGCATCTTCCGTCATCACAAACAGCGTGTTTAACAGCTGCTTCATCACTCCCCGCTTTCCTTGAGCCGTTCTTCGATATATGCTTTTGCCGATTTCACCTTCCGTAATTCAGGCAGGCACAAATCCCGTAGAGAACATGACGAACACGATCTGGTCTGTTTCACTTTGGGAGTCCATCCGCGGAAGAAAAGATCATGCATTTGCAAGAAGTCAGCTTCGACCATGCGGCGAAGATCTTCGTCCAATTTTACCCGCTCACGACGTTTTGTCTGCCGATAGAACAAAGCACCTTCAGGAATATCACACGCGAGCATTTCTTCCAAGCACATTGCTTCCGCGCATAGCTGTAAACGATCAGCATCAATCGTTTTGGATTTGCCGTGTTTGTATTCAATCGGATACGGCAACCACAATCCATCTCTTCCGTGAAGCGGAACACCATCATTAGACTTATGGAATTCCACAACATCACAGGCTCCAGTTATGCCGAGCGCTCGCGAATAGACTCTCAAATCTCGCATGATCAGCGTATCGCCGCGAGATTCAGAAGCCGCATAATCGTGGGCACGTTCATGTTCCAGATGCCCAGCTGTAGTCAAATAGTTCTCTGACCACAGCTGTTCGATATGGATAAGCGCCCACTGTCGTTTGCAGAATGAGAAATGCTGGATACCTGAAAGGGCCAGCCAATCTTCTTCCGGATATCCTTCTGGCCCTTTCATGCAACACCCCTTACTCACTCGATTCCAAACGCTTCAGCGTCCTTCAAGCACTTCGTACCGCAAGTCGGGAATAGAAGATTCATTCACTGCCACCGTTCCATTCACATTAACGGAAACGGAACGATGAACTTTGGCGGAAGAGTATTGCCCTGACTTGCTGTTGTGCGTGAACCACACAACGTCCAACACTTCCATGGACCCCGCAGGACGAGCCGAACTTTCATCATTCTCAAACAACGTGACGAGAGCTTCCTTGATTTTTTCGGCATCTTCTGCAGTAAACCCGGTTTTTTCGGCAAGCTGCGGGCTGATGCTGCCATACGTCGCATACACCGCACGGCCGGAAACACGGTATTTCATTCCCATGGTATCGGAGGATTTCTTACCGGTGTCCGTGGTTTCACTGTTCACTGACTTAGTGATCTGCACGTCGTCAATGGCGATGGGTTCAACCGAGAACGCAGCCTGAATGGAAACTGGACCGCGCACGCCCAGGGAGACTTCATCAACATCCTTAGCTTTTTTGAACGCGAATACTTGTCCGAACGTGCGTACGTCAAGCCACTGTTCGCACACTTTCTGGAACACCAGGTTCTTTTGCTTCTGCTCTTCTTTCGGCAAGGTTTTCATATATGTGTTGAAACGGTCCGACAATGATTTTGCGCCGTCATCGGAACGGTCATCGGACTGCACGAAAATCGTTTCACCAGCATCTTGCAGGCGATTGCGAATCTTCCTTTTCAGCGCAACATCGGAAACCTCGCCCAGCCCTTCCGATGTGGTTCGTGGACGATTGCCATTCAACGGATCACCGTTAGGATTGGCATTATTAGCCGCAAAAACGACTGCGAAATCAATCTTATTTTCCAAAGCTGCCATGATAATGACTCCTTAACTTTTTCTTGGATAATCAACGTCGATAACTTCAAAAACTAAACGCTAGTTTTCTTTGCTCTTCTGGGATGCTTCTTGCGTTTTACGCATAGACTCCCTTCGCTGGCATGAATAACCGAGCAGAAAGAGCGGTGAAAGTGCACGGTTATCTTCGAAGTCTCCTTCTTTGAAAAGCGCCATGACCTCATCCACGCTGTTCTGGAACCAAGGCGCGCCATTCGCTGATTTCAGGTAGGGCATCAGTTGCTTCCACAGCGTTCCCCATGTTGTAAACGGCTTTGCGACGAAATTGCTCATGAGCTTAACAGCATTGGTCGGACGGGTGTCACTGATTCCTTGCTTGTACAGGACGCCGTTTTCAAAGCGGTCCGCGAGTGCCAGCAATCTCCCGTATAAATAGTCGCGGTCATTTCGTGTTGGTTCAAGGTACATGGATATCGTGTCCTCCTGTTTGTTTTGCTTCCTCGCGTCATCAATGTAATGTTTTTTCCATAGGCTGCATGCGATTTCAAAATCTCTTAGCCATGCTCCTGGAGCGTCATATCCCATAGGTTTAGTGACTCTGTGGTATGTGGCGTCCAATATAGAACGGGGAAGCGATTCTCCTCCGAACATGCATTCTATAAGCTGCTTTTTCGTGTTTTTCGCAAAACGTTTATAGGCTTTGCTGCTTCTGTCTGACACGTCGTATGCGCAGCTGATGATGTCAGCAAATGGTGGCGCACCTTCATATGTGACAGACTTCTTCTTTTCTTTGTCGTATATTTTCAACGGCCATGCTGCATCAACATGCCACTGCAGAATACTTTCGACATATTCGTCTCTCGAAAGTTCACGATAATACGTAACGCTCAAACGTCCAGACGTCGCCGCATCCAGAATGACGATCATCATTGGATCGGTATGCTTTTTGAGTTTGTTAACATTGCCATATCCGCGCAGTACCTTCGAAAAAACTTTTGCGTATTGAAAGTTTGTTGCGGTCAGCGCATCTGCAACATCGTTGCGTGGAGTTTCCGGCTCGACTACAGCCGATGAGAACAAAGAGCCAAAATCATAAGAGCCTTCCTGCGGGTCGAGTTTCGGCTTTTCGTTGGGGTTTTTCACCGAGCAGATGACTATAGCCTGAGTATCGGTAATCGTTCCATGATTATTGACCAACCATTGCAGTGTCGAATGTATCTTCTGCGATGTTTCACCATCGACTTGCAAAGCTTCTTCTTTGGAAGCAAAGCGCCCTCGATAGGTAAAATTCGATGAATCGTTCGCCGATAACAGTTTGGCATTGCCATTTACACTGACAATTTTCTTAGGGAAGTTCAAGATCGGAGTATATAGGTCCTCTCCAAACATATCCTTTCCTATTTTCTGACGATCATGGCGTAAATAGGAAATCCATTGTGCCTGTATATCGGGATCATTCGAGACATCTGAGTTTTGCAGCCCAATTTCAACTTCGAAGCAAACGCCTGCTTTTCGGTCTTTTTCGGTTATTTCCACATTGAACCGAGCGGCTTCTTCGCTGATGCTGTGTTCCGAAACGCATCGATAGATGGCATTGAGTTTGACGTTATCACCCTTCCAAGCGGCAAGCTGCTCCAAATACATGGAGGTTTTCTTCTCGTCGAAATGCAAATCGAGATATTGGAGCTGATCAAACAGAGGATGCGGCACCGGCTTGCTGGTGCGTCCCATAGAGTTTTCCGTGCATTGGATGATAATCGTTTGATTATCCCTTGAAAGCCGTAATATCTCTCCGTTTTTGTTCAGAATCACCGTCAACTGAGTCGGAAGTGTTGTGTGTCCGGGTGGAATCAACGTTTTCCTAATGTCGGTCGTAGAGCTGCCGACGTCGTTTTTCGGTATTTTTCCGGCAGCGTTGTGCACGGATTCGTTGATAAGCAGCAGATTGTCTGATAAGCTCATCGCTCACTCCTCTCCCGCCGGCTGCAGATTGCTTCCCAAAACGAATTCTTTGACATTCCGGTTTTGTCTGATAATTCGTCTATCCAACTGCCGGGAGTCCGGACGTTCAAATTCGATGATGCCGTCAGTCATAACAGGCGACCAGAACCGTGCAACAAAATCGTGATCCTCGTTTTCATCCGGATACGTGAATCCATGGAACGTGTAGCCCATATTCCATTCACCGTAACCGTCATAGAATCCTTCTCCGAATCCGAACTCACCCGGCTCCACATATCCCTGGCACTCGCGCGTCCCCAAGAATATGTCTCGGCGACCGCCTTTCTGAACGGATCTCAAGGCGATATTATGATGTTTGTTTTCGTCACGGTCAGCGGCGAGATCTTCACGCTGATCATTCCATTCGAAATGAGCCAGAACCTGATAACGCACATCTTTGAGATATGTGTAGTACGAAAGATCATTGCCGCCGCTTATTTTAATGGGTCGAATCCCCTTGCCTTCCGTCTGAATCCTATTCATCACACGAACAGCGTCAATGACCCACACAAAAGTCGGCTTCCAATAGATACTTTCCGTAATGCCTTTCAAAGCTTGATACGTCGGCACCTGATACGAAAACTTTTCACCTCCAATACGTGTTGCCACTTCCGAAAACAATGCGTATCTGCCCGATACTTCATATTCAATTGAATTGCGATGTCGTTGCATATAACTCCTTCGTTAAGCGTTCCCTCAACCTGCCATTGCCAGTATAACATACTGGCACACTTATTGAACATAGAACTTTATTAGTGTTTCTCAAACAATAACCAACCAGTTATCCTTGTATAGGTAGGTTTTCCTACCGTCGCCACATTCATGGCGCGGATTGAAAATATGTACAATATGCGTGTTTATCTAAACGAAGCCCTCTTGCAGATCTTCATCGATCTGCAAGAGAACTACTGCCATTTCATATCATCAACAGAGACATATCCGCCTCTGACACCACACCATATTCGCTTTTGTAATAATCTCCATTCAGAACATAAATGCCGAAATCCTCATTAGCAATGGAAATCGCGTGTTTCCCATTCAAATCCTTGTACTCGTAATCGAAAATGGAAACTGTATATTCCTGCAGCCGCCGTAAAATTGCAATTTTCTCCCTTAGCTCACCATACTGCAGCATATCCAGCAATTCCACCGCATTGCCATAAGGAACCACGACATTGTGCGTGTTCTTCGGAATCACACGATACTCATCGCTGACCGTTCTGAAAGCCTGCGCAAAGAACGGCTCATACCTCTCCCCCGTTGTATTACTCCCGAATTGCTCACGTTGACTCGTGTTGTATGCCAGCAACTCATAAATCGTTTTTTCAGCGTTCTCCGTTTTCCTAAGCGGACCATCCAGCAAACTATTGCCGCCATCTCGATCCTCACTTTGAAGCAAC
>OGRE01002453.1_pt1 | contig 13009 bp, 7 predicted proteins | sample 1553421 | NCBI WGS metagenome assembly OGRE01 (sample SAMEA2580076, study PRJEB22360) | human gut metagenome | biome: human gut; feature: human-associated habitat; material: faeces | place: Denmark | collected 2008/2010 | reverse complement strand
GAGCGGCTGGCCCGGCGGTGGCCGCCGTTGAGGCAACGACCGCCAGCGACCTCAACGGCAAGCGCGTACTCGTGCTCTGCCAGGGTGGCGGAACCTCGGGCCTGCTCGCCAACGCGCTGGCCAAGGCCGCCAAGGAGCGCGGCATTGATCTTGAGACCGCTGCCGAGGCCTATGGCAACCACGTGGACATGCTCCCCGACTTCGATCTGGTCGTCCTGGCCCCGCAGGCCGCAAGCTACCTGGCCGACCTGCAGAAGGACTGCGAGCGCGTGGGCAACAAGTGCGTCGCCTGCCGTGGCAAGCAGTACATCGAGCTCTCCCAGAACGGCGATAAGTCTCTCGCCTTCGTCTCCGAGCAGCTTTCGAAGTAAGTAACGCTCAGGGCCAGCCGACCATCCACAGCCGGCTGGCCCTTCGATTTAGACGATTGGATCATCATGTCCGTTAACCCTGCTAGCGTCACCAACCCGCCTGCGCAGTTTCCCGAGGACTTTGTCTTTGGCGGCGCCACCGCTGCCTACCAGGTAGAGGGCGAGACCCGCACCCACGGTAAGGGCAAGGTTGCCTGGGACGACTTCCTGGAGGCCCAGGGGCGCTTCTCCCCCGATCCCGCTTCGGACTTCTACAACCAGTACCCCGTCGATTTGGAGCTGTGCGAGGAGTTCGGCATCAACGGCATTCGCCTCTCCATCGCCTGGAGCCGCATCTTTCCCAACGGCACCGGTGAGATTAACCCCGAGGGCGTCCAGTTCTATCACGATCTCTTCGCCGAGTGCCACAAGCACCACGTTGAGCCGTTTGTCACGCTGCATCACTTTGATACGCCGCTGTCCCTCTTTGAGAAGGGCGACTTCCTCAACCGCGAGACCATCGACGCCTTTGTGGACTTTGCCACCTTCTGCTTTAAGGAGTACGCCGACCAGGTGACCTATTGGTTCACCTTTAACGAGATCTGGGCCGACGCCTCCAACACCTACATCGAGGGCACCTTCCCCGGTGGCGTCAAGGCGCATCTGGCCGAGGCCTTCCAGTGCGAGCACAACATGATGCTCGCCCACGCCAAGGCAGTACTGGCCTTCCACAACGGCGGTTTTAAGGGCAAGATCGGCGTCATCCAGTCGTTGGAGTTTAAGTATCCGCTCAACGAGAACGACCCCGCCGACATCAAAGCCGCCAACAACGAGCACGTGCTGCAGAACCAGTTTTTGCTCGACGCCACCTTCCGCGGCGACTATGCGCCCGATACGCTCGAGTGCGCTAACCGCCTGGCTGCCGTCTCGGGCGGCACCATCGAGATCCCGGATGAGGACCTCGAGATCATGCGCGAGGCCGCGCTCTACAACGACTACCTGGGCGTTAACAACTACCAGTGCCGTTTCTTGAAGGCTTACGATGGCGAGAACGACCTGCACCACAACGGTACGGGCGAGAAGGGCACCGGCCGCTGGCGCGTCAAGGGCATTGGCGAGCACGTGAACAAGCCTGGCATCCCCACCACCGACTGGGACTGGATCATCTATCCCGAGGGTCTGTTCGATCTGCTCGTCTACATTAAGCAGCGCTACCCCAACTACAAGCAGATCTTCATCACCGAGAACGGCATGGGCTACAAGGACCCCTACAAGGACGGTTTTGTGGACGACCAGCCGCGCATCGACTACATCGAGCAGCACCTGCGCTGGTTGCTCAAGGCCATGGAGGTGGGCGTCAACGTGGGCGGCTACTTCCTGTGGAGCCTGCAGGATCAGTTCTCCTGGACCAATGGCTACAACAAGCGTTACGGCTTCTTCTACGTTGACTTTGAAACCCAGAAGCGCACGCCCAAGGCAAGCGCATACTGGTATAAGCACGTGGCGCAGACCCGTCGTCTGGACTAGCGGCTTGCGACGAGCGGTTGGCGGAATTGCCCCGCTCACATAACCTGTCCCCATTTCTCAGCCGGGGGCGGCACGTCACACGGCGCGCCGCCCCCGGCCTTTTTTGGGCGGACCGTGTCGCACGTTTGTCTCGATCTGTAACAACTAGCCGAGTTTTTCGGTCCTAGCTGTTACAGATTGAGACGAACAGGATTGCTCTTTCCGAAGAATCTAAATCTGCAACACGTAGCCCGCTTTTGACCGTCTACCTGTTACAAATCGAGACAGACGGAGTAGGACCTAACCCCGTATGTCCCTAACAGTCGAGCGTTCGACCAGCGTGCTCGGCACATGAATCGCCTCGATAGACGAGCTCTCTCCAATCGCCGCCTCAAACGCAAGCTTACCGACACCGCGCAAATCAAATCGCAGCGTCGTCAGCCGATTGTGAGGAACAAGTCCCTCGAGTGCGTCGTCGATACCAACCACGCTCACGTCGTCGGGCACGGACAGGCCCGCGTTCTCGAGCGCGGCGATAACGCCCAGCGCCATCTGGTCATTTGCCGCAAGCACGGCAGTCGGCGTCTGCGACCCGCCGGCAAGCACCTCGGCCGCAATCCGCTCGCCCATGGCGTACCCACTGTCCGCACTCCAATCGCCACGCAGCATCGGAGCGGCATCGACATGAGCACGACCCAGCGTATCGCGCCAACCGGCCTCACGAAAACGCGAGGAAATCGAGTTTTCCGGACCCGCCACAAACCGCATATTCGAGTGACCATGTTCCAGCAGATAATTGGTCAACAGCTCGCACGAACCATACTGGTCGGAGTCGATCGTCGTGCAGCGCGGATGCGCATACATGGACAGGATGACCGTTCGCACTCCCGGCTGGGGAACAAACTCCTCAAAATCGGGAGCCATGCGGTTCATGTTGAGAATCATGCCGTCGACGGGTCGCTCGACCATGCGGCGCGAGGCATCGGCAAGTGCATAGGGCTTGTCGCCGCCCATCTCGATCATAGTGACGGCAAAATCATGCTCGCGCGCCGCTTGCATGATACCCTCGAGCGTCGCCAGGTTACCGACACGTGTGATGTTGTACATGCACAGGCCAATAGAACGATACGACCCGCCGCGCAACGCCGCTCCAGCAAAATTGGGACGAAAGCCCAGCTCTTCCATGGCGGCCAGCACACGCTTGCGCGTCTTTTCCGTCACGTTGGGCATACCGTTGACCACGCGAGACACAGTCTGGCGGCTCACGCCAGCGAGCGCCGCAACCTCTGCCGCGCTCGCCGAACGACCATTCCTTGTCTGCTGATCCATGCCTTCCACGCTAACCTGCTTCCCAACTATTCCCCGCGCCCATGGCGCATCGTACATACATTGATAACGTGCTCATGATACCCGAGCCATATACCACAACATGAAAACTTCTGTCAATCAAAACCGCTTACCGAACAAATACAACCGTTCGCAGCTGTTTGAAGTTGTTTTGTTTCTATACATCCCAGCCGGATGTTAACGTGCTCATTGTCAAATGTTCACGTGCTCATTTTGGTTCTAATCATTTTAAGATAGTGTTTATCGGGCTTTTTCACCGCTGAACGCTAACCAGGGAGCCTCCTGAGCGCAAACGCACAATATCGAACAGCGAGACGAGAGGATGTATGCATATGTCTTTGCTAAACCGCGTACAGCAGCTGCCGAAGGGCTTTGTTTGGGGCGCCGCAACCGCCGCGTACCAAACGGAAGGTTCCACGAAGGTGGCAGGCAAGGGTAAGACCATGTGGGACGATTACCTTGTCGCCCAGGGTCGCTTTTTGCCCGACCCGGCCAGTGATTTCTACAACCGCTACGAGGAGGATATCCGCATTTCTGCCGAGCATGGACTCAACGCCATTCGTGTGTCCATCGCCTGGACCCGCATCTTCCCCAACGGCGACGATGCCGAACCCCTCGCCGAGGGCGTTAAGCACTACCACGAGCTGTTCGCCTGCTGCAAAAAGTATGGCGTCGAGCCCTATGTGTCCCTGCATCACTTTGACTCCCCCGCCGCCCTGTTCAACCAGGGCGACTGGCTCAACCGCAAGACCGTCGACGCCTATGTGCGCTATGCCGAGTTCTGCTTCCGCGAGTTCCGCGAGGTCAAGAATTGGTTCACCATCAACGAGCTCATCAGCCTCTCGCACTCCCAATACATCCAAGGCAACTTCCCGCCCAACCATCACTTTGATGTGACGAGCGGCATCCAGAGCCAGCACAACGAGCTCGTTGCCCACGCCCGCGCCGTCAACCTGTATAAGGATCTTGACGAGACCGAGCACCTGGGCGGACGCATTGGCATGGTCAACGTCCTGACGCCGGCATATCCTGCCACCGACTCGCCCGCCGACCAGCACGCCGCCGACCTGTACAACGCCTTCTACACCGACTTCATCATGGACGGCGCCTTCCTGGGTCACTACTCCGCGCGCACCCTCTCTCTCATCAACGAGATTCTGCGTGCCAACAACGCCACACTTACGGTTGAGGACAGCGACATGGAGGAGCTCGCCAAGGCGGCGCCCCGCAACGATATGTTCGGCCTCAACTACTATCAGTCGGCGTTTATCGCCGCCTACGATGGCGAGTCCACCAACAGCTTTAACGGCACCGGAGACAAGGGCACCTCGTGCTTTAAGTTTAAGGGCGTCGGGCAGCAGGTCGATATGCCGGGTATCCCCACCACCGACTGGGATTGGCTCATCTACCCGCAAGGCCTCTACGACACGCTCAAGCACATCAGCGCCACCTATCCCAACCTCCCCGTCATCTATATCACCGAAAACGGCCTGGGCCACAAGGACCCCGAGCCCGACGCAAACGGCATCGTCGCCGATCCCGAGCGCATCGACTTTGTCGACCAGCACATGGAGAAGGTGCTCCAGGCGCGCGCCGAGGGCGTCGACGTCCAGGGCTACTTTATCTGGAGCCTGCAGGACCAGTTCTCGTGGGCCAATGGCTATAACAAGCGCTACGGCCTGTTCTACATCGACTTCGACACGCAAAAACGCTACATCAAGCAGTCGGCACTCTGGTACAAGGAGCTCGCCGACACTATGGCGGACGCGCAGTAGCGCATCGCCTCGCTTTCCCCCGAGAAGGGAGCGGCCCTATGCGATACAAACCCAGCCGCTCCCCTCTCTCCCCCTGGGACCGACCCCGCCTGCACCCGGGCTTTTAGCAAGCGGGAGACCATATAGGTTTTCAACGTCCATGCCATTAAGATTTCATGCAAAGAGGAGCGTGAACTATGGAATCGATCGTTAAGTTCTTGGAGAAAGGTCAGCCGTACTTCGACAAGGTCTCTAAGAACATCTACCTTCAGGCCATTAAAGACGGCTTTTTGGCAGCAATGCCCATCATCCTGTCTTCTTCTGTCTTCCTGCTTATTTCGACCCTGCCGGGCGTTGTCGCCACGGTCGGCGGCTTTACGCTGCCCGACTGGTGGAACGTCGACGTCGTGAACTTCTGCAACAAGGTTTACAACTTCACGATGGGCGTCGTGGGCATCATGGTCGCCGGCACCACCGCAAGCGCGCTGACCGGCTCCAAGAACCGCCGCATGCCTGCCGGCAAGGCCATCAACGCCACGAGCACCATGGTCGCCGCCATGTGCGCTATGCTCATCTTGGCCGTTACCCAGACGAGTGCCAAGATCGACGGCGCCGATGTCTCGGTGTTCTTTACCGACAACATGGGCACCAAGGGCCTGCTGAGCTCCTTTGTCGCCGCATTTGCCACGGTCAACATCTATGCCTTCTGCATTAAGCGAGACATCACCATCAAGCTGCCCAAAGAAGTCCCCGGCGCCATCGCCCAGAACTTCCGCGACATCTTCGCCTTCAGCTTCTCCATCCTGTTTGTCGCCGTCATCGACGTTATCTGCCGCACCTGCTTGGCCGTCCCGTTTGCCAACGTCATCTCCACGCTGGTGAGCCCGCTGTTCGCCGCTGCCGATTCCTACGCCGGCCTCGCCCTCATCTGGTTCATGATCCCGCTGTTCTGGTTCATGGGCATCCACGGCCCCTCGGTCGTTAAGCCTGCCCTCAACGCCGCGCTGTTTGGCAACATCACCACCAACCTCGCCACGCTGCAGGCCGGCGGTCACCCCGCCCTCGCCCTGACCGAGAACTTCGGTAACTACATCGGCGAACTCGGCGGCACCGGCGCCACGTTCATTGTCCCGATCATCTTCCTGCTCTTTATGCGCTCCAAGCAGCTCAAGGCCGTCGGCAAAGCCTCTGTCGTACCCGTGATGTTCGCCGTCAACGAGCCGCTGCTGTTCGCCGCGCCCATCATCCTCAACCCGTACTTCCTGATCCCGTTCCTGTTTGCCCCCGTGGCCAACGTCCTCATTGGTAAGTTCTTCATCGACTTTTTGGGCATGAACGGCTTTATCTATGCCATGCCGTGGGCACTCCCCGGACCGATCGGCACCTTCATCGACACCAACTTCCAGCCGATCTCTCTGGTCCTGGTTGTCGTCCTGCTGGTCGTTGACTTCTTGATCTACTACCCGTTCTGCAAGGCCTACGACAACGTCCTGTGCAAGCAGGAGGCCGAGACCCTGGCCGAAGAAGAGGCCGAGGAGACCAAGGCCGTCAAGACCGCTGCCGCCCCCGCCGTTGAGGCTCCTGTTGTCGAGACCGCTTCTGCCACCGAGGCCTCCGCAGCTCCGTCCGCCCTTAAGGGCAAGGATCTGAGGGTTCTGGTTCTGTGCGCTGGCGCCGGCACCTCTGCACTGCTCGCCAACGCGCTTAAGGAAGGCGCCGACGAGCTGGGCATCGACATTACCGCCAACGCCGGTGCCTACGGCAGCCACTACGCCATCATGGACCAGTACAACGTCATCGTCCTGGCTCCGCAGGTTCGCACCTATTACAACGAGATGAAGGCCGACACCGACCGCCTGGGCATCACGCTGCTGTCGCCCAAGGGCAAACAGTACATCGACCTCACTAAGGATCCCAAGGGCGCCGTCGCCTGGATCGAGGAAAACCTCGAGGCATAAGACGCTGACACCACCTGCCACTTGCAGACAATAAATGGCCCGTGCATCGATGTGTGATGCGCGGGCCATTTTGTTTAGACCGCACCCGTCCTCCTGTTCATCTCGATCTGTAACAGCTAGGACCGAAAAACTCGGCTAGATGTTACAGATCGAGATGAACGCACAGGCCAAGCCGAAAATCTCAATCTGTAACATGTAGACCACTTTTGACCGTCTAGTTGTTACAGATCGAGACAAACGGAATAAGCCGGACCGAATTGTCTAAATCTGTAACAATTAGCTGAGATTTTCGGCTCTACCTGTTACAGATTAAGATGAACAGGCCGAGCACGTCTACGCCCGCAGGTCCTTCACGCTGGAACGCTCGACCAACACGCCCGAGACGAGCGTACGGCTTCTGGAGCTCGGGGCTTCCAGACCTGCGACAACCTCGTTGAGCGCACGGATGCCCAGTTCGCGATGACGGAACTTCACCGACGTCAGAATCGAGTTGGGAATCGTCTTGTAGAGCTCATCGTCGAAGCCGATCACGGACACGTCGTCGGGCACACTCAGACCCTTGTCACGTAGAGCCATCATCACGCCGTTTGCCATGCAGTCGTTAGCAGAGAGGACCGCCGTGCAATCGGGCTTATCGGCAAGCACAAGGCCCGCGGCATAGCCACTATCCGCATTCCAATCGCCTTGCAGAGGCTCGGGCGGCTCAACGCCACGCGCCTCGAGTGCCGCACGCCAACCTTTCATACGACACTGGCTCGACAGCGCCTCTTTCTTACCAGAGACGAAGTATACGTTCTTGTGCCCACGATTTAAGAAGTACTCGCACGCCATGCGCGCACCACCCTCTTGATCGTCACTAACGGTAGAGCAGGCAGGATGCTCCATCGGCGTGATAATCACCGTCTTGAGGTCTTTCGGTGCCTCAAAGGTATCAAAGTCATCGACCATCTGGCGCAGGTTGAAAATCATGCCGTCGACGGGAAGCTGCGACATCCTACGCGCCGCTTCGGCAAGGGTCATCTTCTCCCCCGCCCGCTTTTTGATCATCGTGAGAGCAAAGCCTCGCTCTTCGGCGGCATCGGCGATACCGTCAATCATGTCCACGGCGCCGCCCGACAAGTGAAACAGCACGACGCCGATGCACCCGTAACGGCCCAACTTGAGTGAACGCGCGGCAAAGTTCGCCCGGAACCCGAGCGCCTCCATGGCCGCATGGACCTTATCGCGTGTCGACTCTCGCACGCTATCGGGCTCGTTGATCACACGCGACACCGTCTTGAGAGAAACGCCCGCGGCAATCGCCACATCGTTCATCGAGACGTTTTTCTTGTCCATCGTTGCCACTGCTTCTCCACTCGGTTCTCTATCACTTGTTTTTTGCGTTCTAGCATACACTACCTGCCCGACTGACAAATCAACCGTTTACCGGACAATATCGACCACTCACCCGTATATCCTTGTTGCTCTTTCAAAAATGTCTTACGTTGTCATTAACGAAATGACAACGTTGTCATTTCGCAATGCCTTCCTTAAGCAGGAAGGTTTCCGGGCAGTCCTGACCATCCATCGACGACCAGTTCCATCCACATGCATCGCTCATCAAGTAGCAAAGGAGCTCTATGGACGCCATCGTAAAGATGCTCGAAAAGCATCAACCGTTCTTTGAGAAGATCTCGAGGAACATATACCTCCAGGCCATCAAGGACGGATTCCTTGGGTGCATGCCCATTGTCCTCACCTCTTCGATCTTTCTGCTCATTGCCACCCTTCCCGGCGTAGTCGGTGTCACGCTGCCCCAGCCGCTCATCGACTGGTGCAACAAGCTCTACAACTTCACCATGGGCGTCATGGGCATCATGGTTGCCGGCACCACTGCCAAGAACTTCACGGCTTCCATGAACCGTCGCATGCCCGCCGGCAAAGTGCTCAACGACTGTTCCACCATGGTGGCCGCCCAGTGCAGCATGCTGCTGCTCGCAGTCACGCAGTTCACCACCAAGTTCAACGGCTCCGAACTTTCGGTCTTCGATTGCACCAGCATGGGTACGCGCGGTCTGTTCTCGGCCTATATCGCCGCGTTCATTACCGTGTGGGTCTACAAATTCTGCGTCTCGCGCGATCTGACCATCAAGCTGCCCAAGGAGGTCCCGGGCGCCATCGCTCAGAACTTCCGCGACATCATCCCCTTTGGCGGCGCCGTCATCATCTGCGGCATCATCGATGTCGTCGTGCGTAACCTCATGGGCGTTCCGTTCTCCGAGCTCCTTATCAAACTGCTCTCCCCGCTCTTTACCGCTGCAGAAACCTATCCTGGCCTTATCCTTATCCAGGCAGCCACCGCGTTCTTCTGGTTCATCGGCGTCCACGGCCCCTCGATCGTCCAGCCGGGCATCGACCCCATCCGTCTTGCCAACCAAGCCGAAAACCTGCAGGTTCTGCTGGCAGGCGGCCACCCCGCCCACTCCCTCACCTTTAACATGTCGCTCGTGGGTGAATTCGGCGGCACCGGCGCCACGTTCATCGTGCCGCTTCTGCTGATTCTCTTTATGAAGTCCAAGCAGCTCAAAGCCGTCGGTAAGGCCTCGATTGTTCCTGTTGCCTTCGCCGTCAACGAACCGCTGCTCTTTGGCGCGCCGATGATCCTTAACCCCTACATGCTCATCCCCTTTGTTGCCGCCGGCTGCGTCAACGTGAGTGTTGCCAAGTTCTTTATCGATAACGTGGGCATGAATGGCTTCTCCTTCGTGGTGCCTTGGGCCACCCCCGCCCCCATCGGCATTTTCATCACCACGAACTTCCAGCTTATTGCCCTGGTATTTGTCGCGATCATCATCTTGCTGGACGCCATCATCTACCTGCCGTTCTTGAAGGCATACGATAAGCTGCTCTGCGACCAGGAGGCCGAGCGCGCCGCCGAGCTGCTGCAATTGGAACAGCTGGCAGCAGAGCTGCAAGCCCGCAGCGAGGAAATGCAGGCACAGCTGCTGCGCACCCCCCGCATCGTGGGCCCGCGCCGTATGCTGCGCGCCTACCCGAAGCTCCGGCACGGCAAAAAGCTGCGCACCCTGCCCACATTGCGGGAGATGCTGCACCGCGCCGAACAGGAAAACAAGGACGACAACAAGGAACCCAAATGACCCCGAATGCCGCACCGGCGCTGCCGTGTGTGGCATTTTTGTTGCGCTTTGCTCGAATAATGTTGTTATAAAGTGTGAAAAAACTATTTCAAAACGACTGAAACCGTGTTATACTGATTATAAAGTATACAAACCGACCGCAATCGGCTTATCCGCATTCAATCTATCCAAATTGTGAGGAATCGTCATGTCAGAGGAACGAAAGACCAAAACAGATGCCGCCGCACCGGCATCTGCTGCGTTGGAGCGAATCGACCGCAAGGACGCATTTTTACAGGCCCTGCATACATTCCTGACCGCGCATCAGGGAACGGAATGGGCTGTCGCCGCTGTGGATATCCAGCACTTCAAGCTTTATAACGAGCTTTACGGCACCGAAAAGGGTGATGCTCTGCTGGAAACTGTGGCAAACTGTCTGCTGGGTTACAGCAAGCAGACCGGCTATCCTGTGGGCTATTTTGGAAATGATGACTTTTTCCTGTGCCTGCCGGACGAAAAAGCCGAGCAGACCGCTGTGCTTGCCACGCTGCAAGCCTGCATGAATGCCGGCAAACAGGATGTCACCTTCTTTGTGGTAATGGGCGTGTGCCCCGTGCAGGCAAACTCCGGCGCGGATGCTGCTACCCTGTGCAACTACGCGCAGATTGCCGGTGTAACGACAGACAGCGGCTACCTGCACCGCTTTGAGCCCACCATGCTCAACGAGCTGAAAGAACAGCAGCAGCTGCTGGGCGAGCTGGAGCACGCACTGGACAACCACGAATTCTGCTTCTTCCTGCAGCCCAAGTGCAACAGCATCACCCGCGCCATCGTGGGTATGGAAGCGCTGGTGCGCTGGAATCACCCCACCCGTGGCTGTGTTCCTCCCGCCGAGTTCATGCCGCTGCTGGAGCGCACCGGCCTTGTAACAAGGCTGGACCAGTACATCTGGGAATCCGTCTGCCAGACCCTGCAGAAGTGGCAGGAAAGCGGCAGCAACCTTGTGCCGGTGTCGGTGAACGTTTCGGTGCAGGATATCCTGAACTTGGATGTGCCGCAGATCTTTGCAGATCTGGTGGAAAAATATAAGCTGGAGCCAAAGCTCCTGCTGGCTGAGATCACCGAGACCATGGTGGCCGAGGACACCCAGATGGTGGAAAGCGCCATTCAGGGGCTGCACCGCAAGGGCTTCTCGGTCATGATGGACGACTTCGGCAGCGGGTATTCCTCGCTGAATATGCTCAAGGATACCAACGTCGATGCCATCAAGCTGGACATGAAGCTCATCGACATGAATCAGGAGAACCGCAGCAAGGGTGTGCAGATCGTGGAGTCGGTGGTGGATATGGCGCACCGGCTGAACCTGCCCATCATCGCCGAGGGCGTGGAGACCCCGGAACAGGTGTCCATGCTGCAGGCCGCAGACTGCCTGTACTCGCAGGGCTACTATTTCTTCAAGCCCATGCCGGTGGAAAACGCCGAAAAACTGCTGGCAGATCCCACCAATCAGGATTACTGGGATCTGCGCCGCGACCTGATGCGCCGTGACCGCCGGGTGGAGAACCCGAGCACCGAAAAGACTGCGCTGGCGCTGCAGGCCTACCAGATCTTTACCGACAACGTGCTGGAGATCTCGCTGCTGAACCTTGCCACCGGTGCGTACCGGGTGATCAAGCGGGACGCCCGCCTGCTGGGTGCGGATCTGGAAAAAGAAGAGGATTTTGTCAACTACTGCGACCGCTTGGTGAACGAGAAGATCGTGCACGAGGAGGACGCAGACCTGTTTTTGGAGCAGACCGATCTGGAGGCCTTGCGCTCTGTGCTGTACCACGCCACCGCGCCGGAGTTCTACCGCTACCGCGAGAACGTGTCCGGCCAGTGTATCTGGGTCACCACAGAGGTGCTGCCCTGCCGGGGCTGCTGCGCCCAGAACCCGTGGGCGACCGTGCTGGTGCGCAACGACGCACAGGCCGACCAGCTCAGCGAGGAGCTGGACTTCTCTTACAGCCACGACACCCTGACCGGCCTTGCCAACCGCAGCAAGTATGAGAGCGACCTGCGGGAGCTGCAATATTCGGATTACGATTCCATGGTGTGCACTTACATCGACGTGGTGGGCCTGCATGAGGTGAACGATCACCTGGGCCACCGCAGCGGCGACAACCTGCTGTGCACCATTGCCAACGCCGCCCGCAAGTTCTTTGTGAGCAGCCGCATCTACCGCGTGGGTGGTGACGAATTCGTCGTGCTCACCCCCAACCTGCCGCCCTACGACGTATGGACCGCCTCCGACCGGATGCGCGTGTTCCTGCGGGAGAAGGACTGCGAGATCTCGGTGGGCATCCAGAACACCAACAATCTGCGCAAGCTGGAAGCGGCCGTGAACAAGGCCGAGCAGGCCATGCAGCAGGACAAGCTGGCTTACTACGGCCGCAACGGGCAGGAGCGTCAGCTCAAGGGCCTGAACGAAAAGCTGGAGCGCACCCTGACCCAGAAGCGGGACGCCGAGCACTTCCTGCGGGTGCTGGCCCCCAAGTACCGCAGCGTGTATGTGGTGAACCTGCAGGACGACAGCGTGCGGCCCATCATCATTCCGGACTTCTTCCAGAAGATCCTGGACACCTCCGGCGGCTCCTTCCGTGCCGTCATCACCGCTTACCGCGACCAGTATGTGGTGCCGGAATCCCACGACGCCTTCAACAGCGTGCTGGATTACAGCTTTGTGCGCAGCAAGGTGCTGAGCGGCGAGATCGTGGAGGTGCACTACACCAGAACAGACGGTGCACCCTACACCCTCAAGATCACCCCGTATTCCTCCAGCGGCTCTCACATCCACGAGACCATCTGGATCTTTGCAGATGATACGGCAACGCTTACCCCCCCCCGACGCAAATTAAAAAACAATCGTAACAGCGTAAAATAGCAAAGAGCACCGTTCCGGCCGGAACGGTGCTCTTTTGCTGTTTTCGGTTCAATTT
>OGRE01002451.1_pt1 | contig 13019 bp, 8 predicted proteins | sample 1553421 | NCBI WGS metagenome assembly OGRE01 (sample SAMEA2580076, study PRJEB22360) | human gut metagenome | biome: human gut; feature: human-associated habitat; material: faeces | place: Denmark | collected 2008/2010 | reverse complement strand
TGGGAACCCATTTTGCATATAAAGTTATATCTGATGTTACCTTTGAAGTTGTAAAGTTCCATGGATTAGTTAAAGCACTATCACTGTACCAGCCTGCAAAAGTGTAACCATTCTTAATTGGAGTAGACGGTTCAGAAATGAAGTCATACATATTGACTTTTTGTTTTTCTATAGCACTTCCACCATTTGTGTCAAAAGTGATTGTCCATTCAATGGGAACCCATTTTGCATATAAAGTTATATCTGATGTTACCTTTGAAGTTGTAAAATTCCATAGATTAGTTAAAGCACTATCACTGTACCAGCCTGCAAAGGAAAAGCCATCTTTAATTGGTTGAACAGGAATACTTTTTATAGTATCTTCAAATAAAACTGTTTCACTTGGTATACTTGCTGGATTTCCACCATTTGTATTATAATCTACAATATTTGCATAAAACACCTTGAATGAACTATTGGGATAATCTAATATAGCATTTGCTCCTCTAGAGTCTATGACATCTTTTGTAAGCGGAAATATAATTCTACCTTTCCATCCTGAAAATGCATTTGCTATATTTGGAATACCATTTTGGGAACGAATCTCTTCAATGCCAGTTCCAATATAAAAATCTCCATGATTACTCGCGTCTGCTTGCCTTGCAAACACTTGTTGATCAATAATACGAACTGAATTAGGAAGCTGTACATTTTTTAGACTTTGATTCATAAATGCATTTGCCCCTATGACCTCTAGACCTTCTTTAAATATAATGTCATTAAGGGCTCCTTGTTTTGTCCAAGAGTAAAAACATGAATTCGGTATCTCAGTCAAGTTACTAGATAACACAACCTTTTCAATAGATTCACATTGTTTAAAAGCACTTTCCCCCAATGTTGATACTGAATCAGGTAATATAACCTCTTTTAATTGAGTACAATTTAAAAAGGCTTGTCCTTCTATTCTATCAAGTCCATTTGGAAAATCAATGTATGAAATATCTTGATTATAAAATGCAGAATTGCCTATGGATTTTAATGTTGATGGTAATGTTATAGAAAGAACTTTCTTATTAATTCTAGCATAATTAAAGGCATCATCGCCTATGACTTTCACTGGAATGCCACCAATTGTATCTGGAATTATAACTGTTCCAGCAGAACCCTTATATTTTGTGATAGTTCCTGTAGAAGAACTAAAATCAAAATCCGTTTCTGGATTAGGTGTATTTTTGCTATGACTAACTGTTTCTGTATCATCATGAGATATTGGTATTGTAGATTTCTCTTTTGTAGCTAATGTTCCCTGAATCAATACATTAAAGGACATAATTACTACCAAACAACAAGCTGATACTTTCAATAAAACTTTTTTTCTCATATATTACCTTTCCTCTCTTTGTCGTCTATATAGTGTATATTTAAATTATAAGTCCTTGTGTAAATGTTGAGTTCTGATGAGACTTTATACAACCTTCGTAAACATTGAGTTTATAATTGTTAACTTTTAAAAACCTTGTAATAATACGTTAAATAGGATAAAATATTAGTAAATATATGGGAATATAGTGGTAAAATTATAAGTTCGTAAAAGTTAACATTTACGAACTTATATTTATATTAAAAATAAAACGGAGAAATGATAAATAAGATATCAAGCCTCCGTTTTTATATAATACTTTTAATTGTTATTTTGGACAAACATATCGAATTCTGTCTTTTGTCTTCTTTCCATATTCAATTGCACCTTTTGGACAGCGAGAAATACAAGCCATACAATGCGTGCAATGATTTCCCCATATAGGTTGACCCTCTATAAGTTTTATATTACTTAAAGGACAGAGTTTTTCACATTTGCCACATGAGATACAATTATCATTTCCATAGAATTTTTTAGCTTGTACAAATAAAGGATAAAAAAGATCATTAACAATTCCACTACTTACTTTGTCCTTTAGTGTTATTGATGATTCAGGGAATGACTTATTTTCTTTAATATAGTAAACACTCTTTAAAACACAACGATATGCTTGTTCCAAAATTTCAGGAATTAATTCTGGAGAAGTTGTATCATAAAGTGCAATATAATTTTCTGGCATAATGATTTGTGTGCAACCTTTATATTGAAGTCCTTTATCTTGACACCATTCTTTAAGATAGTATCCTGCATTTCCTTTTGAACCTGCACAAGTCATCACAAAATAAATATCTTTATTTCCATGAAGTGGTGTTTTCTTTAACCATTCATTTACTATGCGTGGGATTCTCCACGCATATGTAGGTGCAACAATGATCCATGGTTTGGAAGATTTTAAAGCTGTGTAGTCTTGAGTACGTATTTTATCAAATAGATTAAGTACATCATCATGTATTTCTTTACTAATGATATGAGCAACATACTGACTATTACCAGTACCCGAAAAATATAAAATCATCATTTATTCCTCCCTATTTTTTAATATGCAAAACGCCTTCATATATAAGTTCAACCAAATCAACAATTTCCTTCCAACGTGTTTCATCTCCACTTATATAATAAAAGTTTTTCGTTCCTTCTTTTCTCATATTTACAATTCCAGCTTCTTTCAGTATCTGTAAATGGTGAGATACTGATGGTCTTGTTAAATGAGCTTTTTTAGCTATTTCTCCAACACGTATACCTGATAAATCACTCTGTAATAAAACAAGTAAAATAACTTGCCTTGTTTCATCTCCTATTGCTATGAGTGCTTTTTGACATTCCTTAAATCCATAAGTAATTTGTTCTAATCTTTCTTGACATTCTTTTTCCATATATTCACCTCATAAAAATTTAATGTCGCTCTTTTCTCTTTGCACACTTCTCTGATATTTAACTTTAGGATAACCTAAAACCAAGGTTGTTATAACTTTTTTCCCTTTTGGTAATTCCAAAATTCTTTTAATTTGCCATGAATGATTTGCTGCCATTGAAAAAAAACCACTATATAAAACACCTAAACCATTTGCTTCTGCAACGAATTCCATATTTTGAGCAGCCAATGCACCATTAATTGGATCTTTTGAGGCAATGACTATTGCTATAGGAGCTTCAAAAAAGAAGAAATCATCAGTTATATTCGTTCTTTTTATCATAGAGCTGAATAGATTTGCAAATGGCTTTATTCTTCTAAAGAGTTGAACTGCCATTCTTTCTACTCTTGACTTTTCTTTATCTAATACTATCATTGAAATATCCTGCATATTTTTGGCTGTGTGTGTGAGCCTTCCTGCTTCTACAATTTGCTCTAACACTGATTGTGGAATATTTTTCTTTTGAAATTGCCTAATTGTTCTTCGAAAACGTATTGTATTTAAAATATCATTGGGATTTAAGTTTACATCCTTCTCCCTTATTATAGGATGATCTGTGTAGCCACTTATAATAACTGCATTTTTTGGACAAATAGCAACACAATGACCACACATTATACACTCTTTATCAATAATTGCTGCTTTCTTGTCTTTGAATTCAATGTTATGTGCAGGACAATCTTTTATACACATTTGACATCCTATACACTTTTCCTTGTTAATTATAACTTCATGTTTGCTCATAGTCTCATCTCTTTCGTTAATCTTCATTAACCATTATAGCAAAATAAGTTCATAATGTTACATCGGTAAAGAAACTTGTTACCATTAGCTTAAAATGTTTATTCATATTTTCATTTATATCAAAAAATATCCTCATTCACAGATTTAATTTTATCTTCTGTTTCAAAGGATATTTTTATTTAATGATTTACATCAATAATGGCAAGATCTTTATTATATTTTTCTTCAAATTCACTTATAGGCATTGGTTTTGCAAAAACATATCCTTGAATAATATCGCATTGCATCTTTTGTAGACTCTCAACCTGAGGGATTGTTTCAATTCCCTCAGCAACAGTTTCCATATCTAATTTCTTTGCCAATTCAATGACACTTTGAACAACATCATTGCTGCGTTTTGTAGCTTCATTGACAAAGAAAATGCGATCAAGCTTTAATATGTCTACAGGCACCTCTTTTAAAACATTAAGTGAAGAATAACCACTTCCAAAATCATCCATTGAACATAGAAACCCCATATTATGAATATCATCAATAATATCTTTAAGCAAGGATAGATTCTCAAAAACAATTGTTTCAGTTAATTCTATTTCTAATAGTTCTGGTGGTACATTGTATTTTTTTTGAATTACACTATATTCTTTTAAAAACCCTTGTTTATTTAAGTGATTACGTGAAAGATTAACAGAAATTCTTCGAAGTGGCTTTTCTTCATCAATCCATCTACGTAATAATTTACACACTTCTTCAAAAACATATTGATCCAACTTTAAAATAAAGCCATTCTCTTCAAATAATGGTATAAAATCATTTGGATAAATCATTCCTTTCGTTGGATGTATCCAACGAACTAAGGCTTCTGCACCTATAACCTTGCCTGTTTTTAAACATACCTTTGGTTGAAGATAAACTTCAAACTCATGATTTTCTAATGCTTTTTCCATTGAATTTTCAATTTCTTTTTCTTTGATCATATTAAGTCTTTCTAATTCTTCATAAAAAAGATTATTGCAAAGTAACTGTCCATTTTGTTTATTTTTCTTTCGTGCCGCATTAGCACGGTCATGAATAGTAATCATTGTATCATCTTTTTGTGTTACAATATACGTTCCACAAATAATGGGTATAAAATAAGGAATTTCTCGTTCCTTATTAAATTCATTAATATCTGTTGCTATCTTTGTTAAACGTTCAGATATTTCTTCTTTATCAATTGTCTTAAAGATAATATCAAAGTTATCAGCATTAATTCTTGATACTGATTCCTTATCATTTAAGTTTTTCTTTATACAATGATATACGTGATTAAGGACCCTATTTCCTTCATAACTGCCAAATGAGTCATTAATTAATTTAAACTTCTTTAAATCAAGTGTAATAAAAGAGAAAGGTTCAAAATGATTCATCAATTCATCTATTTCTATTTTTAATCGTGGCTGTGTAAACCCAAGAGTAATGGGATCAACAAAAGCAATATTATAAATTTCTTGATTCTTATTCTTCGTTACCCACCATATCATTATAAACAAACAAATGAACAACACTGATACACTGCCTGCCACTGTTAAAACAGATTGAAATATATATGAACTAATGAGAGTATTATAAATGTCAGGTGGAACAATAGATAAGAGATACCAATTCCCCTCATCTAAAGCTGTATATATCAAAGCTCGCTCCTCATTATCACCAATTGTAAATTCAATTTCACCATCTTTCCCATCTAAAAGATTCTTTTTCATAGATTCTAAATGATAGCCATCACTCACTTTTCCTTGCTCTTCTAATGAAGTAAAGAAGTTATCTCCTTTAAGTGCTGAGTTAGAATTTGCTGAATACAATATGAAATTCCCATTTTTTGATACTATATGCGAGAATCCTGTTCCATCAAATGTATCTGTATTTAATAATAACCTCATTGTATCACTGGGCATCCATCCAACAAGTACATTTTTTTCATTATTTTCCTGATATGGTACTGCATAAAGTGTCCCCTTTTCACCTTGTGAATTTTCTACGATTTCTTCACTTACTACAGATTGACCTTGTAAAACCTCTTGAATAATCTGTAAATTATTTAGATGAACACCTTGATCATTTGTAGTCCTTATAACTCCTTCAGATGAGACAATGCCTATCCATTCATAAGCACTGTCAGCTAATATTTCCTTAATATAACTCTCTTGCTTTTCTTTATTTAAATATCTTAAAGAACGCCCTATGGTCGTTAATTTATCAATATTCATATCTATTCCTTGATTCACCTTATAGGAAGTCTGTTGTGAAATCTCTGATAAATATCTATTGACTTCATTATTGGCTATATCCGAACCACGCTTAATGAGCAATGAACAAAGTAATGCTATGACACTAATAATGATTAAAAAAGCAAGAATTCCCTTAGTCTTTAATTTATTTTCCAGTAAATCTGTTTTCTTCATATTCTATCCTCTTTATATTTTCCCATTTATTTCATATACTTCCATTCGTACTCAATCATTGGTATAGGTTTACTAAACAAAAAACCTTGAACTGTTCTAATTCCACATTCTTTTAATACATTTAATTGTTCTTTATTTTCAACACCTTCAGCAATAAGTTTAATATTCATTTTTGTACAAACATCAACCATAGACTCAATAACAGTTCTGGTGTTTTTATTAGATACAACATCTGATATAAAACTTTTATCTATTTTGAGAATATCAAATTGAGCTGTTGCTAAAAGAGCAAGATTCGAGCTTTCAATACCAAAATCATCAACTGAAACAATAAATCCTGCTGATCTAATTTGAGTAATTCGTTCTTTTACTTCTTTATAATTTGTGGTAAACATATTTTCAGTAATCTCTACTTCTAAATATTTTTTAGGAACATCATATAGTTCTACTGTTGTTTCGAGTCTTTCTAAAAAATCAGATTTCATAAAGGTACTTCTTGAGAAATGACTTGATATTGGAAATAATTTTTTATTTGCATTTTTCCACTCTTGTAATTGCTGACATATTTTCTCAAATACAAAAAAATCTATCTTATCAATTTGATGAGAATCCTCTAATATAGAAATAAATTTATCAGGTGACTGTATAAATTGAGAATCATCTTTGTATTTTATTAATGCATCTGCTCCGACTAACTCACAACTTTTAACATCTATTTTTGCCTGCAAATATACATGAAATTGTCCTTGAGATATTTTCAAATCAAGAATATCTGGATTCGATAAATATTGTAAAGTTTTATCATGTCTATAGCGTCCTGTTGTTTTATGCGTTGAATAATATTCTTGCTTATTTGAATACATTAATTCATCTGCGCGCTTTATTATATTTTGAATATCTTGACTATCTTTTGTCCACTGAACTCCAATAGCAACTCGGCATTGACTGCTCATAAAGTTATTTTTCATCTTTTGGACATTATATTCAAACTCCTCTTTACTTATTTTCATATATATAACCACAAACTCATCTCCACCAATACGATAAAGATATTTTGAAGTCGAACTTCTTTTTATAATTTCTGCACATGCTTTTAATAACTTATCCCCAGCATCATGACCAAAATTGTCATTTGTTTCTTTTAAACCATTAACATCTAAATAGATAACTCCAACTGATTCATGCTGATGGCTCATATCTGCAACATCTTGAATAAAACAATTCCTATTATAAAATGATGTCAATTTATCTAAATGACTCAACTCAAATAATGTTTTTTCATTTTCATTTCTTTCCATTGTTAATGCAATAAAATACTGTACTGTTCGTAAGAAAGGAACAGCCATTTTTGACATATTTAACGGTTGATTATCTAAACCAATACAACCATTTAAGTGTCCATCTTTCTCTAAAGGAACCCATGTTAAGTTTCTAATACCTTGTTGAGCAAGAAAGTCATAACCTGATGGCAATTTGTTTTTTAACTCCCTAATATCATCAATAACGATATCTTTATGTTCTTCAAGTTCGCTTACCCAAACTTCATAACCAGTTAAAGGTATATCTTGTAGACTATCAATCTGTGGTTCAACACCTTCTCTACACCATTCAGCAAGATTAGAAAAATGATTATTATGAAACAGGAGAATATATGCACGATCAGCTAAAAATAATTCACCAATTTGTTTTAAAATATTTGACATAGCCATGTTAATATCACGGTTATGATAAAGTTCACGAATACATTCTAAACGAATGTTATCTCTTTTCAGTCTTTGTTTTAATTCTTTTTTCTCATTATTAGCTTCTGTAATATCAAAAGCGATTTCCATTCTTGCAATTCGTCCATCCCATTCAATCAATCGATCTTTCAACAGATAATGTTTCTTTAATAGAGGATTTGTATATTCCCAGGAATGTGTTTCATCCATTTTTAAAAGTGAACTTGTACAAAATGGACAAGGTTCATCAAATCCCTGTATAACTTTATAACATTTTAAACTTTTTTGAGTATCATCAACTTGGAATATTCTTTTACCAGCATCATTTATAAATAATAATTCATATGTATCTATATCTGAAACATACATCATTTCTGATATTTCATTCATAGGTGCAAGCAATTGCTGAGCACGCCTTGCTAATTGTTCACTTTTTCTGATATTTTCATTTTCAATCTCTATAATTCTTTGTTGGCGCCTCTGCTGATAATACGTGAAAATAGTACATCCACCTGCCATGACTATGAATACAGAATTCATGATGAGCAGTAAATTTCTTGCACTCTGCACTCTTTCTTCTATATAGTTTTCAGCTACAAGTACAGTATTATCTGCTAATTCAAAATAGTCTTCACTCATTTCAAATAAAGTTTGATTATCTAAACCAGATCTATACTTATGTATTTCTGTTTTCAAGTGATTCCAATCATTTTTCATTTCTACTAATAACGATTGAAATTGTTGACTTTCAAGTTTTATTAAATCAAATTCATCACTTCCATTTGATAGTCCATCTAAAATCTTATCTAAATGTTTAATAAGATTATCATCAGGTTCATGATTTAATTCCTTTTTTACGAGCCTTTGTGTAGCACCACGCACAATACCAATATAGTTAACAACCCTTGCATTCCCTTGTAAATCATCAATTAATTGGATTGATAGAAATGCTGTAAATGCTAAGGAGGTACATAGAATAACTGGAACTAATATTGCTCCTACTTTCGATAGTGTTTTTTTCATACTTTGCCTCCTGATATTTATCATTTTCTATATCTACCACACAATTGCTGATCATTTTTTATGAATGAATACTCGTCTTTAGACATTAAAAATTGCAACTTTATATTTGCAATACCTTGCTCATATATATGTTTATCATATCATAATTTAAATTCAAATGAAATCATTTGCACTTGAATATAACAATATTATAGCTTCAAAAAAGACTTATATGATTATAAGTCTCCTACCAAAACATAATTTTAATGAACACCCTTGAACCAGATTTTTTTAACAATATTGACCAAATGTTATTAAACATTTATCATTTTGACAATTGCGTTCTACTATAATCATCAAATGAATAATATCATACTGGCTACTTTCTGTTCATCTTTTTGAATGATATAAGTTTAACGCTAATACTGTCTGTAAATACCACTATGTTTTATATAAATACTTGCGTGCCTATGAAGATTGAATAACCTAACTTATTTCTAGTTATTTGATTTCATTGTTTATTTTTCCAATACTCATATATTGGTATATGAGGAGTATCCTTAGTCCAAGAAACCTCATGTCTTTCATAATACCCTATGACATCACCATCTGAATTTCTAACAGGAACAAAGAACTCTCTTTCACCAGTTTTTTCATTAAGAATTTCAAACATTTCATTCTCTCCAGCATCTGCCCTTCTTAGAAACTCTTCAATTTTTTCTTTAGAATTTTTATTATGACAATTAAAAAGACTTTTACCTACTTGAACGCGATCCCCATATCTTTGCTTTGCTGTTTTATTCATATAACATACAGTATGATTTCTATCTACAAATATAATTTCATAAACATAAGCATCTAAAATCCCATATAAAATTTCCTTTGTTATTTGCATATTTCCACGCTCCTTTATAAATTGATTTTACCTAGTTCATGATCATTACATTTCCTAAAGATATGAATTATGCAAATGAATAAGAATTTCTTATATTAGTTTCAATTTGCACCTTCTCAATCAATTCATTTTTTATTCAGTGTAACTAACCTACGTAATTTCTTATGTTGATACAGTTGTTCATCAGCTTGTTTTATTAAAGCCTGAATATCAATCTTTTGACCTGTACAAATAGCATAGCCATAAGATAATGTTAAAATACAATCTGTCTTTGATCCTTTATGGGGAATTTCTTTAAACTTTATATCATTTATTAAACTATCCATGATTTCACAAACGTTTTCTTCTGATTGGTCAATAAATATTACTGTGAATTCATCACCACCATAACGATAAAAGCGAACAATTCCTTCTCTGTTGTATTTATTCATGCATTTTCCAACTTCTATCAATGCCTGATCACCCATTTGGTGTCCATAAATATCATTGTATTGTTTGAAATAATCAATATCTATCATTGCCACTGCTACAGATGATTTGTTTTGCAGTGTTTGATTAATTATATCATTATTAAAACAACGACGATTAAAAACTTGAGTTAAATCGTCAGTATTCATTAATTTTTCAAGCTGTTCATTTTCTTTTTCTAATGAAACTTGTCGCTCTTTTGTCCTATATAGTTCAATGGTTGCAGAAAGACCACCACTATTATCTACCATATCAATATCTTCAATTGTAAGAATAATGTTATAAAATTCTTGATATGCCTTCAATAGTTCCTCTTGTGTTCCAAATTTTTCATAATAACTGATAATCAGTTTTTGTAGTTCTCTTTTTGATTTAATTTCAGCATCATCTTGAATTTCATTCAAAATATTTAATATTTTATTTGATAGTATTGATAATGTATCTAAAAAATTAATATTGGAACATTTCTGATTATTTATTTCAAGCATAATTGAACAAATGTTTTTTAATACTTGATATACGAGAAGTCGATTTTCTACTTTTTTCTGTTCATTCAGTATCTCATCCATTATAGTATTCAAAGAAGTATTATTCTGAGAATGGATATTCATTAATTTACAGAATAGATACAATAGTTGCATTCCTTCAACAAATTCATTTTCTTTTAATCTCTCAAAAAGTTTAAGATGCTCATGCAACTTCTCTTTCTGCTTCAATTTGTATTCACAATTACACAAATTAGACAAAACAACAGCCTTAGAATAACCTGTATTCATATTCATATTATCCAATAAATGATAACATTTATCATAGTAATAGATAGCTTCTAAATAGTTACATTTCATATCAAAACATGTTGCTATGTTATTATATGCACTTGAAATTAACATCTGATTCTGACACTCTTCGGATGCATCAAGTGACTTTAAATAATATTCTAGAGCCTTAATTTCTTCATAATTAGCATTATAATACATCCCATAAAAATTATATATTCTAGCCAATAATTCTATGTAATGTTTTGACTCACAAAGTTTCCTTGCACGCTCTAAATAAATGAAACATTTTTTATTTTTCTTAGAAGCCAAATAAAAATCACTAATAAAAGTATATGAAAAAGCCAGTGCATATAAATCATTTGTTAATTTTGCTTTTTCTGATAAAATCATACAGAGTTCATATTGTTTCTTTAAATCAATAAGACGTATCTTTATAATTTCTTCTTGTAATTCTTTTAGGCTCCAGTTTTCAATATACTTATCCATAAATATCTTCTCCTACTATTCATTTTAATTATAAATCTTTTTTGAACTATTTCGCAGTCATTTTCCTATTTTTAGAAGACTCTATAGACCTTTTTTAACTTCTATACATTCCAAAGTGATTGTAAACGAGATAGACTGATTAGCATTATTTCATTAAAACAAAGAAAGATATAAGACTCCCTAAAATTATACATCAAACTTGCATTAATCAAAGTTTTTAACAACATCTATTCCATAACACGTGTTACCAGGCCCTTTCCTTTTAGCTTGATACATTGCCATATCTGAAATATACAAAAGTTCTTTCATAGTCGTAGCATCTTCTCCATAGCAGGCAACACCAATGCTAACATCACATTTGACTTTAGTTTTATTCAGTAACCATGTTTTTTCAAAACGATTGTGAATAAACCTTGAAAGATTAGTAATATTCATTCTTGTCATACCTTTTCCATGAATTATAGCTACAAATTCATCTCCACCTTTACGATATACACAATCCTTAAGCATTGGTATTCCTTTAAAGAATTGACTAAGTTCAATCAGAAAATTATCTCCTGCATCATGTCCATAGGTATCATTTATGGCTTTAAATCCATCTATATCAAAAAACAAAAGAAACATCTTCTCATATTCTTCTATATGCTCAATGATTTGTTCGCCATCTCTTAATAATTTTCTATGATTTGGCAGACTCGTTAATTCATCATAATTTGCCATATATTGAATAAGTTCCTCTTTTTGCTTATTATCTGTAATATTAGCACTACTAACTACGTGGGCAAGACGTCCATCTGTCCAATAAAAAGCAGAACTAAATACTCGAAACCAAGATCCATCGAAAGCACGCTGATAATCCCATGTATAAACAGATGATGGTTTTTCATTTCCATCTATGATATGTTTCTGAGGACAAAAGTCACATGGTCCAGTTTGACCTGGAAAGAGTACTTCCCAACATTTTCTTCCTTCAAAAACTTCTTTTCCACCATAAGGTATTGCCATTGATTTATTTACATAAAGAATATCATGTGTATAAAAATCATTTACATAGATATCAATACCAGTACTATCCATAATGCTCTCATAAGTTGCTTGCATTAATTTGACTTTATTTTCACCAATTCTTGTAATTATATATCGAGATATAAGCCCTGTCATAATAAACAAATGACGCTTTTCTTGACTATTTAATTCCCTACTCTCATTATTACCTGTAAACACAAGAAATCCTTGCGATTCAGTATTAGTTAATGGAACAATAATCAGATTCTCTGTATGAAAAACATCTAGTATATTAATTTCTGTAGAAGGTTTATAAGTCACTCTCGTAATAAAATGCATTGATTGATCTACTTTCCCAGGTATTTTAGAAATAGTGTACGAAACTCTATCAGGTAGATTAAATCCATTACTATATGTTTCTTTTTTATAAAAAAAGCGTATATCATCTGTTTCATATACAGCTCCGCTTGTAAATGAGAAACGATGACATATAATAGACAAAGCAATTTCTATTGTACGCTCATCAATTTCATTATCAATTAATAAATCTGTCAATTGATTTATATCTTCATCTTTATCCATTTTCCTTACCTCTTTTTGATAATCCATTATATTCATTTATAAGTGCAACAAATTATAAATAATTACAATATATTCCTATATATTC
>OGRE01002450.1_pt1 | contig 13021 bp, 10 predicted proteins | sample 1553421 | NCBI WGS metagenome assembly OGRE01 (sample SAMEA2580076, study PRJEB22360) | human gut metagenome | biome: human gut; feature: human-associated habitat; material: faeces | place: Denmark | collected 2008/2010 | reverse complement strand
TTTAACCATAATTATGCGTCCTCCCATTATCTGGGTCTGATATATATAACCGTCATTTCCTTTTTGCTCGACAACCATACTGTCCGGGCGGAAATACAATACATCACTATTGGAAGGGTCATTCATAAAAATACGGGGAACCATACCGTTCAATCCATATTGAAGAGATATGTCCAAAAGCGAATTACCATCATCATCATGAATATCAATTGACGGTCTTCCATATTCATCTTCAGGAAATATGGTTATCTCATAACCTGACGGTGAGGAAACCTTCACTTTCCCGACAAATTCAGGATTTCCATCTGCATCCCATCTGATGTTCCCATTGGCAAGCTGCCCGGAACCATCCTCATTCAACAGTATCTTGCCATTGGCTATTTCAACTTTTCCCCGGAAATATCCGCCCAAAGCATAGATATATCCTCTCAAGAATACATCACCGCCATGAGTGGCAACGAAGTTTGCCATGTTCGCCCATTCCGCATCCGTAGGTTGGTAATTAGGATCATTACGGAACCTCATCACGGTAAGAATCGCCTGTTCAAGTTTTCCTCCTGCCCAAAATGCCACATCATCATCATCATTGTATATGCCGCTAACTCCGGCTGTGACCTTCTGTAACTTGCCGTTCTTGTAATTACCCAGTTGGATCATATTGGCAAGAATCAGACCACCAAGAATATCCACAGAACCATCTTTGATCGCACTGGCGATATAATTGATTGACTGAAAACCGGCTGTTGCCTTGTCGTTATCCAAAATGGACGGTTTCCAGTCAGTAGCGATGGTCCCTCTTTCTAACTGAAGGTCACAAACGGTTGCGGTACCACTGATGAGAAATATACCACTGCCATTGAAGGTAATCTTATGGGTATATCTTTGATAAGAGGATGTGAGAGGTTGAGAAACACTGAAAGAGCCGCACGAAACAGACACTGACGTACCCTTTGCTTTATAACTGATAACATAACTTTCCCCTTTGATTAATGATACGGACTGGGACAAACTACCGATTGCAGCAGAGTACCCGGAGCCGGCAGCACTGTCCGCGGATACGGTAGCCACACCCGTCCAATACTTTAATTGCTTGCTGAAAAGTTCGGTGTCCGCCAACAATTGAGTATCAGAGGACAATATTTCACTTTCATAATCTCCAGTAAACCCGGAGTTACGCAACAGATTGACACTTCCGACAGCCGCATTGTCTATCGCATCCTTGGCCTCTTGGGCAAGATCTGCGGCCGCCTGTATCTCATCCGGAAGCCCTTCCATGTTACGCCATCCGGTGGAACCCTGCTCGATATGGAACATACCCTTGATATCCACACCTTTATCCTGAGTGTATTCCATGTAAGTGGTCCGGTCCTTATCACCAATGTATGCATCTCCGTACACCTTCATCCGGGCTTTGCCGGTAGATTTGTCAAAATCAAAAGAAATGACATCTTTCCCGGTCAAGGTAAAATCATTAATACCCTGATACATGATGATGGACGGAGAAACTTCGTTCACTGAAGAGAGAATTATCGCCGCCTGTCGGGTGATATCGGTCTTATGGCCTAATCCCACGATATCATCACCTGCCACCGGAACATCGTTCTCGACATTAGGATCACATACGGTCTTGGACAAGTCTATATAGTTCTCACCTACTGCTGTGACCAACCGCCAATAATAGCGGTTGCCGACATGATGAGAAACGCCTGTCTTGATATTGCACTCCTGAGCTATGGCAAGAGATCCCGGAGTAAACTGGTTCTCTATCTCAATTCCATCTTCCTCTTCTTTGAAATAACAACGATAGACATCATCCAACTCATCCACACGGTTGCATTTCATACCTGCATGGGAAATCACCTGCTCGCCACCTACATACGTCTTCTTCTTTACTTCAAGCTCGTCAAAAACGGCTTTGACCTTGACATACAGATAATCAACAACAGCCTGTGACATACCGTTTTCAAGCACAGTAATTCCACTACCGTTTTTACCTATAAGTAAACCCTTTAAGAAAGTGATAAGACCGTTGGCAGTGTCTTCCTTATCTTTACGAAGAAAGTATTTGGAAAGTTCCTCTATATTTGCACCTCCCGATATGGCAACAACCCTGTCTTTATTGGTTCTTATGTAAATAGAAGGATTATTATCATCATTATGTATGTATATCTCCCCCTCATTCAACCCTTCCAGTCGCTTTTCAAATGACGGGGATATTTTCGGTATAATCGGATTTCCTTCATCATCCGTTTCCGAACCGTACCACAATATCTTTATAGGATGATTTCTAGCCATGATTACACGTAATTTTCATTAACAAAAGCAGCTTTCGCCTTCTTATATTTCAACACATCGTCCTCTTCGGGATTAGTTAGTAAAAACGCGATGCCTGAAGATGAAGTTGTAATCTCAGTTTTGCCTCCGATCCCGGCGATATCATTTTGTCTAGGGCGTAAAGTCACTTTATATATAAACATCTGTTTCTTACCTATTGTATCAATCTTTTCCGGGACAGAATCCCCTTCCCGTACAAACAAATTACCGTTTATGCTGACATGAGAAAGGCAAAGTACCTTATTTATAAACTCCGCTATATAATACGGAACGCCACAACTTGTCCCGAAAACAAAATCAAATGTTTTATAAGGGAGAGAATACATTTCTATTATCTCCTGCTTCTGATTCACAAACTGTTCGTTTTCAACTTTCAACTCCACCCCATCCGGCTTGAATCCTCCTATTATTCTGAACTGGAACATCTGCCGGACCTCATCAATCCAGAATATATTATCAAACGCAGAATTATTATCTTTATGGGAATATTCAATCAGAATAGAATCACCTATATTCTCACACACGCAGAACTCCTCACATTCTTTATCGGCTATAGTTACTGTATATATCCCCTCCGAAGGAGATAATGAGGCATAATACATCTTAATGCTTTCATTTACATCATAAGTGAGCAGTGTTATCTTGGAGGAAATATTGCCGATCTTATCATTCAAATAAGCTGAAGGTTTTTCGCCGTTATCACAAAAGATTTGCAGCAGGATGTTGTCTGACACAGAAAATACTTGTCTGAAACATCCTGCATTTGAATATTTATATTTCAGCGGTTTAAAGAATAACGGACAAACATCTCCGATTGATATCATAGTCTTTTCGTAAGTTTCTAGTAACTTGTGACTTCACAAGCTTTCATTGCAAATATAACAATTAAAATTTGAATCTTTATAACGAATTAAAATTTTTCACGATCAAAGTTACTTTTGAACTTTGTGATTTTGTAAAATTGTAATCAGCCTGCTGATAATATCCCTGTACAACTTTGCCTTGGTATTCCAGTTCAACAATTCCTGTAAGATCTTCCGGGAGTTCCACATCCGAAGTCTCAAATTCCACCTCCGCCACAGTAAACATCCTTTTTGAGAGAATTATATCCCTACTTTCCCCCATTCCATCAATACCCACATCACTATTACCATCTGATGACGCAAAAGTAAGCATCTCAACAGATGAGCCGATGTATGCTTCATTGGCCAAAACCATAGAAGAAGGGGAAAACATGGCATTGAACATTGTGTCAGGGCTGAGAACGCCACCCATAAGATAATCTCTGTTCAATATATACTTAAGTCCAGATGAATCAGATTTCACCCCTACCATAAATAAATCAGTGTCACTTTCGTTGTCTGTAGTATCTTCACCTATCTTGTCAGCAAGGAACTCTATGCCGTATGCGTCCGCACGGTATGGAGATATCATTTCAAGGCTATTGTCCGTTATGGCCACGCCTGTGGTATATTCATTCGTAAAACGGAACTCGTCCTTTCCATTAGCCGTGTCGTAATCCTGTTTGTCAAAGCCTATTCGTATCCGAGAATACACCAATGCAGAATTAACCTTCATCTCATAATCAGATAAATCATCTATCCTTTTGACAACATCATCCGAGAAGTATTTGCTTCTATGCCGGAAAGTTACTGTATTCCCGGATATGTCGTAAGCATAACCAAACACATAACTCATCCAGTTTGCAAATTTGGTGAAGGATGTATATATTTTGGCTCCAGGAATCTTACGGGCTGATTCAGCCGCCAAGAGCATACAATTATCAAGCCTTCTATCTCCTGTCCCCTCAATCACTCCAGTCAAACCATCTTTCTCTCCATTAATACTTTTAAGCAGTCTGTTCAGCAATGTATCGGGCTTTATAACATCCATCTCAACAGGGTTTATTCGATTTTTCCATGATGCTTTAAAATAACTTGATGTTGAGACTTTGTATGGCAAATCCGGCAATACAGGTACAATCTCTTCTTTCTCATTGACATACATAGCTCTCACTATTATTTTATCATCATGCAAAAGACTTATATTGTACGATTCCGAAACCTTCTTTTCCACTGGCGTTTCTGATTCTGTCGTAAGTTCAAAACTTCCTATCACCGTTTCCGTAGTCACCGCTTCCCCATTACTATCAATATCATTACTTATCTTCATAATCTGGAGCCTCACACCTCTTACATCATATCCCAAAGCACCAGACTGATATTTCCTAAACACAAACATATCAATATTAAACTCTATATTTATCCTAATTGATTTCAGAGCCTTTATCGAATATACATCATCACCACCTACTGTTTGATCATTAAATTCAAGAGACCCCTTTATTAAGGAATCACTGGCAGTTATATATATTGGCATTGGTGACATTTTCTTGCTGAAATAAACATTAATAAGAGTGTCATCGTCTTCCAATGTATCACCTGTAGGAATCCATTTTGCTGATTCAGAAAGTTCAAGTCCGTCATAAACAAGAGGAATGGGGCTTTTCACCTCTTCGACCGAATATTCATATTGAGTTCCTTTTTTTGACTTTATCATGGACGCCACGCTATCATCCACGGCATTTATCTGTAAGATACGACCATTATCCTGCAATGTAGAGAAATTGAGAGCGCAACTAAACCGTTCATTATACAACCAACTGTTATTTCTTGTACTTATTATTATTGAGGCAGAAGCATTCAAATAATCTTCATCATATTGTTTTAACAGCAATTTTCTAGCATCCCCAGCAAAAGAAAATTTGTTGGAAAATGTACGGATAACACCGTCATAGTCATTTCTCTTGAAACTAGCCTTCACCTCGTCCCAATTCTCAAGATCATCAGTAACCCTGTACTTCAGACCATTTATAAGTAACTCACATCGATAATACATAATTATTTCTTTTTACGATTCAACCCATCGATTTCGTCACATGTCTGCCTTACAAGACAGGCATAAGATCCGGCGGCCCATTCTTTCGGATTGATATACATCTTATTATACTTCCCAATAGCGACAACTTCATTTATAAATCCACGTTTTGTAGGCTTCTCCTTCAGTCCCTCATTCTTTTCCTTACTTATCTTATCCAAATCATATTGTGCACGGGAATTTAATGCGGATATTCTAGCATTCATAGCCATTACATCACCTTTTTTACACGAATAACCTATCTTCATCAGAATATCACGCACCTCATCATACATTTTCAACTTCATCATGTTCTCACATGCCTTCATGCACTCCACGGTCATTGCAAGATTCATACGCTCATTACAATTCAATATCTCAGAGAACAACTGTTTGCTCCCGACAATTTCTATATAGTCATTGATAATTTTTGCCGATGCAGCCCCTTTGTCCTCATCGTCAAATTCAATAGTATTGCTATCATTGGTATAAATCTCTATAAAAACGGACAAGGGAAGTTCATATATGTCACTTGTATACCTCATAATCAGATACTTTTTGAAAATTGATGATAATTGTTTTCTCTTATCGCCTTGGCTAATTTTGCAAATCCTATCTGCTGTGATTTCTCCAGATGCCCTATCTTTTTCTCCAGTTCGCTATAATCATTAACTATTGATACAGGAGGAAGATCGTTTTCGCTTCTATATGCCATAAGACCATCAAAATCATTTGCATGAGCCTTTATCCTGTCCATATCCACTGCATAAGGTATAACCTTCGCACCTTTAGGGATGTCAACCAAAGTAGGGACAGACGGAGTAATATACGCTCCTTTTTCAGTAACGATTGTTTCAGGGACACCACCATCACCCACTACAGCTAATCCGCCTTTATGAGAATCAGTCCCCTTGGCGTACTTCGGAATAGGAGTCGCTATAATAGTAGCAAGCTGTATCGCCCCCATAGCACCTAGAGCAGCTATCATAGGTATTGCAGCAGGGAAACCCAATTGCTTTATCGTCTGCAAAATACCACCTGCTATCTGTATAGCCGCTTCAGCTATACTGGTAGCTTTCTCAAACTTTGCCTGTTTTGTTCTTAATGCAGCTTTTTTCTTCTCCAATTCGGCATTCTTTTGTGCCGTTTTATCTTCCGCCGCACGTTTACGCGCTTCGGCTTCTTCAGTTGTTATAGCACCTCTTTCTTCTAAAGCCTCTATACGGGAAATTTCCTCTTCACCAGCTTTCTCATTCGCTTCCTGTTCAGCCTCAATAGCTTCAATCTGGCGATCATAAATGGATGATATCATACTACCAATCCCGCCAACCATCGCTCCCCACATCTCGGTAGTTCTTTCTATCTTCTCACCGTCTGTAAGTTCTCCCCAAACGCCTGATATCTTATCAGACATAATACTGAATCCCTTATCCATCCCATCAAATATACCGGCAAACGGACTATCGATATCCGATGCAAGATCTTTCAATGCAGAAGAATAACCTTTCAACACTTCAAAATTCCTTCGTGTGATATCCTGTTGCTCTTCCGCTTTTTTCAACTGATCATCCGCATTTATGGAACCTATCTCTGCTTCCATTGCCTTTATTGATTCTCTCAGCATTTCAATTTGTTGCTTGCTTACCACGCCCGATGCTTCCGCTATCTCAATCATTTTTTCAGCAGCATCTATCTGTATCTGTAATTGCTCGTTTGCGGCTTTCCGCTCCAGTTCACGCATGGCTTCATCGTATTCTTTTCGCGATAGCAGCCCTTTTGAATAATTTTCTGTTATAATGTTTTCAAGTTCCTTATATCCAGTACTTGTAGCTGCTATACGGAGAGATGATTGTTCCTCTTCCAGTCTGAGCATCTCATCGGTATACTTTTTCTTTTCCTCGATCCTTTTTTTCTCAGCCTCTGCCAACTTCTTATCATATTCCTCATTCTCTTTCGCTATCTTCTGCATTCTCTCTTGGCCCAACATTTCCCGAAGTTTGTTCTCTTCCTCAGAATATCCCTTTACAGCTGCTATCTGGTCTTTATATTTTTTCTCTATGGCAGCAAGATTACGTTCATGCTCATCCTCAATGAGAGAAACGGACAAGTCAGCCATTTTATTCCTAAGATTCTCTATGTATTGCGCTAAATCATCCGATGCTTTATCGGCAGAATGAGGATTAAATGTAACATCTCCAATGTTAATAGAATTTGCCATATCTCTACTAGCCTTATCTGCTTGATATAACTGATTTAATAAAGAACCTATTTCTTTATCCAAGTCTTCAACCTGCTTGTTTAACTTCCCATACATGTCTCTAGCTGTATCCATAGCTGCCCCTTGACTGGATTCATATTGTGCTTTCATCTGATCTCTAGCAGATTCAAGTTTCGCACGTTTTTCTTCTTTTTCTGCCAACTGATCTTCCAAGTCTAATTTTTGTTTAGCCTGTTCTACAAGCCGATCTTGCACAGCTCTAGCTTTAGCCGAAGCTAATATGGCATTAGATAACCTTTGATAACTATCAGCCGCTTTACCTGCAAGAATGTTTTCATCACTTATATTTTTAAAGTATGAAGGATATTGCTTCTTCAGTTCCTCAACGGCTTTTTTCCGCTCTCCCATAGGTTTATTCAAATTGACAGCAGCCCTATATAATATATCCAATTTAACAGCTTCATCTTGGGCATTTTTCACACCTTCTTTTTGAGCTTTATTCAAATCCTCCTGAAGCTGTTTTAGATAATCAATTTCTTTTCTCGCATCAAACAGGCTACCCACCCATTTGGTTATCTCACCTCCATAACTCGATAAAAGAGTTATCCCAACAACTAAAGCCGTCTGCCAACTAAGAAGGGAACTCAATACCTGTTTAAATACAGGTGTAGCAGTCTGCCCCGATTTCTTAAGAAGTTCATATTCCACCCTTGCTTTCTTTAACTCATCAATAAATATAGGAAGGTTATTGGATATGGCAAGAAAGAAAGTATTGGCACTAACAGACAAAGCCGGAAGTTCTCTCGCAATCTGTTGTATGGAAACATTAAGACCATTCCAACCCGAAGCATAATTACCCACATTACGTTGGTAATTGCCCATCTGTGCATCTATATCCTTTAATTGTTGATTCAACTTGCCGATATTGTTCAAGATATCCATACCTTTTGCTCCCTCGCGTGCAGCTTGTGAAAGGTTATAATATTCCTTTTCCAACTGAAGCATTGAAGCCTTCATCTCGTTATAGCTTCCTGCTGTGGCAATCGCTACCTGCGTATGATTTCTCAATATCGCCGAATACTGTTTATTCTGCTCTGTCAGCATGCGTAACTGGGATACCGTAGCATCTCTTTTGGACTTGTATTCCTCTTCGCTGATAGCACCTTTCTTATACTCCTTTGATAATTCCCTCAGAGATGTTCTTAAGGCTGAAATTGTTTCTTTGTTATCACTTAACCTACTGTTCAATTCGGAGGCTTGTGTATCAAAAGCCTTTACCGTCTGACGGATTGAATCAAAATCAGCAGCAGTCATGGATATTTTCTTAGATGCTTCTTGAAATGAAACAGAAGCATTTTCCGCATCTTGTGACACGTTTTTCAGATCTTCGGAAGCACCTCTCAAATTTACTTTTACTTCCGTTATTTTGTCTGCCAATGTATTCAATGGCTTGGTAAGAAGCTCTATCTTACGGGAAATATCGGTCAATAACTTTAATTGACTAGCCTGTAATTCAGACAACCTATTTTGAGAAGCATATAATTTGGTAATTGTAGCATTATAACTGTCAACTTTAGACTGGTATTCTCTTAGATTACCCGGCTTAAAATTTATGCCATCACTTAATTGTTTCGTGAAATTCGCATATTCGGAAGATGTGGTTTGAATATTAATCCTTATCTCATTCAACTTCTTAACGATGTTAGGATCAATCGCATCAGTAATTTTAAATTCTGCTCCTGCCATGGTCTTTTCGTAAGTTTTGGGTAGTGCATGACTTCATGCACCTTCTAAGAGCAAAGATAGTGATTTTATTGATATTATGAAGGTGAGGAAATAAAAAAGGGAGAAGCAAAAACTTCTCCCCACTAAAAACAAACAATCATTCTCCTATTAATGGAGCACAAACTATTTCTTGTATATAACCGGGATTCCTGTAACATAATATGTGTCCATATCACTATTATTCTTTTTAACATCATGTACTCGTTTTATTTCAAAAGAAATAATTCCATTTGCGCCCAATGACTTGGCTTCCTCAACGGCTTTTGATACCATTCTCTTGACAGTAGGGACATATCTGTATGAACCACATCCGAGATTCTTTTCCTCCACATATTTTCTCATATCCTTTTTTACAGAGTTCCCAGTCATAAAGGCTAATTCCAATGTACCAAGCGGAGTAAAATCACCATTGGAAATATTGGTAGGGTTAATCACAAAATCATTATCCCCAGAATACTCACGCAAATCAAGAAGTGTGCTTTTTTCCTGATAATAAACCCTTCCACATGAACACACGGACACAATCAATACAAATGCAAGTAAAATCTTTTTCATAATAATGTTTTTATATTATTAAATAGTTAAATATCATTCTCTCGATATTTTTCTTCCTCTTGTTTGCCTAATAATGAATTATATTCATCTTCATACGATACTTTCACACAGCCAAAAGGAGATATTGACACAACTATCACACCATTCTGAAAGAAATAATACGAAGCGTAATCACAGATATCGGAGTTTACTGCACGCATTTTATCAATAGGAACTCTTTCATTAGAAAATGATTCATAATGTTTCTTTGGTTTCCCATATTTCTTTGTATACATATCTTTAATCTTATAGTATTGGTTCTCCAAAGACAGCCAATTATCCCATGAATCAAAATACACCGATACTTTCCACACTACTTTCTCTTCCGTGGTGCTATAAATGAACACATGGCTATTCTCTCCTACGAAATCACCCTGCATTATTACACCTTCATTATTATACATCTTACTATAAAAGCCTTCCAATTTCATCTTTGATACAAACTCCTGTAAATTACCATCTATTGGAATACCCTTAAATTCAAGATGCGACACTCCTTGTCCGATACACAACATAGCGTACAACCATATACATAAAGTTAATAATACTTTTTTCATATAGTTATAATAAATTGGTTACTTTCAACAAAGTAATATACTTTTAAAACCAAATCAAAATATTTCAACGTATTTGTTTGCAATTTAGAATGTTGTCTAAATAAATTATAAACATAGCATTTCAATCTTCATGTTTAAATTTCACCTTCTCACTTCTTTTCCCAGTGCATACAATCAGTTTGAGATGCTTGCCGTATATCCGTTCAAGTCTATTATTTTGTTCTTTCATTTTTTGAAGTATAATTTCAAGTTTATCTATTGTTTTCATAGTCTTTTCGGGTTATGTTGCGAATCGCAACGTTAACGGATGTAAATAGCCTGCCCACCTCGTAAGATAAGGTGGGAAAGACTTGATTAATAAATAATATTGTTATTACATATTAAGAAGATATTCTCCTAATGCATGAGCTTTTTCTCTTGAAATAAAAGCCACACTGTCACGCTCATGGTCTTCAGGATCTGATATACACACTGCTATCATATCGTATTCGGAATGTGATACTGTTATATTTACTGTACCATATTCATCTTCCATTGTCGCATATTGAGAAAAAAGGCCCTCTCTTATTGCCATTTCGGTAGGATTCCCATTCTCGTCAATCAATCCATTTTCTAAAGCTATTTTTTGAAGATCCTCCACTGAACATCCCAACTTATCTGCTACTTCATCAAATGTTAAGCTATTATTCATTTTTATTTCCATGATCATGCAGCCATTAAAGATTTAAACTTATTCAGAAAATACACCTGACCTTTACCTGTAACGTAACAGGTATGTTTTATAAAAATGGGATTTTCACCCGATACTATCGGTCTTTCTTTCACGAAGAACAATCCCATTTCTGCCGCCCTCTGTGTAGGCATATAGTCATTTATATATTTATTCTTCGATCTGCTGTATCGCTGCCTTCTGATAAGGAACTTGTTCTCTACCATCCATTCATAAAGCCTTATTTCTCCAATCTTATATCCGTTTTGGGTGATAAGTTTCGCAAGATCTCCTATGAGAATATTGGTAGACGAGCTTGTTACACATTCCGTGAATACTACGGCTGGCTTTGCTTCCTCTATGATAGTCTGCTTCTCTTGTTCCTTCTTCTGCACTTCCAATGCCAATCGTTGCTTTTCCTCCCGTTCGCTCTTTAACTGTGTAGCTAGACTGATAACCAAGTCGGGATTGTTAATCATTTGCTCCAGGGTTGGCTGCGTGGCGGTCATGCCGTATCGCATCAACTCATCAAGTTTTTCAGTACACCACAGTTTCAAATCAATGTCTAACCATTGACAGATATCAACTACTATTAATCTGTGCATCCAAGTACCACCTCCGTTATGTGATGAACCTGCCTTTGATATAACTAATTGATTTTCAGAAATACCATATTTTCTTGTAATTGCGTTAATTAATTGATTTGTAGCAGGTAAGGACAAATAATCATTGGGACGCTTTCCGTAGATTTTAGCAAGCTGTGTGGCGTTAACCATAACATCATCTTTGATGTCAAAAAGTACTTCGTTCCCATTATAGGAGAAAGTCTTGCTCGTTTCGTGAGCTGACGCAATCTGTACGGTACTATTATTCCCGTTCAAATAGATTTCATTTGGTTGTAGCATGAAATGAAATTATTTGTTATTAAATAAAAAAGCAGACAAATATCCTAGTTTGCTACAACCTACCATTGCCATTGGGCGATGATACACGGATATCGTCTGCCTATATTTTAATATATAAGTTTCCTTACGGGCATAAAAAATCCCATTGGCATATTTAATAGTAAGTTGTAGCACTACAAAGGTACAACATTTTTTCAAACAAACAAATAATGAAAATATATTTTTCATTGTTATTTTCACACGCATAATATCCATCTTTCTAATGACTTTCAACACGCCACAATATGCCTTACCTGTAATTTCTGCAATTTGCAGTGAACTTATTGTTCTTTTTTCGCCATTTTCCCCATCAATAGGTATTAACTTATTAAAATTTTCCATATCTTTGCGATATAAGATTAATATTGTTCCCCGTTGGCGGCTCAGTCACTTCCGCCTCCGGGGATTTATTTTGACTGATTGTAGCAGGTGAGGGATCGAACCTCATTGTGCCATTATTCACTCCTGCTTTCCTCCCTTATACTATCCACGCTTGGAATCGTATAAAAAGAAAGTTCCGTAATAGGTGCAAGCTACTACGGAACAGTCATATATAAACTCCAATAGGAGAATATCTAATCAACATCAAGTAACGCCTTGCACTTGTTACAGATACAAAGGTAAATGATGTTTTTATCTTATACAATGGTATGAATATTAAACAAAAGACAATACCAATTAATAGTAATACTAAGTAACGCATAGTAATATATAGTAACGCAATTATTAAATATCACATTCACAATTTAGACAAAATCTAAATTACAACATAAATGATAGTTTTGTTTTTCAATTAAAAAATAAATATCTTTTTTTGCATAAAATATTTATATATAAACATCATTAATCACGGGAAATATAATATGGCCGAAAAAAGACAAAGTTACACAGAGGAAGAATTGAATGAAAGACACTGTCCAAAATTTTGTGTAAATGGAAACAGGATTCAGCTGTAAGTTTGTTC